>Ga0233427_10001065_pt1 | contig 31318 bp, 24 predicted proteins | sample SI_118_April2016_5_FD_179885 | JGI IMG/M metagenome (GOLD analysis project Ga0233427, IMG submission 179885) | Seawater microbial communities from Saanich Inlet, British Columbia, Canada - SI_118_April2016_100_MG | ecosystem: Environmental > Aquatic > Marine > Inlet | place: Canada: British...
TCAATGCCAGCAGATCGCTGATCAAGGGGCGCTGTGCCAAGGGATCAATATCAACGGCGCTCCAGACAATATTCGCCTGACGCAGGGCAGGGATAATTTCCTGTAGGTGAGAGCGATTGCGTACCAAAATAGCAATACTGTCACTGGGATAATCGCTTAAAGTCTGCTGCACTAGCTGGGTGATTTGGGCGGCCTCAATGGTACGGCTTTGCTGCTCAATACAACCGTAAAACTGCACCGAGTTTAGCTCATCACTCTGGTGGATTGCCGCTGATGGACTATAGGAAACGGCACTTCTGGCAATGTTGTCCTGTGCAGGGAACGCCTCACTGAAGGCTTCGTTAACCCAATTAACAATGCCCCCATCGGAGCGAAAATTAACACTTAGATCCACCGGTTCAAGTTCGACATTACCAATGCCAAATTCACGTGCCGCCAAAAATAAACCAACATTAGCTTCCCGAAAACCATAGCAGGACTGCATGCCATCGCCGACGATGAAGAGGGTGCGCCCATCATCAGCTTCCCAGCCCTCGGTGAGACGAGCCAGCAAACTAAACTGACCCGCTGAAGTATCCTGAAACTCGTCCACCAGAATATGTTTAAGCTGGTAATCTAGCCGTAGTGCGATATCTGACGGACGGTCCTCATGCCCCAGAGCCATCGATGCCGCAATAGATATTTGCGTATAATCCACCTGCCCATCGGCCATAAACACCAAGGATAATTCTGCCACCAGGGTGGGTAACAGGCGGGTCAGTGTGTCCAGTAGTCGCCATTGTTTATCATCATAATGCGGCGCGGGCAAATAACGTACTTCCTGTAGTAGCCCTAGCATACCGGGACAATCCGCCAATTCGTTAATCAGCTCAAGGCATTGTTGTTTAGCGGCCTTGAAACGCGCTTTGTCGGCTTTTTCTGTGGCTGTTGGAAAACCTTCATTTTTAGTCAAGCGGGCACGAAAAGCATCATCCTTTTTAAGCAGCAGATCCGTCATGGCTTGCCACTTGGGTAAATTATTGACCGTTGGGCCAGGCACTGTATCCAAATTTTTACAGCGTAATAAGCGGGCATCAGGGTTCAACGCGACCAGTTGTGTGCAAGCAAAATTCAATGCTTCCATCAATGCTGGCTTAAAGTTTGATAGCGCCTGATCCATTTGCATCAGGTTTTCTTCAATCACCTGTTCAAGACAACTTTCCAAATAGCCCTGAAAATCAAATTCAGTTTGACGACCAAGCATAAAGTGCCGTAACCATTGCTCACGTTTGTTGAGAATTGAACAGAGCAAGCGCTCGATACGTGCGGTGTCGTTATCCAGATGGGTTAGCAATTGCTGCAAATCAGTGCTGATGCCCGCATCCTCTTCTAGGCGCGCCAAGAAATGCCGTGCTGCCTGTTGATACTGACTTTGAGGATCGGGGTTAATGCTTGCTTCAGCACCTAACTTCGACATTATCGGCATACGTTGTACCAGTTGCATGCAAAAACTGTCGATGGTTTGAATTCTTAAGCGGTTGGGGTTGTCCAGCAAACGCCAGTTATAGTGCTTGTCCTGATCTAAAACGGCCCTAGACAACGTCCAAGTGGTGAGTTTGTGTGGTTCAGTAGGTGCTATATCACTAAAGCCATCCTGCAGTGCGCCTAAAATACGACTACGCATCTCATTGGCGGCTTTACGTGTAAAGGTGATGGCGAGAATTTCTTCTGGATTCTCCACCTGAGCCAATAAAGTCAATGTGCGCTGAATCAATAGTTCTGTTTTACCCGAACCTGCGGGTGCTGTGACCGCAAAAGAAGTGCGGTAATCAAGTGCTCTGGCGCGTTGTGGCGCATCGATAATGTTAGGCACTGGCGTTACCCTTTTGATCGTGAATGCGACATAACGATTGTAAATGACAATACTGGCAGGTTGTCTTGCTCACAGGATCGACACTAGCCACGCCAGTCAAAAATTGTTGGCTGAGTGTCTGCAATGCCTTGCGCCACTGGCTGTTAACCGCTGACCAGTCTTCGCAGGTATCCCAACCACGGCTGTTGCTGACACTATTGATGCCGGGGGCAATTCCCTGCTGTGAAGATATGCCGACAAAACCCTGTTTTTCAACATTGATCTGCGCAAAGGCGAGGGTTTGTATATTGCTTGTTGAGACGTCGCTCTCAGGCTCTAAACCAGCAAAGGTGACACTATACAGAGGCAGTTGCGGCTCTTCCAAGCGTTCACCTTGCCATTTATTCAGCGCACATTTGCCGGTTTTATAATCAATGAGCGCCAGACTGCCGTCCTCCAAACGATCGATACGGTCAATTCTCACGCGTAAAGGTAAGCCCTCAAGGTTGATCAAGAGCGCCTTTTCTGTAGCAATGACGACAAAAGGGTCTCGCGTTTTTTCAATCGCCAGCCACTGTTTAAGTAACCCCGATAAACGCCTTGACTCGCTGGCACTAAAGACCTTGCCAAACAGGTCTGCGCGCTGCCTTGCCAAAGGTTTTATTGCCTTTATCACAGCCTGTTGCAACAGTTCGTCAAGTGCGGCCTCGTGACAGGCTGCCAGTTGGCTTGAATCTTTTAGCGTATTCCACAGCGATTCAAGCGCGCTGTGCAGGGCAATACCGCGCTGGGCTGGCCCCAAGTGATAACTGGGTTCAGGCAGTTGCTGGGCACCTAAGCGATGTATTGCGTAAGCTTTAAAGGGGCAAGCCGCTTGGTTTTTTAGAATGCTTGAACCACCGCGTATTGATTCTTTTTCAAGGTCAACGATTGGCCCAGTGGTTTCGTTTATAACTTCAAGTCGCAGCGCGTGTTCGGTGCCCAAGGCGTGTGATTGATAATAAGGATGAGGGAAGTGAGCCGGTGCCAACCCCAGAGCTGACAATGTCGTTTCTTCAAAATCGTTGATTAGTGTGCTGGCGCGCAGAGCGCGGTCATCGCTGTGCAGCGCGTAGCTAGCAATTATTTCATTGCTGCTATGACAATAGCTGTGCAGCAGCTCACGGGCAAATTCTAGCTCTCGCTCGGCGCTAGCGTGGGGCATATTGGCTTCGCGCTGCAAATTAATTGGAATAAACGGGCTAGGATTGGCTGCTGCTGGCCACTGGCTATCATTGGTTCCAATCAGCCACAGGGCATCAAATTGCAAGCCGCTACCTTCTAACAAGCCGAGCACCTGCAGCGGTGTTTGTGCCGATTGAGCCTGAAAGTCAATACTGCCTATATGTCGTTCTAATAAACCTAACGCCGCAGTGAGGCTGACCTTGCCAGACAGTGCTGATAGCTGATTAAAATCAAGCAGCGCTGCTCGCCAGCGTGTCAGCTGTTGGTATTCAATACTATCCAAACGGCGGTCACTGCAGGGCCACTGGAAAGCACTCAGTATTGTTTCAAAAATAACGACCCACTCAGTAAGCTCAGTTGTTTCCCGTTGGTGCTGATGCTGTAAGCCACTTGCCACCTCTATTGCTCTAATAAAGGGTTGGTATTGGGTGTTTAAAGAGGGCTGGTTATTAAGTTGTTTTTGCAGTCCTTTAAGGGTGAATACGGGCCAACCGCCAGCGCGTAAAAATATTTCAAGTTGCGTCGACGCACCAAAATTAGCCGTGCCGTTTCCCGCAGAGAAATCATCGGCAGTCTTTTTTACAAAGGGGGACTTCAGCAGACCGTAAAGGTCATGGTAAGTAAATTCATCACGTAACAGGCCCAGTAGCAATAAGGCCGAATCAATTAACGGCGTCTGATTTAATGGTGTGCCGGCGCTAATATTAAACGGTAGCTGATAACGCGCTGTGTCAGGCAGTAAATATTGTGGCTCAAACACCGAGGCCAATACCGACTCAATGCTTGAGCGCTGTTGCGCAAGGTCAGGCACAATAATACCGATACGTTTGTGCGGATTGCTTTCCAGCTGCCGTTTGGCCCAGTCGGCAGCTGCGTGGAATTCTTGCACGCCATTATCACAGGCAAGTTTTTGGGTCACTGTCGCAACAGTTGATGGACTATGTTGCCGAATTGTCGCCCCGGTTGCCTCAAGTAAAGTTTGCTGTAACGGGGGCATATGTTGAAACCCCAGCAATATAATATGCGCTGGACTGAACAGTTTTTTTTCATTAAAGGCGGTGATCAAAAACTGCGGCAGGGCGGTATTGCTCAACAGTTGACCCTGAGCGCAGAGCGTTTGAAATTGTTTTGCCCAATGGGCGAAGCGTGCGCAATCGGGATGGTAATAGAACTCTTGATTAAGCGCTGTTTGCCAGAGACTTAATACTCGGTAGGCTGACTGGGCTTGTTTGGCGGTGGCGTAGGGCTTGAGTAGCGCGCTTTTTTCATCATCGCGCACGATGCGCTCCCACAAGAGTGTTTCTTGCGAGGGCTGTAATAGTGTCAGGTGTTGATCGTTACCACTGGTTAACAGCTGTTGCCAGCAGCTTTGTAACCACTCGTCCAGTGGCACAATATTTGGCGTTTCCCATACCGATAAACCGCGCCTGTAGCAACTTTCTGCATAGGCCGCTTGCACATGAGCCGCCAAACGACGATTGGGGGTCAGTAGTAATGACTGGCCGTTAATGGAATCAAAAAGCGACTCGATATCAAATAACGCAGCTACCATCTAAGAGCCCTCAGCGTGGGGTTGTTAAGAGCCTTCAGCCTAGGAAGAGCCCTCAGCCTAGAAAGAGCCTCAGCACAGGAAGGTTAAGAGCCCTTAGCGTAAGAAAAGCCCTTAGCGTAGTAAAATAGACTTCGACTAGCCGATAAAGTGGCACCTTGTTCTACTCATTTACACAGTAATCGCGGTAAATTGCAATGCCATTGGGGCAACACCGGCAATTACGCTGCCGGCATTGATTTTCTCACCTTGCTGCTATCCCCTGCAGCACACTAACCACTGTAAAGACTAATCGAGACGGTTGCGTGACTCACCATTGAGGAAAGCCTCAACATTCAAGATCACTTCATTCAGCAGACGCTGACGAGTTTCATCAGGACCCCAGGCACAATGTGGCGTAAGGATCAGATTTTTTATCTCACTATCAAGTAACGGATTGCCTGCTTTAGGTGGTTCAACCGTCAGCACATCAATACCGGCTCCGCCAACTTCGCCATCTTTAAGCGCCTGGGCAAGTGCCGCTTCATTAACGAGACCACCACGCGCAGTATTAATAATCAGCGCACTTGATTTCATTGCTTTTAGCTGTGGCGTATCAATTAGATTCTTGGTGGCGTCTGTTAACGGGCAATGGAAAGTAATTGCGTCGGCAATGGGTAGCAATTCCTCCAAGGGGCGGCGCTCAATAATGCCGAAACTGTCTTGGTTTGGTCTGCTGGAAGCAACTAAGATTTCCATCCCAAATGCCTCAGCCATATGGGCAACTGATTGGCCGATTTCACCATAGCCAATGACGACTAACTTTTTACCCTTTAACTCATACATCGGGTAATCGAGCAAACAGAACTGGTCCTGTTGCGCCCACTTTCCGCCTCTAACATCATCACTGTAGCGTTGTACATTAGCGGCTAATGCTAACAGTAGGGACATGGTGTGCTGAGCCACGGCAAAAGAGCCATACCCAGCCACATTAGCGACGCCGACACCGTGTTTTTTAGCTGCATCAAGGTCAATAACATTGGTGCCGGTAGCAACCACTGCAATTAATTTGAGCGCGGGGCAAGCCGCCATTAACTCGTTGTCCATAGGGACTTTGTTGGTCAATACAATTTCGGCGTCACCAATACGTTCCTGACGCTGTTCTGGAGTCGTTTGTGGATAAAACGTCCATTCAATCGGCAAGTCATTCAGCTTGCTCAAATCTAGTCGTTCATGTGCAATAGAATCAGAATCCAGAAAAACACCTTTCATAGTTTATTTCCTTAAATACGAGTAAGCTCCTGATATTAACAGACCCTAGCATTACTCGGTCACCGAGATGAAATGGTCTTATTAATTCAGGGTTAGTAAAATTGCCGCAACTGTACAGAAAGTTCTGCAAAATTAATAGCGGCAGTAACCTAAGACACGGTGTTTTTAGTTAGCACTTACATTTAAAAGTACCACTGACTTTTTTGGATAGAGCAATGCCTGAACTGCTAGACAATAAACTTGTAATTGCTATTTCATCACGCGCATTGTTTGATTTGTCAGCCAGTCACGAGATATATCAAACCGACGGCCTTAAAGCCTATGTCGACTATCAAATAGCACATGAAGATACGCCACTGGCACCCGGAGACGCTTTTCCATTAGTGGAGAAGCTATTAAAAATAAATGCGTTGTTATCCACTGCAGTAGGTGGGGTTGAAATTGTTCTGCTATCACGTAACAGTGCCGACACGGGCTTGAGGATTTTTAATTCCATTCAGCATTATGGACTGGACATTACCCGCGCGGCTTTTTGTAGCGGAGAAAGCCCTTATCGCTATGTGGCGTCGTTTGGTTGCCACCTGTTTTTATCCACCCATGCTGAGGATGTACGACAGGCTATTCAAAGTGGTTTTGCGGCTGCCACTATTTTATCTTCAAAAGTTCAACAAACCGACAATTTACAATTGCGTATAGCGTTTGATGGCGATGCCGTTTTATTCTCCGATGAAGCGGAGCAAGTTTTTCAACAGGATGGTTTAAAAGCGTTTACTGAAAGTGAACAGGCCGCCGCTAACGAACCCTTGAAAGATGGTCCGTTCAAAGCCTTTCTGATGGCACTGCAGGCGATACAAGCTGAATTTTCAGAAGCTGATTGTCCGATCCGAACCGCACTGATTACCGCACGTTCAGCACCGACCCATGAGCGAGTGATCAAAACATTACGTGCCTGGAATATTCGCATTGACGAATCCGTTTTTCTGGGAGGGCTAGATAAGGGGCAATTCCTCAAAGCCTTTGAGGCAGACGTATTCTTTGATGATCAGGAGGGGCATTGCGAGTCGGCACGTCAGCATGTAGCCACAGGGCATGTCCCTGCAGGAATTAAAAATAAAACCACTTAACATAAGACCTCAGCATAACGTGCCGAGCGAAGCCAAGACTAGGCAAAAATAGGTCTCAAAATGCTAGAAAAAAGCGTATTTTACACCCAGAACCAATAACACGCTGGCTAGCAGCGGGCGAATGACTTTCTCCGGTAATTTGGCACCTAATTTAGTACCCACATAAATGGCCGGCAATGAACCAATCAGTAGGCTGCCCAGTAGACTAAAATCTACATTCCCCAAGTAAATATGCCCAAGTCCGGCAATTAATGTCAGTGGTACTGCATGCGCCAAATCCGTGCCGATAACATGAACCGATGGCAGTAGAGGGTAAAGCAGCAACAGTGCCGCAGCCGCAAAGGCGCCGGCACCCACTGATGACAAGGTCACTAAAGCTCCTAGAATTACACCCATAACAACGGTTAAAGGACCGGCATTGCGGTTGGCCCATAATTGTAATCGGCCAGGTTTCATTTCCACGTGCTGTTGCAACCTTTGTTTCAGCATCACCACCAAACCGGTAATGATCAGCATAACCCCTAAACTGTTGGTTAGAATGCGGGTATAGTGCTCTGGACTGCTGAAATAATTTTTCAATACAAAAATGGTGATTAATGACGCGGGGATGCTGCCAATAGCCAGCAAAAAAACGACCCGCATACGAATGGTGTTATTCTTTCTATGAACCAATACGCCGCCCGCTTTGGTGATTGAAGCGTAGGCTAGGTCGGTACCAATAGCGATATGAGCTGGAAAGCCAAAAAGCAGCAGCAGGGGGGTCATCAGAGACCCGCCACCAACGCCGGTAATGCCTACCGCTAGGCCAACACTAGCGCCTGCCAGTATGTATAAAATGATGTCCATTTGAAGTTACTTTTTGACTTAGAGAGACCTTTGCACAAAGCAGGGGGCGAGATAAAATGGCTAAAAACAGCCTGCGTTTTCGCCTCATTTTCCTTCCGTACCTTCTTTATGCTGAGGTCTCTGAGAAATTAGGGTGGTAAAAGTAACGGCTTAGGACTATTCTATAAAGAAATATTTAATTATATTTTTATTCTATAAAGATATAAGCAAGAAAAGCATTTGCCTCCAGCGATAACAGCTCGAAAAACAAAGCGCTGGTTAATTATTCGGAGTCTGTATGAAGCTACAGCAATTACGGTATATCTGGGAAGTCGCGCATCACGACCTTAATGTATCAGCAACAGCTCAAAGCCTCTACACCTCACAGCCCGGTATAAGCAAACAAATCCGCTTGCTCGAAGATGAGCTCGGCGTCGAAATTTTTTCACGCAGTGGCAAACACCTGACCCACATAACTCCGGCAGGAAGCGATATTCTTAAGCTAGCCGGTGAGGTATTACGTCAAGTCGCCGCCATTAAAAGCATCGCCCAAGAACACAGCGATCCGAAAACAGGCAGTATTTCCATTGCCACCACCCATACTCAGGCACGCTACGTCTTACCATCAGTTATCCAGCAGTTTATGGGTAACTACCCCGACGTATCGCTGCACATGAACCAAGGCACACCGGTACAAATTGCGGAAATGGCTGCCGAAGGCGAGGCGGACTTTGCCATCGCCACTGAAGCAATGGAACTGTTCGGAAATTTAATCATGATGCCATGCTACCGCTGGAATCGTAGTATTGTTGTTCCCAAAGATCATCCGTTAACACAGTGTTCAACATTGACCCTAGAAGATGTCGCTAAATACCCCCTTGTCACCTATGTATTTGGTTTTACTGGTCGATCTAAACTCGATGATGCCTTTAAGGATTTGGAGCTAACACCCAAGGTTGTTTTTACCGCCACGGATGCCGATGTCATTAAAACCTATGTTCGCTTGGGTTTAGGCGTGGGTATTATTGCCACCATGGCCTACGACCAACAGCTAGATGCAGACTTAGTAGCGCTAGATGCCAGCCATCTATTTGAACCAAGTACGACGCGCATTGGTATCCGCAGAGGCGCTTTCCTGCGTGGTTTCATGTATGACTTTGTTGAGCTGTTTGCCCCGCATTTGAACAGAGAGGTGCTGGATGAATGCCTTAAGCAGCAAAATAAAGCGGAGCTAGAAGCCTACTTCGATAATTTTGAATTGCCTACCTACTGAGGCTTACAGGGATAAGTTAAATTGATTAGGTGCGTCCCTAAGGATAGGAGGTAAAAAATGGCTCGACTGCTTAAATTTCTAGGGGTTTTTAGCTTTAGCAGCACACTGCTGTTATCTGCCTGTGACGGCAGCGCAATTAACTCTCACGACAATCAATCTAAGCCATTAAACAGTGCCGTGGCAACGGTACACCCGTTGGCAACTCAGGCTGGCGAAATCGCTTTAGCACAGGGTGGTAATGCCATTGATGCAGCCATTGCTGCCGCGCTAACACTGGGTATTGTTGATGGCCATAATTCAGGCATTGGTGGCGGCTGCTTTATTCTTGTGCGCTGGGCTAACGGTGATATTGAAGCCATTGATGGACGTGAAATGGCACCCGCCAAAGCACATCGGAATATGTATTTACGTAACGGTCTAGCGGATCCCTCATTAAGCACCACCGGCGCATTGGCTATTGGTGTGCCGGGCTCCTTAGCCGCCTATGACTATTTAATAGCGGCGGGTGGTAAGCTGACGCTACCACAATTACTGATCCCAGCCGCTGAACTGGCTGAGCAGGGATTCCCCATTAGTCAACCCTATGCGCGTCGCCTAGCTTATACGGCCAATAAAATTCGGCAGTTTCCAAATTCAGCGGCGATTTTATTGGATGTTGCCGGGCAACCCCATCCGGCGGGTTACCATTTCAAACAAAAAGATCTGGCCAACACTTACCGAAACATCGCTGCACAGGGCATCGACTACTTTTACAACGGCCCCTTTGCTGAAGCGCTAGAGCGCTGGATGCAAAATAATGGCGGGCTGGTGAGTGCTACTGACTTCGCTAACTATCAACTTAAACAGCGCCAACCATTGGTCACCGCTTATCGTGGCCATCAGATTATCGGCTTTCCACCACCCAGCTCAGGTGGGGTGCACGTGGCACAAATACTTAATATGCTGGAGGCTTTTGATGTGCAGGCGCTTTCCGAAGCAGAGCGCTATCACCTGTTAACTGAAACGATGAAACTGGCCTTTGCCGATAGGGCTCAGTGGTTAGGGGATCCAGACTTTGTCTCAGTACCAAAAGGTTTGATTGATCCGCTTTACGCTAAAAGTTTAGCCCAGGACATTAATTTTGATAGCCCGGTCGTCGTCACCCATGCGGGCACACCACCGGATGCAACGCTAGACCTTTTTAGCAAGCACACTACCCATATTGCCGCCGCCGATAGCGCAGGCAACTGGGTGGCTATAACGTCCACCGTCAATACTTCCTTTGGATCAAAGGTCATTATTCCGGGTACCGGCGTCATTATGAACAACCAAATGGACGATTTTTCTGCCCAACCTGGTGTACAAAACGTCTTCGGCCTAGTGGGGGCAGAGGCGAATAGTATCGTTGCAGGAAAACGGCCGTTATCCAGTATGAGCCCTACTATTGTGCTGAGAAATGGCCAGCCGATAATAACTCTCGGCGCCGCTGGAGGGCCAACTATTATTACTCAGGTCGTGCAAAGTTTGGTGAATGTGATTGACTTAGACATGTCTTTACATGATGCCCTCGCGGCCCAGCGCATCCATCATCAATGGCAACCAAATCTGCTTTATGTTGAACCGACTATGCCGCAACCTGTGCGGGATCAGCTAGCCGTTATCGGTCACCGGTTAGTTGAACACCAACATTTTGGCGCAACTCAGCTGATAGGTTTGTCTGATGATCAATTCATTGCTGTTGTTGAGCCGCGCTTAGGTATCAAAAAACCCATTAAAGCAAGCGCAAAACCGGCTGTCGGAGCAGCGATAAACAATTGAATTTGATACTAGGCATAAAAGGTCTCTACCAGTTGATTAACAACTGCATTACCATGTAAATCAACATATTGGACTTCAATTAAACTAATACTTTGAGACCTCAGCATACTCAGCGGCGAAAGAGAAATGAGAGAAAAAGACCTTAATTGAGGCGGGAAATGCAGGTAATAGCTAGCTATTGGCAAGTTTTCCAACGAAAAGTAAGGCCTTTTTAGCCATTTCATCTCGGTGATTGAGTTATGCTGAGGTCTCATTTTTACAAGCTTCCACGCGGAGCCTTTAAAAGACCTGCAACAGAGGAAAAAACTTTGGAATTTTTTGGTGAATATGGCGTATTTTTGGCGAAAGTTGTCACGCTTGTGATTGCTATTCTAGTGGTTTTTGGCGGCCTAATTGCCATGGGTATGAAGCAGAAAAAACAACCCCATGGCCACATTGAAGTGACCCACCTCAATGATGAAATTGAGCGCATGGCCGATGCACTGCAATCGGTAACGCTGGATAAAGAAGCCCACAAACAACAGCTCAAAGACAAGAAAAAACAGCTCAAAGCGGCCGCCAAAGAAGACAAGAAAAAAGCAAAAATCGGCAGTAAAGAAAGCGCGGAAGATAAAATCAAAAAGAATGTATATGTCATTGATTTTGATGGCGATATTAAAGCCAGTGGCGTCGATAATATGCGCGAGGAGATCACCTCCATTTTGTCAGTGGTCAACCCTCAGCAAGACGAAGTGGTATTAACCTTAAACAGTGGCGGCGGCATGGTGCACGCTTACGGGCTAGCCTCGTCGCAAATTAAACGAATCACCGACAAAGGCGTTCCGCTCACTATTTGCGTGGACAAAGTGGCAGCCAGCGGCGGTTATATGATGGCCTGTGTTGCAGATAAGCTATTGGCGGCACCCTTTGCCGTACTGGGCTCCATTGGCGTGATCGCGCAGTTGCCGAACTTTCATCGCCTACTCAAAAAGCATGATGTCGATTACGAAACATTAACCGCAGGTGAGTTTAAGCGCACCTTAACGATGTTCGGAGAAAATACCGATAAGGGACGAGAAAAGTTTACTGAAGAACTGGAGGATACCCATCTGTTATTCAAACAGTTCGTCAAGGAAAATCGCCCTCAACTGGATATAGAGGCGATTGCCACTGGTGAAGTTTGGTTTGGCCAGCGAGCGTTGGAAAAGCAACTGGTGGACGAACTAAAAACCAGTGACCAATACCTCGTTGATGCCTGTCAAGAAGCCGAAGTCTACCTAGTGGCCTATGAGCACAAAAAGACGCTGCAAGAGCGTTTTTCTATAGGTGTACATAACACCTTAGACAAACTCATTTTAACTTGGTGGAACCGTTTGCAGAATTCACGTTTCTATTCCTGATCGTTGTCCCTGTTAACCCGTAGCCAGTCTTTTATGGCGGCTATATCGGGCTTATTAAGTGTTATCTCCTGCTCACTAAGCCCGGCCAATTCATGGGGAAAAACTAGCCAGCAATCGCTTTCATGCAAATAATAATCTGGCATGAAATCCACCTGATTTTTAGTCGGTTTGTAATACAGCGTGGCGGTGCGGACTTCTTGCGGTACCTTTGTTGGATGCTGAGTACTAATTTGCTGAATCACCTGTTGTAGGCTTAAACCTGTTTCATGCACATCATCGACTAATAGCAGCCGATCATCGCTGCTGAGATTATTGAGCAAATACTCAAGACCCTGCACGCCAACTTCCTTAGATCGTGTATCTATAGCGGTGTAGGAGGTGGTGCGGATGGCAATATGATCTGTTGGGCAGCCGCAATAGGACAATAACTCCTGCACTGTCGCCGCAATGGCTGCGCCACCACGCCATATGCCAACAATAAAGGTTGGCCTATAACCGCTTTCCATAATATTAACAGCCAGTTTAAAAGCATCCTGCTGGAGACTTTGGGCATTAATAAAGTGCTTTTTTATCATTTTAATTACTCATTAAATACAGCAACGTTAGCGTAGGCATTATTTGAACAGGCATTTTAAATGGCAGCAAGGGAATAGGTAATATTGCTCGCAAACCCTGTTCAAGCCAATAGCAACAAAGGTAGTGAGCGTTGCTTAAAAATAAAAAGCAGGGCAGGAAAGTCTTAAACGGTGATTCACAGTGCTGACCTAGGTTAATATAGTGCCCACAATCATTTGATGCGACAAAGGATTTGCCGTTTTATCGTCCAAGGTCTCGTAACAGTAATTTAGGGGTAAATATGCCAAAAATGGCCGCAAACTTAAGTATGCTCTTTAATGAATATGCTTTTCTAGAGCGCTTTGAAGCCGCTGCTAAAGCTGGCTTTCAAGGTGTCGAATACCTATTTCCCTACCACAACAAGCCTGATGAGCTTGCTGAATTATTAGCAGATAACAACCTCCGTCAGGTGCTCTTTAATCTGCCCGCTGGCGATTGGGACGCTGGGGAGAGGGGGATTACCTGTCACCCTGGGCGAATTAATGAGTTTCGTGAGGGCGTTGATATGGCGATTGAATATGCTCAGGCGCTAGGCTGCGATCAATGCAACGCGTTGGCTGGTTTGCTGCCAGAAAATATAACACCTGAGCAGGCGCATGAAACACTCGTCGAGAATTTGAGCTATGCGGCCGATAGGTTGCAAGCTGGCGGCATTAGGTTAGTTGCCGAGGCCATCAATACACGAGATATGCCTGGCTTTTTCCTAAATACCAGCACTCAAGCCTTTGCTTTAATGGCAGAGGTTAATAGCCCTAACTTTGGTTTTCAGTACGATGTGTATCATATGCAGATTATGGAGGGTAATCTCTCGGCAACCATTGCTGCCAATTTGGATAAAATAAAGCACATTCAAATTGCCGATACGCCGGGCCGTCATGAACCGGGAACGGGGGAAATCAACTATCGATTCCTTTTGAAACAGCTCGATGAAATCGGTTATAAGGGCTGGGTAGGCTGTGAATACATTCCTAAAACTAGCACGAATAATGGCTTTAGCTGGCTTAAGGAATGCGGTATAAACATTTGATTTAAAAGTATTTATTACCTTTTAATTTAATGGCTTTTTATTTTTTATTAGATTGCTGAATGTGAGAAGGATAATAATTTGCTCTTATAGACAATGATGCCGATGCGACTTATTGCTGCTATAGCGAATCAGCCATAGAGATGAATGTATTTATATACCGTAAACGCGCGCTAACTTTGAAATCAACCGCGATTCAGTGTATCCTGTGCCACTTTTTTATGACGCTACAAAAATAAGGAAGGTCATGGATCCACGTGATACGCTAAAACGTCTATTTGACGCCGCAGTTGGTGCAGCCGATCCGCTGCAAGTACTGCAAAATTATCTCCCTGCGCAACCAAAAGGTCGCACCGTTGTTGTCGGTGCGGGCAAAGCGGCTGCATCCATGGCTAAAGCTTTGGAGACTCACTGGACTGGTGAACTATCCGGCTTGGTTGTAACTCGCTATGAACACGGTCTAGATTGCGACTTTATCGAAGTTGTTGAAGCCTCTCACCCAGTTCCAGATGGTGCTGGAGAAGCGGTATCCAAGCGTATCCTTGAGTTAGTTGAGGATTTAACTGCCGATGATTTAGTTATTTGCTTGATCTCCGGTGGTGGCTCGTCTTTATTGGCTCTGCCAGCACCAGGCCTCACATTAGCTGATAAGCAACAGATTAATAAATCACTATTGAAATCTGGCGCTACTATTTCTGAAATGAATTGCGTGCGTAAACACTTATCTGCCATTAAAGGCGGTCGCTTGGGCGCACATTGCGCGCCAGCTAAGGTGGTCACGCTAGGTATTTCTGATGTGCCGGGTGATGATCCCGATGTGATTGCTTCTGGTCCAACAATTGGCGACCCGACCTCGTCTCAAGACGCGCTCGCCATTATTGATCGCTACGGCTTCGACGTACCGCAAAATGTACGCGAATGGTTGGCGTCTGATGAGTCGGAAACAGTTAAACCTGACGATGCGCGCCTAGCTGGCTCTGAATTTCACATGATTGCCACACCTCAAAAAAGTCTCGAAGCAGCTGCCGCAGCCGCTAGTGAGATGGGACTTCCAAGTCTTATTCTGAGTGATTGTGTGGAGGGTGAATCTCGTGAGATTGCTAAATTCCACGCAGCCATGGCTGAACAGGTCATTAACTATGGACAACCGCTGCCATCACCCTGCGTGATTCTATCGGGCGGTGAAACCACGGTAACGGTTAAAGGTAACGGGCAGGGCGGTCGTAATGCTGAGTTTATGCTTAGCCTGCTGTGTAGCCTTAAGGGCAAAGAGCGTGTTTACGCCATTGCTGTTGATACCGACGGTATCGATGGCACCGAGGATAATGCGGGCGCTATTTTAACCCCAGAAAGTTTCCAACGAGCTATCGACGCTGGCATTGATCTACATGCCATGCTTGATAACAACGATGGCTACAACGTATTTAAAGCCTTGGGCGACCTGATCATCACTGGTCCTACGCGCACCAATGTTAATGATTTCCGAGCTATTCTAATTACTTCTTGAGTCCCAATTTATGTCAATTAATCATACTAAAATTCTTGCAACACTAGGACCTGCTACATCAAGCCTAGAAAAGGTTTGCGCTCTTATTGAAGCAGGCGCCAACGTATTTCGTATTAATTTCAGCCACGGTAGCCACGAAGAGCACGCTGAGCGTATTAAATGGGTTCGCCAAGCCGGTGAAAAACTAAACAAACCTGTTGGCGTATTAATGGACCTACAGGGTCCTAAATTCCGCGTTGGTACCTTTGCTAATGGCCCTGTTAATCTAGTAAATGGCGCTAAATTTACTTTGGACATGGACCCAACGCCGGGCGATGAAACCCGTGTATGCTTCCCTCACCCGGAAGCTATCGGCTCACTGGGCGTAGGTTCCGAAGTATTCTTGGATGACGGCAACCTAACGTTGGTGATCACCGAAGCTGCTGATGATCACGTTGTCACTGAAGTTGTTGTCGGCGGTGAGCTGGGCGAGCGTAAAGGTGTAAACATGCCGGGCAACTTGGGCAAAGTTAACCCATTAACCGAAAAAGACATGATCGACATGGAATTTGGCCTAAGCCAAAATGTTGATTGGGTTGCCCTGTCATTTGTGCAGACTCCTGCGGATGTTATTGCCGCCAAGGAAAAGATTGCTGGACGCGCAACGTTAGTTGCTAAAATTGAAAAGCCATCGGCTGTTGAGCAGTTTGAAGAAATCGTCAAGGTTACTGATGCAGTGATGGTTGCACGTGGTGATTTAGGTGTTGAAATGCCGGCACACGAAGTACCAGGCCTGCAAAAAATGATGATTAAGCTTTGCCGCCAATATGCTAAGCCGGTGATTGTTGCCACCCAAATGTTGGAGTCGATGCGTGACAAGCCTCGCCCAACACGCGCTGAGGTCAGCGACGTTGCCAATGCCGTTTACGAAGGTGCTGACGCGGTAATGCTATCCGCTGAAACGGCTTCCGGTGATTTCCCCATTGAAGCAGTAACAATGATGAGCGACATCATCCGTGAAGTTGAATCTGACCCGTTATACCATCAGGTATTGGATACCACTGAGCCAGCCTATGAGCCAACGGTAGAGAGCGCCATTAGTCTGGCATTGCAGAGCACCACGCATTTGCTCGACATCTCTGCAATTATCAACTACACCACCTCAGGTTTTTCTACTCTGCAGGCTTCTCGCGAACGTCCTGCTGCACCGATCCTGTCGCTGTCCCATAGCCCAGAAACAGCACGTCGTCTGTCACTGGTTTGGGGCGTTTACCCACTGTACAGTGAGAAATTTGAGCTGCAGGCTGACATGGTGAACTTTGCACTCGCCAAAGCAGTCGATGCTGGTTTCTCTCAGCCCGGTGACAAGGTTGTTATTACCGCAGGTGTGCCATTTGGTGTGCCAGGCACAACCAATATGCTGCGTATTGAAACGGTTAAATAACCAACGCAATACAAGTAAAAAAACAGCCCCTGTACAGTTTCTGTGCAGGGGTTTTTTTTGAGTCAGGTTTTAATACAGGTATTAAGATAAGACCTTTGCAAGAAACAGATGGTTGATGGAATGGACAAAAGAAAACGGGGGGCTTATTTCCCTTTCGTTATTCTTTGGTGCAAAATTCTTTATCACTCAACTCACTGGCACGAAGCAGAATAGACCCTAGGAAAAGTTATAGATGAGCAGCGAATTATTGACCGTCAAAGTGGCTAAAAAAAGCCAACTAGCCGCAGGCATCATCTCGCTGGAGCTGGTCGATTCAGCAGGCAACGATCTACCGGCCTTTACTGCCGGTGCCCATATCGACTTTCACTTACCTAACATGGGAAGTATTCGCCAATACTCGATTTGGAACGATCCTAGTGAAACGCAGCGTTACTGTTTAGGCATATTAAGAGATCCTAAAAGTCGTGGTGGCTCACTGCAAATTTGTGACGGGATAAAGGAGGGGGATATCATTAAAATCAGCCCACCTCGTAATCACTTTCATCTTAATGAAACAGCAAGCAGCTACATTTTATTGGCCGGTGGCATTGGTATTACCCCTATCCTGAGCATGGCCCAGCGCCTACAAACGCTAGGAAAAGAATTTGAACTTCACTACTGCTCGCGAAGCAAAGCCAGCACAGCATTTATTGAACACATAAAGAACAGTGAGTTTGCTGACAAGGTCACATTCCATTTTGATGACGCAGGCGATGAGCAGCGCTTAGATATTGCCCAGTTAACGGCGCTGCAAGCTGACAATAGTAATATCTATCTCTGCGGGCCACAGGGCTTTATGGATGCGGTTATCGAGGCCGCATCACACTGGGATCCAAGCGCTATTCATCGCGAATACTTCGGCGTAGAGGAAAGCCATGAAAGCGACGCAGGATTTAAAGTAATCATTAATAGTACAGGGCAAGCATTTGATATTACTGAGGATTCTACGATCACCGAAGCACTAGAAGAACACGGTATTAATATTCCCGTGTCCTGCGAGCAAGGCGTTTGTGGTACCTGCATGACGCCGGTAATTGAAGGTGATATCGAGCACCATGATTATTATCTCACCGATCCGGAGCGTGACGCCGGTGATGTCATTGTGGCATGCTGTTCTCGCGCCAAAGGTACGTTGATATTAGACCTTTAAAACAAAGCAGACGGGTTTCAAGACTTCATCGTAACGTGATATTTTGCTTTTAAATGCCCATTTGTTACTCGGTAATCAGCAAGACAAAAATCAGGAGATAGAATGAAAAAACTGGTATTTTTTCTGCTCGCAGGCACATTAACAGCCTGTGGCGGTTCGCAGGATGACAATGATTCCAGTACAGGTATGACTGATGCTCAGAGCGGCGCAATTAACGTTGATGTTGCTCTGGTAGAGGAAATCATTGATAACCGTTGTACTACCTGTCATTCAGCAACACCGTCAGATGATATGTTTAGGGTTGCGCCGGGGAATGTGATGTTTGATAACTTTGCTGACGTGCAGCGTTACGCTCACCGCATTCGCGCTCGATCAGTTGATAGCAAAAACATGCCGTTTATGAATAAAACACAGATGACCGAGGCAGAACGAATCATTATAGGTGACTGGGTTAAAGCCGGGGCGCCAGGAAAACAATAGCGCTATAGCCGCGTTAAGACAGACCTTTAGTCACGTCTTAATTTGTCAGAAACGGCAATTGGAGTAGGGTAACGGAATACCACTAAATAAGACGAGGCCAGGAAGGTAAGAATTGCCGTGGCCTGTATTAGTGCCGACGCCTGCTCACCGATCACCGCAATACTGGTGGCGATATAAGCAATCAGCAGCGAAAACTCACTGATTTGCCCTAATCTAAAGCCAACTTCCCACGCCAACGCATCAGAACCACTAATTTTTGCCAGTAAAAGTCTGAAGGTTACAGGCTTTACTAGCATGATTAAGGCAGCCAGTATCACCGCTGGAACAATAATGTCGGCTAACAAGGCAAGATTAAATCCAGCGCCAATAGAGAAAAAGAACAGTATTAGAAAAAAATCACGTAAGGGTTTTAAACTAATAGCAATAAACTGTGCAATAGGGCTTGCTGCCACGGCAATACCGGCGATAAAAGCCCCAATTTCCGATGATAATCCCATTACTTCAGCCAATTCGGCCAACCCCAAACACCAGCCAATAGCAATTAGAAATATGTACTCCTGAAAGTGGTCAAAGCGCTGAATCAGGGGTAATAACACGTATTTTACAAAGATAACTGCTACGCCAATCAATATCGGTAACGAGATGATCGCCCAAAGGTACTGATTGTTTGAGGCTCCCTCTGCTGTATTGGTGTTATATAGCACCAACAACACAAAGATAGCGATTAAATCCTGTAGTAACAGCAAGCCAACGACTAGCTCGCCAGTATGACGGTGGTGAAGTACTGTCGTGGGGAGCAATTTGATGCCAATAATAGTGCTTGAGAACATCATCGCAATACCTATCACCAGGCACTCGGTGTGACTAAAGCCGAACAGAGCCGCCACAGCGTAACCAATACCTGCAAATATTGCTGAGCTCAATAGTGCCACAAAAGTTGCTTTTTTAAGCATTAAAAGCATATTTTTGGGCTGCATATCTAGCCCTAATAAAAACAGTAAAAAAATAATGCCTATTTTAGAAATATCGGTGAGCAGCTCGGTATTAGTAATAAAGGCAAAGCCGTAAGGGCCGAGTAGGGCACCCAGGGCAATGTAAGCGACTAATAAGGGCTGGCGTGTATAGAGCGCGATAGAGGCAAGCACTGCCGCACCACTAAAAATTAGGAAAAATGAGAAAGCGATCGTTCCGTGTTCCATTGCAGGTCTCTTTAAGTAGTTAGGCTGAGGCCTCTTCAGGATACTCAGGTCTAGTTAGTGTACGGAATTGCAGTGGCGGGGTGAAGGATCGATCCAATGATTCTGTACAGCAGCCTGCTTATTGGCAGAGTGCTCTATGGGCGCCAATTCCACATTTACTCACCTCCAGAGCCACTTTAAAAGCTTTAACTATTTTAAATAGTAAGTAATTACTATCTATTAAATATCTTTATAACAAATTAATGAGGGTTTCCTCATTTAATGAGTGAGATCTCATGCGGACTTAATGAGATGCTGCTCATTATATGAAAGGACTCTCATTGTATGCTAGTATACTTTTTATTAATGCTGGCTAACCGGTGATAAATTGGCATAACTATGAAACAAAATGATTCTCAGCAGGCGCAAAAAACCATCAAAGATCAGCTCAAATCGGAGACGCGCCGCAGACTTATAGAGGCAGGCGCCAGCGCTTTTGCAAAACTTGGCTATCACGGCATGAAGATAGCCTCCGTTAGCAAGGATGCAGGCATAGCAAACGGTACCTTTTATTTGCATTTCGAGGACAAACAAGCGCTCTTTCTAGAAATACTGCGTACGGCAGTAGCTAAATTAGCAACCGGATTCTTTATCTCGCAGAACTATAGCGGAAGCTACAGTGACCGCAGCGCTGACTCGGAAAGCGAGGAGATAGCGACAATGCTAAACTTTGCAGAGCAGCACAAAGATTTAATGCGCATCGTACTCACCACAGACTCTAGCGAGCTACTCAAGGGGGTTGATATTTTTTCACCTATAGTCGATGCGCGTGCGCAGCAGCTAGCCCTACATATACCGCAAGGCAGCGAAGGAGCCCGCATCAATCCTTTAGTCGCTGCTCGGGCTGACATGACGATGGTGATGACGGTCATGCTCTGGTGGCTGGACAACAGCGACAAAGTTGCACGCCAAGATGTTATTGAAACACTGGCATCACTGCGCCAATCCTGGCCATCGCCGTTAGAAAACAAAGATAATAGGGAGCCTATACTTGATCAGTGGAGGTCAAAACTTTAGCTGCATCAATTGAGAAGGTTAGTTATGCCGAGCGTCTAACGGCTACCCACACCATCCCTTTACTATTTCCTGTAATCTTTATTACAGGAAATAGTGTGAATCCATCAGCAATTCATTTAAAATCACATTATTGCGTATTTAGCGCTAACCACACCGGGCTGTTAACCGATAAATCGAATGACTTCAAAAGCACGCACACATCAGCCGCTACCTCTTTTTGATACCATCGAAAACCTGATGGATATTATGCGTAGCAACGACAGGCCTGTTGCAGGCTACCTAACAACATCAGCGAACGCAGGCGCAGCGCAGGACTATGAGCACGCTCTGACGTTTCTTTATAGCTACCGTGGCAGTCGTGACACCTTTGCCTCCTATCGCCGCGAGGTTGAACGATTGCTGCAATGGTGCTGGTTTGTTAATGACAGTACTTTAGTTCAGCTAAAACGCACAGATATTGAGGCCTATATTGATTTTTGCCAGCAGCCTCCCATCAATTGGATCGGCACCAAAACGGTACCTCGCTTTATCGATCACAACGGCATTCGCATCGCTAACACGGCATGGAGACCCTTTGTGGTTAAGCGTTCCCGGAGCAACAACAGCGAAGACGGCGCGCAAAGTTTTTCCTTGTCAGCCAATGCCTTACAGTCTATTTTTGCTATTTTGGGTAGCTTTTTTACCTACCTCATCCAAGAGGAATACACTGAGGCTAATCCTGTCTCATTGATACGCCAGAAAAGCAAATACCTCCGCAAACGCCAGCAAAAGGATAAAATACGCCGCTTAACCGTATTACAATGGTCGTACGTCGTTGAAACAGCCGAAATGATGGCCTCCAATGATCCGGAGCAACATGAACGCACATTATTTGTCGTTCTGGCTCTCTACGCCATGTATTTGCGAATATCTGAATTGACGGTCACCGAACGCTGGACTCCTCAGATGGGAGATTTCAGCATGGATATGGATGGCCACTGGTGGTTCACAACGGTTGGCAAAGGCAATAAAGAACGCGATATAACGGTGAGTGACGGGATGTTAAAGGCTTTAAAGCGTTATCGTGCTTTTCTAGGATTGTCTGCGCTGCCCTCACCTGGCGAAACGACACCCTTAATACATAAAACACGAGGTAAAGGAGGTATCAATAGCACACGTCAGATAAGGAATATCGTGAAAAATTGTTTCGATACCTCTATTATGCGAATGCAGCAACATGGACTTGAACAGGATAGCGAATTATTAAAAGCGGCTACCGTTCACTGGTTACGCCACACGGGGATTTCAGATGATGTTAAACATCGCCCCAGGGAACATGTGCGTGATGATGCAGGCCATGGGTCTAGCGCCATTACTGACAAGTACATTGATGTAGAAATGCGAGAAAGACACCGATCAGCTAAGCATAAAACCATAAAGCCTGATCTTGATTAGGCTTTTATTAACAATAGTTTAGCAATCATTTCTATCAATTATTTGAAATACTATATTCTATGACAGCGTTATTTATTCAGACCCTTTCTTGTCAGCAAAACACTGAGCAGTTATTTGAGCGTATACGCCATTTACCTCGTCCAGTATTACTGGACAGCAGTTTTGAAAGCAATGGCACCCAGCGCTTTGACATCATGAGCGCAGCCCCAATTACCACCTTAACGACGCGAAACGGCCGCACATCACTGCGCACGTCAACGCAGTCTGAAGAAATATCCGGCAGCCCTTTCGAACTTCTAAAACACCAATTAGAAAAAATGACTGAAGTTGATAGCAACGGCGTCGAACTACCTTTCCATGGCGGCGCGCTGGGGTACTTAAGCTATGATCTGGGGCGTCAACTGGAAACACTGCCAACCTTGGCTGAAGCGGACATTGATATCCCTACCCTAGATATTGGTATTTATCTGTGGGCGGTGATTTGTGACCATCACTTAAATAAAACCTATTTTATAGCCCACCCAAGCTGTGATATCACGGTACGCAATGAAATGCTGGCGCTATTAAGTAATAGCCCCAGTACGACAACTAACAGCGCAGATTTCACCTTAACAACGGCGTTCAAATCCAACATGACGCCCACACAATACAAAGAAAAATATCACCGGATTATTGATTACATTAAAGCCGGTGATTGCTACCAAGTAAACCTAGCGCAGCGCTTTAAAGCAGGATATCACGGTGATGAATGGCAAGCCTACCGCCGCCTCAGCCAACGTACCGACGCTCCCTTCAGTGCCTTTATGAAAACTGAAGATTACGCCTTAGTCTCGTTATCACCCGAGCGCTTTATTCTCGTGCAGGGTGACCAAGTGGAAACCAAGCCAATTAAAGGCACCCGCCCTCGTGACGCCGATCCAGAAAAAGATTTACAGTACGCACAGTTGCTGAAAAACAGCGCTAAGGATCGCGCTGAGAATCTGATGATTGTCGATTTACTGCGCAATGATCTGAGCAAGGCCTGTGAATTAGGCAGCGTTAATGTTCCTAAACTATTTGATATTGAAGGCTATACCAACGTGCACCATATGGTTAGTACTGTGCAGGGTAAATTAGCGGCTGATAAACATACCCTCGACCTGCTTGAGGGCAGCTTCCCTGGCGGCTCTATTACTGGCGCACCGAAGCTTCGCTCCATGGAAATCATTGAAGAGCTGGAACCGCATCGTCGTACCGCCTACTGCGGCAGCATGGTTTACATCGACTGCAACGGGAACATGGATAGCAGCATCCTAATTCGCACACTGGTGTGCCATAAGAACCAAATTTACTGCTGGGGCGGCGGCGGCATTGTCGCTGATTCAGATGCCGACAAAGAGTACTCAGAAACACTGGTAAAGGTTTCTCATCTGATGGAAGGTCTTAGTTAATAGCAATGCTCTTAATACACGCCCACTCCTCTTGTTTTAATTTTATAGATTTCACTCAATCCTTTGAAATTGCATGAAATACATTAGGTGATGTATGATTTGGGACGGTTTAAATAGGCACCCAAACTATGCATGCTAAGGAGAGCCTGAAATGCACAAATATAGTCACCTTGCTGGCTAGTTCGTCCTCATGGCATAAACTTACGGAACAATAATAAAATGGTTAACAACGTACCTCAGGCAATGTTATTAAACTTTCTAGGGGCAGCACCACTTTGGTATAAAAAAGTGATAATTGCTTTTTTAATTCTCAACCCCATCTGTCTTTTTGTATTCGGCCCCTTTGTGACTGGTTGGATATTCATTGCCGAATTTATTTTTACCTTGGCTATGGCATTAAAATGCTACCCCCTGCAACCCGGCGGCCTATTAGCAATTGAAGCGGTCCTCATTGGTATGACCTCCACAGAAGCGGTTTTCAATGAAGCTATTGCTAATATCGAAGTGATTTTCCTTCTGGTATTTATGGTAGCGGGCATTTATTTCATGAAGGATTTGCTGCTCTACGTATTTACTAAGCTGCTGATTAAGGTGAGATCAAAAATGGTGCTCTCGCTACTATTTTCTTTGGTGGCGGCGGTGCTTTCAGCATTCCTTGATGCACTGACAGTAACAGCCGTGTTAATCAGTGTGGGGGTTGGCTTTTACGCCATCTATCACAGAGTTTCCTGTGGCAAAACAGCCGATCAAAAACACGATCACAGCGATGATAACGACGTGCTTGACGATCATCATGAAAGCCTCGAAAAGTTCCGCGCGTTTCTACGTAGTTTGTTGATGCACGGCGCGGTAGGTACCGCTCTCGGTGGTGTCTGCACGTTAGTCGGCGAACCACAAAACCTGTTAATCGCCAAGGTTGCTGATTGGGAGTTTATTGAATTCTTTATGCGTATGGTACCGGTCACCATGCCTGTATTGGTAGCTGGCCTTTTGACCGTTATTCTGTTGGAAGCAACCGGCTGGTTTGGTTATGGTGAAAAATTGCCCGCCGAGATACGCGGCGTACTTGAAGATGTCGCTCGTGACAATGACCTTAAACGAACCAAAACCGAACAGGCTGCGCTTATTGTACAAAGTCTAGTGGCTGTTTTTCTGGTAATTGCCTTAGCGTTACATCTTGCCGCTGTGGGCATTATTGGCTTAACAATTATTGTGCTGCTTACCGCCTTTAACGGCATCGTCGACGAGCATAAAATCGGTAAAGCCTTCGAAGAAGGGCTGCCTTTCACTGCGCTGTTGGTGGTCTTTTTTGCTATCGTTGCCGTTATCCATGAACAGCACCTGTTTAATCCCGTTATTGATGCGGTACTAGCGATGGATCTGAGTACACAACCTGGCATGTTCTTTATTGCTAACGGTGTGCTGTCAGCCATCAGCGATAACGTATTTGTCGCTACGGTTTATATTAATGAGGTGAAGCAAGCGCTCGATGTGGGCACTATTAGCCGCGAGCATTTTGAGCTACTAGCAGTGGCGATCAACACGGGTACTAACTTACCGAGTGTCGCCACACCAAACGGTCAGGCGGCATTTCTATTTCTACTGACATCGGCACTAGCGCCACTTATAAACTTATCCTATGGACGCATGGTAATTATGGCTCTGCCCTACACTATCGTATTATCGATAGTAGGTTATATGGGGGTCACCTATCTGCTCTAAGAATTACAGAAGTCTTTAAAAAAAAGCGCTAGCAGAGTGATCTGTCAGCGCTTTTTTTAAGCTGTTTAAAACTTGTTAGTTACCACCTTCATCCTGTTCCATTTGCAACCACAGGCATTGACCGCTGATTTCTTGTAATTCTTGCAACGTATTCTGGTGTGCCGTTATTTCCTCTTTATTGGCGACAATCACCTTTAATCGGGAGCGCTCCTTGCTAACACGATTAATTTCCATTTGATCTGACTCCACATCCCCCTGCTCGTCAGCACCTAGACTTAAAGCGGTCTGACCACCCGTCATTAGCAGATAAACATCCGCTAGAATTTCGGCATCAAGTAACGCGCCGTGTAAATCACGCTGAGAGTTATCAACGCCATAACGCTTACAGAGCGCATTTAGGTTGTTTTTCTGCCCTGGATGTTTCTTGCGGGCCATCACAATGGTATCTATAACACCACAGATGGACTTTGTTTTAGGAAGACCTTGATTGAGTAGCTTGAATTCCTGATCAATAAAACCCAGGTCAAAGGGTGCATTATGAATAATCAGCTCAGCGCCACTGATGAAGGTTAGGAATTCCTGAACAATATCAGCAAACACCGGTTTATCCTTTAGGAACTCCTGGGTAATGCCGTGCACTTCTGCAGCACCATCATCGATATCACGCTGGGGGTTAATATACTGATGGTAATGTCGACCCGTTAACTTGCGATCAATGACCTCAACGCAGCCAATTTCGATAATACGATGGCCTTGCGTATGCTCAAGGCCTGTAGTTTCAGTATCCAGTACAATTTGACGCATCAATAATTCCTATTAACGACCCAACACCTGATCAACCCCTTGGTTGGCCAGTTGGTCAGCAATTTCATTCTCCCTATGCCCACTGTGTCCCTTAACCCAGTGCCATTCTACCTCATGCTTAGTAGTCTCTTCGTCCAGTTGTTTCCACAGGTCGACGTTCTTAACGGGTTTTTTAGCCGCAGTTTTCCAGTTTTTTTGTTTCCAACCGATTATCCAGCTAGTAATGCCGTTTTTTACATACACCGAGTCGGTGGTCAATTTAATGCGACAGGGACGTTTAAGGCTGCGTAGTGCCTCAATCACAGCCATCATTTCCATACGATTATTCGTGGTGTCCAACTCACCCCCGCAGAGGGTCTTTTCTGTCCCCTGGTAGCGCAGCAATGCACCCCATCCACCTGGGCCAGGATTGCCTTTGCAGGCCCCATCAGTAAAAATTTCAACTTCTGTCGTAGTAGCCAAGAAGCTATGCACTCCATTTGTTAATTATGATTTTGATCAGCATGTGTCCTTGGCAGTTCTGTTATCGGAAAAGTCACTATGCGTTGTTTGAATTGTGGCTTATGTAAGGGTGTTATAGCCATGGTTTGTTTGCGCGCAACGATGGCATAGGTACCGCCAAGAAAGCAATTATATTTTCGCCCGAAACGCTCGATTCCACTATTATTTATAGCGCTTTTAATGCTGTTAAATGGGGCAGAAAAAAAAGCGTACTGAGCGACTTCCGTACTGAACGCTTGCTCTGTTAAGCAGCTATGTAAAGCGCCTGAAGATTGGAACTTACCCACCCATGGCGCTCGATTGAAGGGCGTAATGACTTTACGCAACCCCATTAAACTGTAGGGATTAAAACCAATCAAAAACAGTACGCCATCAGCGGTTAATACCCTGCGCACGTCAGCTAACAGTTGCAACGGGTTAGCTGTATATTCAAGCACATGATGCAATACCACGGCATCTAATGTTTCATTTCCCATCGGCAAGTAACAGGGGGCGGTAACAAGACTGCTGTTAGACTCGCGCTGCCCAGATTCTCCAGCAACGCCAATTTCGGCAAAAATTCGATGCGGTATCGGTGAGCTATCAAACAATGGCTCACAACCAGCAATGCTGAGTTGAAATAAATGCTTACCTGGCTTTTTTGCTAGCAACGATGTGAGTAATGCCCGCTCCTCTCGTAGCAAACGCTGGCCCAGTGGCAGACGCTGCCACCGTTGCCAGTCAGCTTTATGTCGAACGATTCTACCGCCTATTTCATGCAAAGGTCTCATTATTTTTCCTCGGTATAGCTACCCCTACTATTGCTTTGTCTTACTTGGCTAGAGCTGTCATATTAACAAGAACAAAGAAAGACACCACTAATAGAAAAACTTACCCCGCTCAGACGGCAAGCTAAAATAGCTAACACAGTCTGTGTTTCAGCCACCGCCGTCGGTCGACTGTTCGTATCAAGGTCTCTAGTAAATTAGTGTCAGCTTAATTACTATAGCCCTTTCATACACTATATCGAGCGATACCATGCTGACTGTTGTGCCTATCCCTGCCTTCAATGACAACTACATTTGGATGTTGCAATTGGAAGGCAGTCGGCGTGTTGTGGTGGTTGACCCAGGGCAAGCAGAACCGGTGTTAAAAAAGCTACAGGGCGAAAATCTTGAGCTTGAGGGGATATTAATAACTCACCATCACCAGGATCATGTCGGCGGCATCCAAGCATTGCTGGATTTCACTGAAGTGCCTGTTTATGGGCCTGACAATCCGGCCATCGACAACATCAGCCAAACACTGCTCGACACCTCTACGCTGACGGTATTAGATCAGCCATTCCAGGTTCTTGCAGTCCCTGGCCACACCTTGGATCACATTGCATACCTTTCAACATCAGCTGAGCAACCGCTATTGTTCTGCGGGGACAGCCTGTTCTCGGCAGGTTGCGGACGGATTTTTGAAGGCACGGCAGAACAAATGTTCGCTTCACTAACAAAATATCGTCAATTGCCTCCAGCAACTACGGTCTACCCTACTCACGAATATACGCTGGCCAACCTACGTTTTGCTACCGCGATTGAACCAGATAACATGGCGCTACAGCAGTACCAGTCGTGGTGCTTGGCGCAGCGTGAAAAAAAACAGCCTACGTTACCCACCACCATTGCCACAGAACTGGCCATTAATCCCTTTTTACGCAGCAGTGAAACTACCGTTATTAGTGCTATTGAGCAACATACCGGTATCGCACTAACCAGCCCGGTGGAAACATTTCGGCACACGCGGCGCTGGAAAGATCAATTTTAGCCATTATTCGTTCTTTTCCCTTTAGCGATGAATCAATACTCGAACATCTAAAAAAACGTTGTCCTGCTATAAAATAAAAATCTAATGGGGGGCCTTTGCACGAAGCAGATGACCAGATAAAATGGCTAATAATAGGCGTTTACTCGCATAAGCACCTCAATCAGACTATGCCACCTCATTTTTCTTTAGCCTAAAACTCATTAGAAGATCCATACTAATCAATATGTTAATAGATATACCTAAGGCAATAAATTTTCTTAGTTGCAGCGCTATACTGCTGCTAATAAGTAACTGCTCCGTACAACAATTGCCGCCACCCGCTCTATCGACAGAAAAAAGCCTGACTAATGCAGTCCCATTTAATACTGATACATTACCCACTGACTCAATCAACACTTTCTCGCAAGTCACTACCGGTCAAGCTATTACACAGCAACAAGAGCCTCAAAGCACAGCGTTAATCGTTTCGGAAAATATTGCACCCGCGCCAATAATTAATGATGTTTGGGTGCGCTTACGCAACAACCTTAGCTTCGATTTAAGCCTAGATAACAGTGCCATACGCAAACAGCGAAATAACTTCATACGACATCCCGATTATTTTGACCGTGTATCACGCCATGCCAAACGCTACCTCTTCCATGTAGCCACGGCCATTGAAACCCAGGGTGTGCCTGGCGAACTGGCTTTGTTGCCAATTGTTGAAAGCGCCTATGACCCCTTTGCCTACTCTCATGGTCGCGCATCAGGTATGTGGCAATTTATTCCTGCAACGGGCAAGCACTTAGGGTTGCAACAGGACTGGTGGTACGACGGTCGCCGAGATGTGGTGAAGTCCACCGCAGCCGCGATAAAATATCTGCGCTATTTACACAATCGTTTTGACGGTGATTGGTTGATAGCCCTTGCTGCCTATAATTGTGGCGAAGGTAATGTTAGCAAAGCGATCAGACTCAATCGTGCGCGCGGAAAAGGGGTCGACTTTTGGTCACTCAAGCTACCACGAGAAACAAAACTGTACGTGCCGAAAATGATTGCCCTAGCACAGATTCTCAACGAGCCTGAACGGTATGGTGTCACCTTCCCCGTCATACCAAATAAACCTTATTTTGAAACTGTGGATACAATCTCACAAATAGATTTAGCTCAAGCCTCAGCCTTAGCTACTATTAATCTGGATGAGCTATACCTGTTAAACCCTGGTTTTAACCAATGGGCAACCCATCCCTACGGCCCACATCAATTAAACGTGCCCACAGATAAAGCAGCACGCTTTAAAGCAGCCTTAGCAGCCCTGCCCGCTGACCAACGAATCAGATGGATACGGTACAAAATAAAATCTGGCGACAGTTTAAGCGTTCTTGCTAAGCGCTATAAAACCACTAGTAAGTTATTGATTGAAATAAATGCATTACGTGGAAGTGATATTCGGGCCGGAAGCACCTTGCTTGTTCCTGTGTCGAGCAAAGGCTCTGAAGCCTATGTTTTGAGCGCTGCCCAACGGCTAAAAAGTAAGCAACGTAACGGCTTTTCCAACCGCGCCAAAACAATGCATACCGTCAAATCGGGCGACAGTCTTTGGGAACTAGCGCGTCAATATGGGGTAGGTATGCGTAAGCTTGCTCGTTGGAATGGTTTGGCCACCACCGATGTATTAAAAATCGGTCAACAATTAGTGATTTGGAGTAAAGCTAATAACAAAATAAGTAATAATCGCCAACTCATTCGGCAACTGAGCTATCAGGTTAAACACGGTGACTCGCTCTCACGAATTGCGCAAAAATTTAATCTGCGTATCACCGATATTGAATCGTGGAACGGTATTAACCGCGCACGTTACTTACAACCAGGGCAAAGTTTAAAACTATTTGTAAATGTCACTCAAACTCGACTTTAGTTGCTGCGCACTGGAACAAATTCAGCTGCCCTGAGGTCATATCGCCTTTAATATGGCATGAAGTAAACGCACAAGCACGTCGCCTTAAAGCATGACGTTACTTGCTCATAATAGGAGACCTTTGCATGCAGCTCTCAAAACACCCATTAACAGTTGTTGCCGGTAGTTTATTGGCAATTCTGTTATGTGCTAACAGTATGTTAGCGCAGGCCTCAGAGGACAAAGAGGGCAAACAAGTCACAGCCACTCACGCCCTAGCCATGCATGGCAGCCCTAAGTACTCGGCCGATTTTAGCCACTTTGACTATGCTAACCCTGCGGCAACGAAAGGTGGAAAATTACGCCATGCAACAATTAGCAGTAGCGGTTTCGACAGCCTTAATCCCTTTGTTATTAAAGGCGTTCCGGCCGCGGGGTTGGCTTTATTGGGACGCAGCTATTTTTACGATTCGCTAACCGTTCAATCCGACGACGAAGCCTTTACCCAATACGGACTCATTGCCGAGTCAATGGAAATGCCAGAGGACCGCTCTTGGGTTATTTTCCATATCAACCCTAAAGCACGTTTCCATGATGATTACCCCATCACCGCTGACGATGTACTGTTCACCTTTGAACTGTTAACCACTCAGGGACACCCTCTTTATGCGGCCTATTATCACGACGTAATCAAAAGTGAAGCACTCGATGAGTTAACGGTTAAGTTCAGTTTTCGTAACGGTGACAATAAAGAGTTGCCGCTCATCATGGGGCAGCTGCCAATACTTCCAAAACATTACTGGCAAGATCGTGAGTTCGCCAAATCCAATCTGGAAATACCAATCGGTAGTGGTGCTTACCGGATTCATTCCGTAGACCCCGGGAGAGCTATCGTTTATCAACGAGCAGCTGATTATTGGGCTGCTGAGTTAGCTGTTAACCGCGGCCGCTTTAACTTTGAGCAGATCAGTTATGATTATTACCGCGACAGTAATGTCGCATTGGAAGCAC
>Ga0233427_10001078_pt1 | contig 31079 bp, 22 predicted proteins | sample SI_118_April2016_5_FD_179885 | JGI IMG/M metagenome (GOLD analysis project Ga0233427, IMG submission 179885) | Seawater microbial communities from Saanich Inlet, British Columbia, Canada - SI_118_April2016_100_MG | ecosystem: Environmental > Aquatic > Marine > Inlet | place: Canada: British...
CGCTGTTAAAGCAGTGGATCCAGAAACAAAATGCTCTATCAGGCGATCTTGTTTATAGTGGCTAAGGCGGCTCTTGCGCATAGGTCCCATGATAACCCCAAAATCATGTTATCTGGGTCAGCCCCAATATTTATTGTATCGGCAAACTTGCGATGTCCGCCGGCGGTTGGGAGCAATCGGCAAGATGATCAGTGTTATTCGCTTCGCCTCGTTTTTGGCCCTGTTGAGCGTGATGGTTGCTGCGGGCTCGCACGCCCGCGCCGAGCCGGGTTTCGTCGGCATGGAAGTGCAAGGCGTCGGCGAACGCGCCCAGGCGGCGTTCAAAAGGAAGATCACCGGCGTGCTGGTGAAAGACGTCGCCGTCGGCGAAGCCGCCGCTCTGGCTGGTTTCCGGCGCGGCGACCTGATTGTGAAATTTGACCGCAGGGAAATCAAAAAATTCGAAGACCTGATCGCCGCCGTGGTCAAAACCAAGCCGGGCAAAAAAGTCTCGGTGGTGGTAATGCGCGCCGGCAAACGACATTCCCTCACCATGCGTCTCGGCAAGCGGCCGTCATCGTGGAAGGTGCAAAAAGCCGGCTTCAAGAATTATCCGCTGATCGGTTTCACCGTCTCCGCCATCAACGCCAAAATCCGCGAGCAGTTTTTGCTGCCCTGGGGATCGGTTGGGCTGGTAGTGACGCTGGTCGATAAAGAGGGCAAGGTTGTGACCGGTCTCGCGCCTGGCGATGTTATTGTTCAGGCCAATTTGAAAGAAATCTGGACGCCGTCCCATTTAACCCGGCAAATTGAAGATGCGCGCAAACATAAATTGCCGAGCGTTCTGCTCCTGATCCGCAGCGCCAAGGGATTACGCTTTTCGGCCCTACCGGTTAATTAACCGTCCTGCCGCTCAGCCGGATTTGGCGCGGGCTTCGGCGATCATTTTTTTCAATGTGGAATAGTCGATAGCGCCGGGGGCGATGCGCTCGCCAATAATGAAGGCCGGCGTGCCGGTGATCCCCATCTGTCCCGCCAGGCGGGCATTGGCCTGAATTTCTGCGGTGACTTCCGGTGATTTCATGGCACCCAGCAAACGCACCATGTCCAAACCCGATTTTTCGGCAATCTGCATGATGCGATCTTTGCTTAAGGTGCCGCGCGCGCCCATAAGACTGGCGTGCAGGGCAAAGTACCGCCGGCGGTCAATATTCCAGGCGGCCAGCGCCACCTGCGCGGCAATGCGCGATTCCGTGGTTAAAATCGGATACTCCTTGAAGACGTAGCGGACATCGCCGTCGTCGCGCAAAAGTTTCTCGATGGCGGGTAGCATCCTTTTGCAATAGGGGCAGCGGTAATCAAAAAATTCAACGACCGTAACGCTGGCGTCTTTTTTGCCGACGAAGGGCGTCGCCGGGTTGTTGATCAATTGCTGGCGGTAGCGCACCAGATTTTGTGCGGCCTGCTGATTGCGATTTTCCCGATCGCGCTTTTGCAGGTTCTGGATAGCCTCGACAATGACCGCTGGGTTTTCGCGAAGATAGCGGCCGATGACGCCTTCTATTTCTCGCGTCTGGCTGGCGGACAATGGCGCATCGGGACTTGAACTGCCGCTCGGCGCTGCAAACCACACTGCGGCGGTAAACAGCACTGCCGCGATGATCAGAGTTATGGTATTTTTCATCGGCATGTTCCGCCAATCCTCCCTAAATTCACGCGCATTGCCCTTTATCGATAGAGGCTGAGTTTTCGAAAGCTGCCCTCACTTGGGCCTTCGGTTTTTATCACGGCGAATCCGATAAACATAATTTCGGCGTCCTCGATATCATCTTTGGGCCAGACTTTCCTGTAAATCTCCGCAAGATCGAGATTCTCGGGCCACCAGTCGCCGAGCTGTCTGGCGCCGCCCCGGGCGATATAGCGGGGCACTTTTTGGTCGGTATAAAGATTGCCGCGCTCCAGCGCCTTGTCGCCCCACTGAATGGCGATCACCCGGTCATAGGGCGGCAATTGGGTGCCAAGCCATACGAATGGTTGCGCGCCCCAGCTTCGGCTTTTCGGATTGCCGCCATGAAATCCGACGATCAAACGAATGGCGCCCGGCGCATGGTGTTCGGCTGACATGCGCCAGGACCAGGATATGAACGGCGTCGCCAGCAATTGCGCCTTGGTTCTGCGCGCCAGCACAAACGATTCGGGCCCCGATTTCAATGTCAGGCTGGCCTCTACCCCGGCTTGTTGCAGAGACACCAGCCGTTTGGCCTGGTCCTCGCCGCCGCCGCCCTCGATAATCCATTCAGCGGACAATCTGGCGTCGCCGCTCAATGCGCCCGCACCGAATATATCCAGCGTGCCTTCCGGGCTGACCTCGGCCCTCGGCAGGGTACAGCCAAGCAAAACCATCGGCAATATTAGCGCTGCCCACGGCTTCATCGGCTGTTCTTGGCTTCGGTTGCGGCGGCTACTATATCCTCGGCCCGCAGCCAGACCGGCGTTCCCACCTCGGTCCGTGATTGGGACCGTTTCGCCAAGCTTATGGCATTGTCAAAGCGTCCGTGCAGCAAGGCCTCTTCCGCCAGCGCCCGCCAGCTTTCGACCATATTGCCGTTTTTGCCCTCGGCGGTCGCCAAAAGCCGCCAGGTGAAGGCTCGCTTCGGCTCTAGCTGGATGGACGCTTTTAAATTCCGGATGGCGCGGTTGCGCATTTCTAGACCGTCTTTTTCGATTTGGGCGCGGGCCAAATCGGTCATGATGAGCGCCGATCCGGGCAACAATTCGGTGGCTTTTTCATAGGCCGGTATGGCCTCGTCGATGCGCCCGTTTTCGAACAATATTTGCCCTCTAAGCTCATGGAAATAGGGATCGTGCGGATGTTCGGCGATGAGCCCGACCATGATTTTGAGCGCTTTGGCGGTGCCAGCGCTTCGGAAATAGGCGATTGCCTGGGCGTAGCGCGCCGGTACCGATGTGTCGGTAACGGGATAGTAGCGAAAGGTTCTGCGCTTGCGCAGTGTGAAGGCGCGCAGCTTGGCGACCATGCGCGCGTGGGCTTTTTTGAATTTCTGCGGCGTTGGAATATTGGTGTAGCGGGATTGGGCAACATGATGCTCGAGAAACTCAATGCGATCCCGGGTTAGCGGGTGGGTGCGCACATAGGCGTCCTGGCGGCTGACGCTCAACAATTCCTGCTCGCCAAGGGTATTCATGAAGGTCAGCATGCCGCCGGAGCTTTGCTGCGTTTGATCGAGAAAGCGCACCCCGGCGCGGTCTGCCGCTGATTCCTGGGTGCGTGAGAATTTGAGGTAGGAGCGAACGGCGGCGTTTTGCGCGCCGCCGATGACCGCGGCGCCCACATCGGGCCGCCCGGCGATCACCGCCGCACCGCCCAAGATATAGCCAAGGATGGTTGACGCCGATGCGTCCTTCAAGGCCTGGGTGGAGCGGATCAGATGGCCGCCGGCGATATGACCGGTCTCGTGCGCCAGCACGCCGATAACCTCCGAAGCGTCGGAGGCGCGCATAATCAGGCCGGTATTGATGAACAGGTTTTGACCCGCCGCTACGAATGCATTAAGCGATTTGTTGTTCACGATTAAAATGCGGACAGCGCTAGGCTCAAGCCGCGCCGCCAGGAGGAGTGGCGTCGCGTACGCGCGGATGGTATTTTCGGTTTCTGCGTCCCGGATGAGCGAAATCCGTTGCGCATTTGCCGGCGACGCGATAGCGCTTATGATACCGCCAAGGCCGATCAATACCGAAAGAAGAAGGCGTAAACTCAACGTGCTAGTTTCCAATCACTCAATCCAAGGTAAAATTGTATCGCAATTCCGTCAATCGGTAGTGCTGTTTGCGCTGATCATATTATCGGGATGTTCGCTGTTCGACCTGCAGGACGCCGATAATGTCGCGGTTCATAATTTTGCCGGCGGCGTCGCCGGCGATGAGCCGCAATCTGTGCTGGCGGCGCGCGATATCCTGAACGCCGGCGGCAATGCTGCCGATGCGGCGACCGCGCTCTATTTTGTCCTGAGCGCGACCCTGCCGTCTTCGGCCAGTTTGGGCAGCGGCGGCGTCTGTCTGGTTTACGATGCCTCGGCGCGAACCACCATGGCCTTGGACTTTGTACTGCAGACGCCCAAAAATGTCGGCGGCGGCGTAGATCGGCCAAGCGCCATCCCTACCAGCCCGGCCGGTATGTTTGCCCTGCATACGAAATTCGGAAGCCTGCCGTGGGCGCAGTTGGTTGCGCCTGGCGAACGATTGGCCCGCTTTGGCTCCAAGGCGTCGCGCACCTTGGTCAATGATTTGGAACCGGTTGCTTCGGCTCTGTTCGAAGATTCCGAGAGCCGCCGCTTGTTCGCCGATGCCAACGGCAACATCGTGCGCGAAGGCGCCAAGGTCGTGCAATTGGAGCTGGCCGAGACTTTGGGAACAATCCGCGAGCTTGGCGGCGTTGGCCTTTATAGCGGAAAATTGGCCGCCGCCCTGGTGGCCGGCGCCAAACGTGCCGGCGGGACGCTGTCGCTGGAGGATTTGAAAAATTTCACGCCCCGATGGCTCAAGCCAGCCAAATACAAGGTGAACAATCGCAGCGCCTTCTTCGTGCCGGCGCCGGCGGCTGGCGGCATCGTATCGGCGCAGATGATCGGCATGCTCGATATCGAGGATAGTTTTGGTGGCGCCTCTGAAGATGAGCGCCTGCACCTGTTGGCCGAAGCCGGTATGCGCGCCTTTGCCGATCGTCAAGGCTGGCTGAGCGATGACTATCAAAGCCGCGTGCCTCCTGAACAACTGCTCGGCGAGGCCCGCCTCAACAAAATGGTTTCTACGTTCTCCAACCGGAAACATACCTTGCCGCACAGCTTCAACCCAAAGCCGGCGCAGCGCCCGGAAAATCCATCGGCCACGAGTTTTGTCGTGGTTGACCAAAATGGCTCGGCGGTGGCCTGTGTTTTGACCATGAACAATCGTTTCGGTATCGGCCGCATCGCCAAAGGCACCGGCGTCATGCTGGCGGCGGTGTCCAATAATCTTGGCCGCGGGCCCATATCCATGGGGCCGATGATTATCGTGCATGAATTTACCCATCAGTTCCATTTCGCAGGCGCAGCCTCTGGCGGCGTTGCGGCGCCGACCGCCCTCGCCAATGTCGCGGCGCGCGCCGTGTTGGCCGAGGAGCCTTTGCAAAGCGCCATGGACCGGCGGCGCGTACATCATGGCGGCGCCCCCGATTTGACCTATTACGAGCCTGGAATATCGGCCAATACCATCGCCCAGTTGACTCGGCGCGGGCACACCGTAGCGGCGACACCGCGCCTGGGCATCGTCAACGCAGCCTTCTGTCCGGAGGGTCTGCCGCGCGAGCCGGAGGCTTGCGAGGTATCGTCCGACAGGCGCGGCAGCGGTCTTTCGATCAACGTCAACACACCCTGACATGGCGTTAAAAGTTTCCAATCGCGCCGATATTTCACCGTTTATCGTGATGGACGTCATGCGCGCCGCGAACCGGCGGGAAGCCACGGGCAAAGACGTGCTCCATCTTGAAGTCGGCCAGCCGGACACGGCGGCGCCGGGCCCTGTGCTGGCAGCCGCCAAATCGGCGCTCGACGCCAACCGGCTGGGGTACACCGACGCCCTAGGCATTCCCGAGCTTCGGGCGCGCATCGCCCGCCACTATCAGGACTTCTACGGGGCCGATGTGGATGCGCAGCGTATCGTTGTCACCACCGGCTCGTCGGGCGCCTTCCTGTTGTCGTTCCTCGCCGCCTTTGATCAGGGCGACCGGGTCGGGCTGGCCCTGCCGGGGTACCCCGCCTACAAAAATATTCTCGCGGCGCTCGATATCGAGGTCGTGGAAATTCCAGTTGATGGATCGACGCGGTTTCAGCCGACGGCGGCGATCCTGGAGCAACTGGATACGCCCCTGGATGGGTTGATTATCGCCTCCCCGTCCAATCCCACCGGCTCCATGTTGGATGCGGGTGAGTTCCAGTTGCTGGCCGACTGGTGCCGGGCCAAGGGCGTGCGCCTGATCTCGGACGAGATTTATCACGGAATAACCTATGGTACGGCGCCGGTATCGGCGCTGCAGTTGGACGAAAACGCGATCGTTATCAACAGCTTCTCCAAGTATTTTTCGATGACCGGGTGGCGCCTTGGCTGGATGATCTTGCCCGAGGATCTGGCCCGCGCGGTGGAATGTTTGACCCAAAATTTCTTTATTTCACCGCCCACTCTGGCGCAGATCGCGGCGGCCTCGGTGTTCGATTGCTATGACGAGCTTGACGCCAACGTGGCTCGCTATGCCAAAAACCGCGCCGTGCTGCTGGAGCGCTTGCCGGGCGCCGGGTTTGAAGATTTGGCGCCGCCCGACGGGGCCTTTTATATCTATGCAAACGTCGCCCACCTGACCAATGACAGCCAGAAATTTTGTGCTTCGATGCTGGCCGAAACCGGTGTGGCGGCGACGCCGGGGATCGATTTCGATCCCGGGCGCGGCGCCAGCTTTGTCCGATTTTCCTACGCCGGCGCTACCGGAGATATGGAACGGGCGGTCGATAAATTGAAGGCCTGGCTTAAATAAACCGCTATTCGATCAGCCGCTGCCACCAGCCCCGGCGCGATCCATCATCGACCGGCTCGCCGGTGCTTTCGGACGGATCGTTGATCGACGGATTGCTGCCCGGAAAGGACGGATCCCCGGCGGACGCTTCCGGCGCTTCGGTGGATGCGGACGCGGCTTCCGGTTCTTTCTCGGCTTGCGGCTCAGGCGCCGGCGCTTCGGGCGCCGTCGGCGCCGCTTCGCTTACCTGTTCGGCAGGTTGTTGATCGGATGGGGCGTCGGCTTGCACCACTGCCTCAGCCGATTTTTTGCGTACCCGGCGGCGGCGTTTGGGCTTTTCATCCTGGCTTTCTGCTGTGGCTTCGCTGGAAGCTTCGGCCTCATCGGACACAGCTTCGGGCGCGCCGGCTTCGGCTTGCGTATCAGCGCTGGTCTCGGATTTATTGGCCTCTTCGCTCGATCCGCGTCCCCGGCGGCGTCCGCCCCGGCGGCCGCGCCGGCGCCTGGGTGCCGGCTTGTCGCCATCTTCGCCAGCGGCATCGGTGTTGGCCTCCTCAGCGGGTGCATCGCCGGCTGGCTCGGCGGCAATGGCATCGGTAGGAGTATCGGTTTCGGTGTCTTCGCGAACCTCATTATCGGCCGCATCGTCATTGCGTTTGCGGCCCCTGGAGCGGCGGCGGCGGCGCTTTTTATCTTCTTCCGGGCGATCATCATCGGTGCCCGTGCGCTCGTCGCTGCGACTTGCGCCTTCCTTATCGATGGTGCGCTTGATGACAAAGTTCGGCGGGATCAGCGTTTCGTCTTCGGAGATGAATATCCGGAACTCGAACTTCTTTTCGATCTCGCCAAGCGCGCCGCGTTTGTGGTTGAGCAGATAGAGCGCCAATTCCGGATGGATGGCGACGTCGATTTCCTCTGCCCGTTTGCGCACGCCTTCTTCTTCGATGGCGCGCATTACATGCAACGCCGCCGATTCGGTGGAGCGGCGAATGCCTGTGCCGGCGCAATGGGGGCAGACATCGGCGATGGTTTCGGTGATCGACGGTCGCAGCCTTTGCCGTGACAGTTCCAGCAATCCAAACGGTGAGATACGGCCGATCTGGATGCGCGCCCGGTCGCGGCGCATGGCATCTTTAAGCCTGCGTTCGACCGACGTCTGGTTGCGGTGAACCTCCATATCGATGAAATCGATAACCACCAGCCCGGCCAGATCGCGCAAGCGCAGATGTCGGGCGATCTCGGTTGCCGCCTCGGTATTGGTGCGGAACGCCGTCTCTTCGATATTGCGGCCGCGTGTGGCGCGCCCGGAATTGACGTCAATGGCGACCAGTGCCTCGGTCGAATTGATGACGATATAGCCGCCCGATTTGAGCTGAACCTCCGGGGTGTTCATGGCTTCGAGCTGGCTCTCGATCTGGTAGCGGCTGAACAAGGGCACGATGGTGTCGTCGTAGCGCTGAACCTTTTTGGCATGGCTCGGAACCAGCATTTTCATCAGGTCCTTGGCGGTCCGGTAGCCAAGTTCGCCTTCGATAAATATCTCTTCGATGTCGCGCGAATAAAGATCGCGGATCGAGCGGTTGATGATATTCGCCTCTTCGTGAATGATCGCCGGAGCGGTCGATTCGAGTGTCAGATTGCGAATATCGGTCCACAGCTTGATCAAATAGTCATAGTCGCGCTTGATCTCCGCCTTCGAGCGGTCGGCGCCGGCGGTGCGCACAATCACCCCCATGCCGGGCGTGATTTTCAAGTCCGACATGATCGATTTCAGCCGTTTGCGATCCGGGCCGCTGCCGATTTTGCGCGATATACCGCCGCCTTTGCCGGTGTTGGGCATTAGCACGCAATAGCGTCCGGCCAGCGACAGGTACGTGGTCAGCGCAGCGCCCTTGTTGCCGCGTTCCTCCTTGACCACCTGCACCAGCAATATCTGTCGGCGCTTGATGACTTCTTGAATCTTGTAGCGCCGGTTCGGGCGTGACCGTCTGGCAACCTCGACCTCGTCAATATCATCGCCGCCGATGGTCTCGACATTTTTCTCGGGCCCGCCGTCGCCATTGCCACTGCCATTGCCGCCTTCGGCTTCACCGTCTTCGCCAGTTACAGTTACGGCTTCGGTCTCGGCATCGTCTTCATTTTCCTCGGCCAGAAGCTGCTCCCGGTCGGCGACCGGAATTTGGTAGTAATCGGGATGAATTTCGTTGAACGCCAGAAAGCCGTGGCGATTGCCGCCGTAATCGACAAACGCGGCCTGTAGGGACGGCTCGACCCTGGTTACCTTAGCGAGATAGATGTTGCCCTTGAGCAGCCTTCGGGACGCGGATTCAACGTCAAACTCTTCGAGATGATTCCCGTCCATGATTGCGACCCTGGTCTCTTCCGGGTGGGCCGCATCGATTAACATTCGTTTTTGTGCCATTGTTACGTAAACTCCATAGCCCGCTATCGGCGCCAGATTTTTGCGGCGCGCTGCGGGCAAATTTGTAGATAGAGGTAAATCCGTTGACGAGCACCGCATCGCGCCGGCCTAGGCTGGCGACGGTAAACCGCGCCACTATTCGCGGGCGTGCATTTACATTTCTTTGGGCGTGCGTCATCGGCATGAGAATTATTAAACCTTCCGTTGATGATGGTGCGGACGGGTTCGGTGATGATAAACAATCCAAGCGGACAATCATCACAGCGGCTTCGGCGTTTATTTTTCTAGTCCTGCCGAGCAGCCATCCGGACCAATTCAACGCCGTTAACATAACGTCACGACAATCATTCCACAATCCAAATATATTGCATCGGTTGTTTCGCCCGAAAAGCTGTGAAATTCGTTGATGAAGACCTCCGGCGCGCGCTATAGGTTGATGGCTTTGAAATTGAACCCTTGCCCCAAATTTAAGCCCCTGGCCGGACGCCTCGCCGGGTTGGCCTTGATCGGCGCGCTCGCCCTGCTCGCTATCGGCGGCGACGTGCGCGCCCAGTTGGCGGTGGCGTCGGATTTCCGCCTCGGCATCCATGCCCAAAAGACCCGCCTGGTGATCGAATTGTCCGCGCCGGTCGATTACCGCGCCTTCGCGCTCGCCAGTCCGGACCGGATCGTGATCGATCTGCCGGAAATCGATTGGCGTATGCGGCCCGGCTCGGTGCGCCGCGCCGAAGGCCTTGTCCATGGCTTCCGCTTCGGGCTGGTGCGCCCCGGCACCTCGCGGGTGGTGCTTGATCTCAAACGGCCCGGCTATATCAAGGGCGCCTTCCTGCTGCCGCCCCGGGATGGGGCCATGTACCGCTTTGTTCTCGATATTGCGCCCGGCCGCCAAACCTTGGGCAAAAGTATCGCCAGTGCACCGGCTGTGAGGCGCCCGAAACCGGCTCCGAAAGCCCGGCCCGCGCCGCAAACGAAGGTGTCGATCAGCCAGCCCCGCCTCCGCTTCCCCTCGCCGTCCCGCAAGCCTTATCTGGGCAGCACCAAGCGCCGTGTGGTGGTCATCGATCCCGGCCATGGCGGCATTGATCCCGGCGCCACCGGGCAAAGCGGCATTGTGGAGAAAAACATCACCCTGGCGGCGGCGCACGCCATCAAGGCCCGATTGGTGCGAACCGGGCGCTACAAGGTTTTGTTGACCCGCGACCGCGATATGTTCATCCAGCTTCGCAACCGGGTCGCCTTCGCCCGCGATAAGGGCGCCGAGCTGTTCATCTCCTTGCACGCCGATACCATCCGCAACAAAAATGTGCGCGGGCTTTCGGTTTATACCCTGTCCGAGCGGGCCTCCGATAAAGAGGCGGGGGAGCTGGCGGAGCGCGAAAACAAGGCCGATCTTATTGCCGGCATCGATCTTTCCAGCCAGGCGCCCGGGGTTACCAATATCCTGATTGATCTGGCGCAGCGGGAATCCATGAACGAATCGGCGCGCGCGGCGGGATTTCTGGTGACCGAATTGAAGCGCGTCACCCGGCTTTTGCGCAACACCCACCGGTTCGCCGGCTTTGCCGTGCTGAAGGCGCCGGATGTGCCGTCTTTGTTGATTGAAATGGGCTTTTTGTCCAACGCCCGCGACGAGCGCAGTTTGCGCAGCGCCAAATACCGCCGCCGCCTGGCGGGCGCCGTCACCAAGGGCATAGACCGATTTTTTGCGCGCGTTGAGCAGGCGGACCGGGAATAGCAACAAGCGAGAGATTATGCACGGTCGAGGGCGGGGGATGGCATGGTCGGCCCGCCCGCGCTGCCAGGCACCCTTCTTTCGCTTCCCGCCGGCCAAACACCGAACCATATGTGGTATGCCGCGCCCTCTAGAGACACATCGATGCGACATATTTTCGCTAAAACGACCATACCGGTTCATTACTATTCCTTACGGTTCCTACCGGATTATTACGGTTTGCCGGCACTCGGCGGGCAGGGGCAATCGCGGGCGCAAATCGGCCCAGACATAGACTCACAATGTTCATAAGTAGCAGGACTTAAATAGTTTTCTGACGGCAGAAATCAAGTGCTGGGCAGAAGAGAAAAAAGAATCATCACAGTCGCTCTGTGGTTCCACTTCTTTTTCGTGCGACGTAATTTGTCAGCTCGCCGGCGCGTGTAAGAGGCCACCGCCGCTCTCACCGTAAATTGAGTGCTCCGCCGGGTTTCCGTCGGCGCGGGCTTGGAGTAAACTCGCTCCGATCCGGCCACAATCCAGCCACAATGTGGCGCCAGATTGCGGCGCATAAAACCAAACGCCCCTGGTCCCCTAAGAAAGCTGAACGTCTCACATGCTGCGCACCTTCATTCTATTCATGAGCGTGATATTCATCGCGCTGGTCGCGGCGGGTAGTGGCGGGCTGTATCTGTTTTACCGCTATGGCCAGGGGCTGCCCGATTATACCCAGCTTGCCGATTACGAGCCGCCGGTGATGACCCGGGTGCATGCCGGCGATGGCCGTCTGTTGGCTGAATATGCGCGCCAGCGCCGGGTGTTCATTCCGGTTACCGCCATGCCCAAACTGGTTCGCCAGGCCTTTCTGTCGGCGGAGGACAAGAATTTCTTTCTGCATCCGGGGATCGATCCCTTAGGGGTCGCGCGCGCCATTATCACCAATATCAAAAACATCGCATCGGGCAAGCGACTGGTGGGCGCCTCGACCATCACCCAGCAGGTGGCCAAAAACTTTCTGCTATCCGCCGATGTTACGTTCGAGCGCAAAATCAAAGAAGCGATCCTGGCCTTCCGCATCGAGCGGGCGCTGTCGAAGCAGCGCATATTAGAGTTATATCTAAACGAGATTTATCTGGGTTTCGGCTCTTACGGCGTGGCGGCGGCGGCGCTCAATTATTTCAACAAATCCCTCAATCAGCTGGATATCGCCGAAGCCGCGTTTCTGGCCGCCTTGCCCAAGGCGCCCAACAATTACAACCCGATCAGGCGCCCCAAAGCCGCCCTTGGACGGCGCGACTGGGTGGTTGGGCGCATGCTGGATGACGGCGTCATTTCGGCGGATGAAGCCAAATATGCGCGCGCGCGTCTGATCGGCGTCTCCCGCCGCGACGAGGCCGAGTTTGTGCAAGGCGACTATTTCGCCGAGGAAGTGCGCCGCGAACTGGTCAGCCGCTATGGCGAGGATCAGCTATACGATGGCGGTTTGTCGGTGCGCACCACTCTTGATCCCAAATATCAGAAAATCGCCGATCATGTCTTGAAGGCCGGTCTCATCGCCTATGACCGGCGTCATGGCTGGCGGGGGGCGCTCGCCAATATCCCGCCCGGCCAGGCCTGGCACGGCGCCTTGTTGTCTGTGCCGGCGCCGAAAGGCAAGGGCAACTGGCACATGGCGATTGTGCGCACCATTACCGCTGGCGCCGCCCATATCGGGCTGGACGATGGTTCTACCGGGTTCATACCGCTGGCCGAATTGAAATGGGCGCGGGCGTGGGCAAAGGGCGAGCGCCTCGGTCCCCGCGTCAAGGCCGCCGATCAGGTGCTGGCCCAGGGCGACGTCATATTGGTGGAGCGGGTGCACAAAAATGCCAAAGGCGTCGTCTATGCGCCGGAGACCTATGGGCTCCGCCAAATCCCGGAAATTGAGGGCGCGCTGGTGGCGCTGGACCCGCACACCGGGCGCATCCTGGCTATGTCGGGCGGTTACTATTTCGAGAAAAGCCAATTCAACCGGGCGGTCCAGGCGTTGCGCCAGCCCGGCTCCGCGTTCAAGCCGTTCGTGTATCTGACCGCCCTCGACAAGGGCTTTACGCCGTCGACGCTGATCCTGGATGCGCCGTTCGTGATCGATCAAGGCCCGGGTCTGCCGAAATGGCGGCCAGCCAACTACACCAAGAAATTCTACGGGCCGAGCACCATGCGCCTCGGCATCGAGAAATCGCGCAACCTGATGACCGTGCGCCTGGCGCAGACCATTGGTATCGATGCTATCGCCGACGCCGCCAAGCGCTTCGGCGTCAATGCCAAATTGCCGCACCAGCTGTCCATGTCGCTGGGCGCCGGCGAGACCACCTTGCTGAAATTAACCGCCGGTTACGCCATGTTCGTCAATGGCGGCAAGTTCATCCAACCGACCTTGATCGACCGGGTTCAGGACCGCCATGGTAAGACAATTTTCAAACACGATACCCGCGTCTGCCCCAAATGTCAGGCCGATAGCTGGCTTGGCCAAGCGGTGCCGAAGGGGCCCGATGCGCGCAAAAAAGTGACCGATCCGGAAAGCGCCTATCAAATCGTCTCCATGTTGCAGGGCGTGGTCGAGCGCGGCACCGGGCGCCGTATCCGCACCGTCGGCAAGCCCATCGCCGGCAAGACCGGCACCACCAACAAGGCCCTCGATACCTGGTTTATTGGCTTTACCCCTGATTTGGCGCTGGGTGTGTTCGCCGGCTTCGATCAGCCGCGCTCGTTGGGGCGGCGCGAACAGGGCGCGTCGGTTGCCGCGCCGGTGTTCCGCGATTTTATGGCCGCCGCGCTGAAAGGCAAACCGGCGATCCCGTTCCGGGTGCCAAGTGGCATTCATCTGGTGCGTGTCGACAGTGTCTCCGGCCGCCCGGCCCGGCCCGGCGACAAGAACGTCATTCTAGAGGCGTTCAAGCAAGGCACAATCCCGACCGGCGGCGAGAGCGTGCTTGAGGGCATATCGGAAACCCCGGTCGCGGATCCCAAGACCGGCACCGGCGGGCTTTATTGAATATGACCGGCACCGGCGGGCTTTATTGAGCAGGCGGTAGCGTCATTGGTTCGGTGCTGCCGCGAGAATGTTGGTGGCTCGCTCTAACCCCCAGCCTGTTCAGCGTCGGCCATGCGTTGGACGATCCGGCGCATGGCGACGGCACCTTTGTCTGCCAAGACGTTGGCTTCGCGAAAGCCGGCGCGGTCTTCTTTCGCCCATTGCTGCTCCATCCAATCGATAGCGTCGGCATCCTCGGTAAACACCGCACGGGTGGAATCGCTGTAAAATTTATCCCATTTTTTGACCGTGGGATTGAAATCGCGCGCGAAAATCCACCAGTAATGGGTCGTGTATTGGCTTTCCGGGGTAATCAGATGGAGAATGTGCGCGTGATAATCGTTGCGCCCGCCCTGCGTTCCCGCCGGATCGTTCATCAAAGTTACGGCCTCGTGGAATCCGGGGGTAACGAACGCCGAGTGGGCCTGTCGGTTAACAACGGTTTTGCCCAAGCCGGTTGCTTCACTGTGGAGACCGGGCAGCGGCTCGCCGAGATTGATGCGGTAATTATCGACCGTGTTGCCATCCTCCGTCACATCGATTTTGGCTTCGGCGAAATTCGGTGTGCCCAGAACGGCGCCGTGCAGAAATTGGAAATGCGTGATGTCCATGAGGTTTTCGTGGATAGCAAGATAGTTGCCATCCAGATGATAATAGCCATCGCCATACCCCCAGGCATCGTCATTGACCCAGTCATAATCCGGAATTTGATCCGCATCGGCCTTATCCGGATCGCCTGGCCAAACCCACAGGAAAGGAGATCGTTCGACGACGGGGTAGTGCTGGATCTTGATCGAAGAAGGATCCTTATTTGGCGCCGAGGGAATTTTCACGCAAGAACCTTCGGAATTGTAGGTCAGGCCGTGATAATTGCACTGGATGGTATCGTTATCGTGAAGCACGCTGCGGTGAAGGGGAAAGCAGCGATGCGCACAACGGTTTTGCAGCGCCGTTACGGCGCCGGACTGGGTCCTGAAATAGACCAGATCATGGCCGAGGATCATACGATTTTTGAGCGCATGTTCGACGTCACCGGCCCAATCAAGAATGTACCAGCAGTTCTGGATCAGCGGCGTATCCCGGTCGGCGATCTTTGCGTTCGATCCCGCATTCGTATTGGCGGCAATTCTGGTGGCATCGGCGAACTTCTTGACCACCGGTGATATGGGAAATTCGGCTATAGTCTCAGGCATATTCAACTCCTTCATACCGCTCTGCCCTGGCCGTTTGTTGAATGATGCGGCCCATGTCAGCGGCGTTTTCTAGCTGCGGACAATCATAGCGGAACTAGAGGTGCAGGCAATCAATCAACAATCGGCATTAAACATTATTTGTCGGAGGCTTCGGACTTGTCCCGCGCGGCGGCAGTCTCATCGCGCATCAGCCGGCGGCTGATGGGGAAGAGATGCAAATTGTATCGTTCAGAGATCAACCCCCAGACGCCGCCGGGCGCCTTGAGCATGATCGCCACCGCGATGACGCCCATCAAGATCAGATAGAGCGATCCGAAATCGGCGAACAATTCGCGCAGCAATATATAGATCAACATGCCGATGATCGGCCCTTCGATAGTGCCGATGCCGCCGACCACGACCATAAAGATGACCACCACCGTCCAATCGTTGACACTGAAACCCGCCTCCGGCGACAGCCGCAGCTTTTGCAGGAAGATCAACGAGCCGACCAGCCCTGTACAGGTGGCGGTGGCGACATAGATGAACAGCTTGGTGCGAAATACATTGACGCCGAGGCTGCCCGATGCGGGTTCGGAATCCCGGATCGCGGTCAATGCCAATCCCTGGCGCGAGCGCAAAATAATATAGACGACGGCGAAAATGATGGTGCAGATACCCAGCGACATCCAATATTCGAGGGTTTCGCGGCCATCCCGGCTCGATGACACTTGGCGCACGATGGCCGGCGTCAACGACATCCCCGAGCCGGCGCCCAGTTCTTCGATCAGGCTGGCGCCGAGGGCGAATATTTCCGCGACCACCCAAGTGCCGATGGCGAAGTAATGGCCGCGCAGCCGGAACACGACGAAGGCAACGGGGATCGAAATCAAACCGGCGAACGGCCCGGCCAGCGCCATGGCGCCATAGACATGAACGCCGAGCGAGCTGGTCAGGTAGAAGAACGCATAGGCGCCGAGCCCGATAAAGGCCTGCTGGCCGACCGACACCAGCCCGGCATAACCGGCGAGCAGGTTCCACAGCATGGCGAGCGCCAGATAGTAGGCCATTTCGGCAGCCAGGCGCATATCGCCGGGACCGCCCCACCAGGGCAGCGCCACCAGCCCAAGAAGCGCAATCACCGCCGCCATGGAGAATATCCGGCTGGCCCGCGTGCCGCGTTCGATTTGTACCTGGCTCATATTCAATCTCTCGTCCGCGGGAACAGCCCGCTTGGCCGAATGATCAATATGACGATAAACGCCAGGTGCCCCGCCAATATTTGCCAGGTCGGCGACAAGGCCGCGCCCACTGCCTGGGCCAGACCTAAGACAATGCCGCCGATCAGTGTGCCCCAAATATTGCCTAAGCCGCCGATGATCACCGCTTCGAAGGCCAGAATAAGCCGGATCGGCCCGGCCGCCGGATCGAAGTTCGTGCGGATGGCGAACAATACGGCGGCCAGCGCCGTGAAGGCCATGGCGATAGCCATCGCCAGCGCAAACAGGTGGCGCTTGTTGATGCCGAGCAGCTCGGCGGTGTCGGCATCGTCGGAGACGGCGCGAAAGGCGCGCCCCAATGCGGTTTTGTAAAACAGCAATTGCAACCCGCCGATGGAAAGAACGGCGACGCCGAACGTGATCAGGGGAAAGACGCCGACCGACATGTCGCCAGGAAATACGATGCTCTGGGTTTCGATGGCGCCCAGTTTCAGCCGGTGGGTATAGGCGCCGAAACTGAGCAGCAATCCGTTCTGGATGATCACGGAAATACCAAACGTCACCAGCAGCGGCGGCAGCAACCCGCCCTCCAGGGTGAAATTAAGCAGCCCCCGTTGCAGGGCGTAGCCGAACAGGAACATGGTCGGCAAAATGACCAGCAATCCGGTTATGGGATCCAACCCGGTGAATTCCACCACGATCATGGCAACATAGGCGGACAGCACGATAAGATCGCCGTGGGCGATATTGACCAGCCGCATGATGCCGAACGACAAAGATAGACCGATGGCGAACAGTCCGTACAGTCCGCCCAAAAGGCAGCCCTGCACCAGTATGTTGACCCAATCCATCATGTCCGTCTATAGCCCGAAATACGCGGCGGTGATCGCTTCTTGGTCGAAGCCGTCTTTGGCTGCGGTAAGACCGATACGCCCCTCCTGGAAGCAGTAGAACCGTGAGGATGCCTCGATGGCGCGCCTGATATCCTGCTCGACGATGATCACCGTCGTGCCCTCCGCGGTAATGGCGCCCAGGCAATCATAGATGTTCTGGATGACTACCGGCGCCAATCCGAGCGACAGCTCGTCGCACAGCAATAGCCTTGGGTTGCACATCAGCGCCCGGCCTATGGCCGCCATTTGCTGCTGGCCGCCGGACAGCGACGGCGCCGGCAAATTGCGAAGCTCCAGCAAAACCGGGAACAGATCGTACACCCGTTTCAGGCTCCATGGACCCGGGCGCCCGCAATATCCGCCAAGCGCCAAGTTTTCCTCGACCGTCAGGCTGGGGAAAAGGCGGCGTCCTTCGGGCACCATGGCGATGCCGAGCCGCACCAGTTCGTGCGGCGTATGCTGGCCGATGGATTGGCCGTCATATTCGACCATATCGGGTTCGGACGCCAAGGCACCGGCGACGGCGCGCAGGAACGTGGTCTTGCCGGCGCCGTTGGCGCCTATGATGGCGATTGTTTCGCCTTCCTCCACAGTCAGATCGATGCCGAACAGGGCTTGGAAATCGCCGTAGTAGGCCGACAGATTGTGGGTGGCCAAAAGGCTCATGCGGCCGGGATTCCCATATAGACTTCGCGCACCTCGGCGTCGTTCATGACGGTATGCGGATCGCCATCGGCGATCTTGCGGCCGAAGTTCATGACCACCAGACGGCTGGCGATGGACAAAAGCGCGTGCACAATATGTTCGATCCAGATGATCGTGGTGCCGCCGGCATGGATGGCGCGGATGGTTTCCACCAGCGCGTTGCATTCATGCTCGGTCAACCCGCCGGCAATTTCATCGAGCAGCAAAAGTTTCGGCCGTGTCGCAAGGGCGCGGGCCAGCTCCAGCCGTTTGCGCTGCAATAAGGTAAGGCTGCGCGCCATCACATTGGCCTTGTCCGATAGCCCGGTGATATGCAGCACCTCGGCGCAATATTGGTACGCGTCCTGTTCAGCCATGCGGCCGCCGAAGTTGGCGCCAACCAGCAGGTTTTCATAAACCGACATATTGGTGAACGGGTGCGGTATCTGGTACGACCGCCCGATACCTAGGCGCGAACGCAAGTGCGGCGCCAAGCCGGTAATATCGCTGCCTTGAAAGTGGACGTGGCCGCCGTTGGGGCGCACATCGCCCGTGACCAGGTTGAACATGGTCGATTTGCCCGCCCCGTTGGGGCCGATGATGGCCAGCGCCTCACCCTCTTCGACCGACAGCGTCAGTGCGTCCACGGCCAGAAGGGCACCGTAGGTCTTGGACATTTGGTCAATTTCGAGAAGGGCGGCCATGAATTGCCTTGTCGTTCGGCAACGGCCACCGCCGGAATGGCGGTGGCCGCAACACTAACAGTTCTGCCAGTTCGATAATCGGCTACGCTTATGCGTACCGGAGCGGTTCGAACTCACTATCAAGCGGAATATCTTTTGCGTGTCCGTTGAATACATTGTGCAGATCGTAATCGAACTTTTTGCCCTTTTTCCACTGGCCACCGACCAGCGGCGTGGTGCAGACATTTTTCACCGGGTTGAGCGGTCCGCCCTTCCAGGTGATTTTGCCAACCAGCGAATCGTAATCGGTTTCGGTGATCGCCTTCAGGATGTCAGCCGGCTTGAGACTGGCCGAGCGTTTGAGGGCGTCGATGGCGACCTCGATATTGGCGTGCTTGAAGCCAATGGGCTGGGTCCATTGTTTGCCGGTAGCTTTGGTATAGGCGTCGCAGAATTGTTGCGCCGTCTGCCCGGTCAGGCCCGAGCGGTAGGGATGGTGTTGCGACCACCAGACTTCGGTCGAAATACCTTCGCCGCGTTTGCCCAGCGCTTCGACGGCGGTCGGGAACAACACCGCTTTCGGCGGCGTCATGATCTTCGGCTGATAGCCTTGCTGGGCACACTGGGTCCAGAAAGTGGCAAACTGTGGCGGGTTGAAGATGCCGCAGGCAATGTCAGCACCGTTTTTCTTGAATCCCCGAATTTGGGCGGTGAAGTCGTCCGAATGGGGCGGGTAGAGACCGAGCTGACGGACGTCGAAGCCCTTGGCGCGGAACGCCGGCGGCATACCGTGGTCGCCATTGGCGGCGATGCCGTCGGGATCGTTGGTAAACACGGTGGCGACGACCTTGTTGCTTGGCATGGTTAGCCACATATCGGCAAACAGGTTGGCCACCTGATCGAAGCCCCAGAAGAAGTGGTAGGTCCACTCGAACCCGACCTTCGGATTGCCGCGCCGGCCAAAGAAATAAGCCTGCCACGGATCGTCGGCGGTGATGCACGGCACGCCGTTCAGCTCGCACTGGTCAGCCACCGGGTTGGTGGTGTCGGAGGTCGACGAGGCGACCATGATATCGATGCGGTCTTTGTTGATCAGTTGCGCCGCAACCTCGGACGCCCGGTTCGGGTTGGATTGGCTGTCCTTATAAATAATCTCGACCGGATGGGTCTGGCCGCCAACTTTAATGCCGTCTTTAAGCGTTTTGCGGATGGCGCTAAGCACGAAACGGTCGGCCTCGCCGAAGGCGGCGATGGGTCCGGTTTCCGGTGAGACCATGCCGATCTTGATTGGCCGCGCCGCGCCGAACACAGCCGGCGCCGGAAAGGCGGAAACGGCGGCGCCGACGGCAATCGCGCTAGCGCTGGTTTTCAGAAGTTTGCGCCGGCTGATGCCTTTGCCGGCCTTGGATCCGTTAACTTTCGCGTTCATAATTTATCACCCCATTATTAAAAGAATTCCGCCAGCCTCATGGTTTGATTTGCAGACATGACCATTTTATCCTGGCGGAGAAATTCAATAAAATTTCCATGGATATATTACCCATTCAAAACTGCACTTAGCCACAAATAATTTTGCGGACCGAATATCAAGAGGGACGAAATGGCGGACGAAAATATCATCTGGCCGGTGAAGACCCGGGAAATTCAAAATTGGGCAATGGATTCCACCTATTGGAATGATTTCGAAATTCGTGACGACGATATTATCGTCAGCACGTGGCAGAAGGCGGGCACCACCTGGGTTCAACAAATTCTCGCGCAATTTATCTTCGATGGCGAAACCGAAGGCATGCCGATTGCCGATATTTCCCCGTGGCTGGATTTGCGCCTACCGCCCCTCGAAGACAAGCTGCCGGACATCATCGCGCAAAAACACCGGCGCTTTTTAAAAACGCATCTGCCGGTGGATGCGCTGGTCTATTCGCAAAAGGCAAAATACATCTACATCGCCCGCGATGGCCGCGACTGCATGTGGTCCCTGTTTAATCACCATCACGCTTTTAACGATGTCCTGTATGACGCAGTGAAGGCGTTGCCGGATTTCGGCCCGGTGATCGAGCGGCCCCGGACCAACGATGTAAGGCAATATTACCTGGATTGGTTCAACGACAACGGCTTCCAATTTTGGCCGTTCTGGGAAAACATTCGCACCTGGTGGGAAATCCGCGCGCTTCCCAATGTCTATTTCCTGCATTTTCAAAACCTGGTGGACGACATGGAAGGCCAGATGCGCAAACTTGCCGCGTTCCTGGATTTTTCCATCGATGAGGCCAAATGGGATAAGATGGTCCATCATTGCAGCTTCGATTATATGAAGGCGAATGCGACCCTAAGCACGCCTCTCGGCGGCGTCATCTTTGACGGCGGCGCTAAGTCTTTCGTCAACAAGGGCACCAATGACCGGTGGCGTGGCACCCTGACCGCCGAAGATATCGCAGCCTACGAGGCGCGGGCGATTGACGAGCTGGGCGCCGCCTGTGCCCATTGGCTGGAAACCGGAGAGTTTCTGGATGGGCAATGACCGGCCCGGGCGACCGGTATTCAGCGGACGATAAATTTTTCGCCGCGACAGGAACGCTCCCGGCCCGCATCGGTTCTTGCGGGCGAGGCGGCCAGCCAGTAAAAGCCATCATCGCAACGCCACCGGAATACCCATCATCATGCGCGCCGAATTCGAATCCCTGGTTACATCCATCAAGCAGTCCGTCGAGCTGTTGAGGAGGCGTCTTTGACTATGATGAGGCCTTACGCAAACTCGACGAATTAAACGCCCTCTCCGAGGAGCCCAGCCTCTGGGATGATCCGGCCAATGCGCAAAGCGTCATGCGCCAGCGAGGCCGGCTGGAAAGCGGCATCAAGGCGGTCGATGATATCGAGCGCGATCTCGCCGACAATGTGGAATTGATCGAACTCGGCGAGGCCGAGGGCGATCAAGGCGTTGTCGATGAGGCCGAGGCGGCCTTGCGGCAACTGTCCATCCAGGTGGATGCGGCGCGTCTGCAGGCATTGCTGTCCGGCGAGGTGGACGGCAACGACTGTTATGTGGAAATTCACGCCGGCGCCGGCGGCACCGAGGCCCAGGATTGGGCCGGAATATTGGAGCGCATGTATACCCGCTGGGCGGACAAGCGCGGCTTCAAGATCGAATGGCTGGAACAAAGCTCTGGCGAAGAAGCGGGCATAAAATCGTGCACCCTGAAAATTCTCGGTGAAGATTCCTACGGCTGGATGAAGACCGAAAGCGGCGTCCACCGTCTGGTCCGCATTTCGCCCTTCGATGCCTCGGCCCGGCGCCATACCAGCTTTGCTTCGGTCTGGGTCTATCCGGTGATCGACGACAATATCGAGATCGAGGTCGAGGATAAGGATCTGCGCATCGATACCTACCGGGCGTCCGGCGCCGGCGGCCAGCACGTTAACAAAACCGACAGCGCCGTCCGCATCACCCATCTGCCCTCCGGCATCGTCGTCCAGTGCCAGAACGACCGCTCCCAGCACCGCAATCGGGCAGCAGCCTACGATATGTTGCGCGCCCGGCTTTATGAGGCGGAGTTGCAACGACGCGAAGACGATGCTCAGGCCGAACACGAATCTAAATCCGATATCGGCTGGGGCCATCAGATTCGCTCCTACGTTTTGCAGCCCTACCAGATGGTCAAGGATTTGCGTACCGGCGTCGAAACCTCGAACACCAACGCGGTGCTCGACGGCGAGTTGGATATGTTCATGGCCGCCATGTTGGCATCGCGCATCGAAGACGGCGAAGCGGCGGGTTAGATCGCCAGCGGCTCATACCAGGCGGCATCGAAACCGGCGGCGGCGCGGGCCTCGGTCGCAAAGGGCGCTTTCAAATTGCCCTTGAAGCGGGCGCGCACCAAATCCTGATAACTGGATTTGGGCTCCAATCCGCGAACCTCGCAAATATGTTCGAACCAGCGGACGCCGGCGGCCACGTGCGGAATTTCCTCCGCCGCTATCTCAGCCAAAATTGCGGCGGCGTCTGTGTCGCCATTTTCGGTCAGCTTGGAAATGGCCGCCGGTGTGGTGTCCAGCCCGCGCGCCTCCAGCACCAGCGGCACCAGGGCAAGGCGTGCCAAAATATCGTCGCTGGTCTCCAACGCCGCTTCCCACAGACCATCGTGGGCCGGCAGATCGCCATAGGCGGCGCCGGCGCGCTCCAGATAATCGGCCAGCAATTGGAAGTGGCGGGCTTCGTCGGCGGCGACACCCACCCATTCCGCATAGAACTGCGCCGGCAATTCTTCGTGCGTGAAGCGAGCCACCATATCCCAGGCCAGATCGATGGCATTCAACTCGATATGGGCGATGGCGTGGATGAAGGCAACGCGGCCTTCCGCGCTGCCGAAGCGCCGCCGCTTCATATCGCCGGGCCGGCAAAGCTGAGGCCGTTCGGGGCGGGCGGGGCGCTCCGGCGGGCAGGCGGCGCCGATCTCCGATAAAGTTCCCGCCGCCCATTGGCTCGCATAAAGGGCGCTAAGGCGCACCTTCTCCGCCGGATCGGCGGCGTTCAAGACTTCGCAGGCGGCTTCGGATAGGAACGCGGCCATCAGGGTTCCGATGAGCCGATGATCGCGGCGAACAGCGCCAACACCTGGCTGGCGGTATCTTCCATGAGCGCTTCCAGGGATTGGAAATCGGGAGCGCCGGCGCCTCGCACCAGGGCTTGTTTCAGCGCCTCGGGTATATCTGCGCCGGTTTCGATCACGCCGGGCATGGTCAGACGCAACAGACCCTGGATCGATTGCCAGAGCGCCAGAGCACGGCGCAAGGTGGCGCCATCGTCGGCGGCGATGTGGCCTTCAACTTCGAGCCGGGTGAGAGCATCCATGGTATTGGTGGACAGAACGGCGGGCGTGGCGTGGGCGTGGCGGAGTTGCAGATATTGGACAATGAACTCGATATCGACGAGGCCGCCGCGGATATACTTCACCTCCCACAAGGTTTCGGTGTGGTGCTCCTTGTCGATCCTTTGCCGCATTTCAGCGATATCGGCAACAAGCTTTGCCGGGTCCCGCTCCGCCTGCAGCGCGGCTTCGGCGACGCGCTCGATTTTGGCGGTCAGCGCGGCATCGCCGCAAAGGACGCGCCCGCGCGCCAATGCCATATGCTCCCACGTCCAGGCGCTTTCTTCGTGATATTTGGTAAAGGCGGTGATGTGCGATGCAATCGGCCCGGCATTGCCCGAAGGACGAAGGCGCATATCAACTTCGTACAGCCGGCCCTCGGCGGTGGGCGCCGTGATGGCGTTGATCAGGCGCTGGCACAGACGCGCATAATAGCGGGACGGATCGATGGGCGTGGGCCCGTCCGAGGCAGCCGTACCCTCTTTATGGTCATAGATAAAGATCAGATCCATGTCCGACGCCGGCGTCATCTCGCGCCCACCGAGCTTGCCCAAGGCAACGATGGCCCACTGATTGCCGGGGACATGGCCATGCTTGAGGGCGAATTCGTCGGCGACTTTTTGCGACAATTGGGTGATCACCGTTTGCGCGATGTCGCTCAAACTATTCCCGGCGATGTCCCAGCTGATGAGATGGCGCAAGCTCTGTACGCCGACTTGAAGTTTGGCATCGTTGGCCCAGCGCCGGCAGATGTCGAGCACGTCCTCGAAATCTTTGGCGCTGCCAAGCTGGGCGGCGAGGGCCTCGTTCATGACCGAGGCGGTTGGCGGCGGCTCGAAAAAATCGGGCGACAGCACGCTTTCCAGGGCCGCCGGGTTGCGCTCCAAATGTTCGGCCAACTTCGGCGCGCCGCCCATGATCTCGGCGACCAGCTCCAGCAATCGCGGGTTGGCGTGGAACATGGAAAACAACTGCACACCGCCGGGCAGGCGGGCGACAAAATCATCGAAGCGGGAAAAGGCGCCGTCCGGGTCCGGCGTGCCGGCAAAGGCGGCCAGGATCGCCGGCATCAATTCGGTCAGGATCTGGCGGGCGCGTTCGGTGCGCGTTGCTCGGCTGCGGCCCCGGTGCCAACCCCGGATGCGCGACGCGACGCCGCGCGGCTCCCGGTAGCCGAGCGTCTCCAACGTATTCAAGGTGTCGGGATCGTCGTCGGAGCCGGTGAAGATCAGATTGCCGGCGATCTCCGCGCCGCCGGAAAGGTCCGGCGCTTCTTCGAACAGGGCCGCGTAATGGCCTTCCACCCGGCGCAGATGGAATAATATGTCGGTGCGGAAGGCGCCTGCCTCGGCGTAACCCAAAAACGCCGCCAGCGCCGCCACGCCTTCTTCGTTTTTCGGCAAGGCGTGAGTTTGCTGGTCATCGATCATTTGCAAATGATGCTCGACGCGGCGGAGATACCAATAGGTTTCGGTCAGCTCGGCGGCGGCCTCGTTCGAAATCAGCGCCGCCTCGGCCAGCAATGCCAGCGCGGCGCATGTGGACCGGTTGCGTAAATTTGGATTGCGCCCGCCCCAGATAAGCTGCTGGGTCTGGGCGAAAAATTCCACCTCGCGGATGCCGCCCCGGCCGATCTTGACGTCGTGGCCTTCAATAGCAATCTCGCCGCCGCCTCGGTGGGCGTTGATCTGGCGTTTGATGGAATGAACGTCGCGGATCGCGGCGAAGTCCAGATTCTTGCGCCAGATGAAGGGCAATAGTTTCTTGCGGAATTTTTCCCCGGCATCGCGGTCGCCGGCGATCTGGCGCGCCTTGATCATCGCTGCCCGCTCCCAGTTCTGGCCGACGCTTTCGTAATAGGCTTCGGCGGCGAGCACCGAGATGGCCGGCGGCGTCGAAGACGGATCGGGGCGGAGGCGGATATCGGTCCTGAATACATAGCCGTCTTCGGTCCGCTCGGTCAGGATATTGACCAGATCGCGGGCCAGCCGCGCGAAGTTCTGCTGTAACCGGTCCGGCTGGCCGCTGGCGACGGCGCCCGGGTCAAACAGGATGATCAGATCGATATCGCTGGAATAATTCAGCTCCCTGGCGCCAAGCTTGCCGAGGCCGAGAACGATCAAACCCGATGACGCCGCCGCGTTCTCCGGTTCCGGCAACTCGATTGCGCCTTTTTTGGCGAGGCGGGCGAGCAGGAAATTTGCCGTTTTGGCAACGCAGATTTCGGCAAACCGGCTCAGCTCGCTTGTGACCCGGTCCTGATCCCAGACGCGCGCGATATCGGCCGCGGCGATGCTTAGCGCGGCGCGCCGTTTGGCGATGCGCATCTGTTTTTTGAGGGCGCCGTCATCGGCCAAATCCGGCGCCGCCGATTGGAGCGTATCTGCAATCCCGATGAGGGCCGCCTCGGGGCCCGATTCGAATAATTCGGCGGTAAATTCCGGCTCGCGCACGGCGCATTGTGTCAAAAATGGGCTGTTGCCGAATAAAGCCGCCAAAAGCGCGCCGGCGCCCGGATCATCGGCGAGGCGCTGCAAATCCGCGATAAGTCCCTGATTTTCGCTTTTCCCTGCGGCCTCCAGAAGCCGTTGCAGGCCCACCGCTGCCTGTTCCGTATCGAAGGCGCGGGGCAAATCTCCCCCATCGGCTGCTTGGCAGAATTGATGCATTTTCAAACGATCCAATTTGGGCCAGACTGCGGGAGCGCGCAACAGTGGTCAAGCGGCACCGGCGGCGGGTGATCCTGGCCGGGGCGGAGATGTCTTTGTGATCCGGCGATTATTTCATTTTACCTTTCAGTTCATCGGCGTTCTGGCCGTGGGTTTCGCCATTGCACTGATCGCGTTTTTCTGGCGCTTGAGCTCGGGTCCGCTTTCGATTGCCTATTTCACGCCCTATTTCGAAAGCGCTCTGTCGTCTGAACTCGGCAAATTAAGGATCGAAATCAATGACACCATCCTGACCTGGGCCGGGGTCGGACGGACCTTGGAAATCCGCCTGCTCGGCGCGCAGGCGCTCGGCCCCAATCAAAAGGTCATTGCCGAAATTCCGGAGCTTTCGGTATCCTTGAGCGCGGCGGCGTTGCTGAAGGGCCGTCTTGCGCCCAAGACTTTGTCCATATCGGGGCCCAGCCTCAAAATCGTCCGCACCAAGGCCGGCCAGCTTAACTTCGGTTTTGACGGCGCCGGCGGCGGCGCCAACGATCTGGCGCGGACCGTGGTCGCCGGGCTTTTGGAACGCTCAAAAGGCGTGCGTGCCATCGACTATCTGACACGCCTGAATATTCTCGGCGCCCATCTAAGCATCGATGATAGGGCGCTCGGTTTCGTCTGGGATGCGCCCAACGCCAATATCGTGCTCAGACGTACCGATAAGGGCATGGCCGGCGAGACCGATCTTGCTTTACGCATCGGCGACAAATCGGCGGCCTTCAAGATCAGCGCCGATTATGACATATCGGCGAAATTGCTGGCCATCGGCGCCACCTTCGCCGACTTCAATCCCAGCCTGCTGGCCGGCGTCTCCAAACAAGCGCAGATTTTGCGCCTGGCCAATTTTCCGGCGAACGGGACGGCGGCGGTGGTCACCGGGCTGGACGGGACGCTCAAATCGGCGCGCTTCGATATTACGGCGGGGCCCGGAATCATCGGCGGCGGCCGGGCGGCGGCGATGCAACTGAAGGTGAAATCGGGCCGCTTGACCGGGCGCTACGATCAGGCTGGTGACATTCTGGACATCGATATTCTGTCGCTCGATCTGGGGCCAAAAGGCCAAATCAAAATCCCGGCACCCATCGATCATATAATGCCGCTCACCAAAATCAGCCTCAAGGGGCGCTATTCCAAATCGGTGGACCGGATCGACCTGGAAAACATCGAAATCGACACACCCGGGCCTAAGATACGCGGCAATGCGGTGCTTCAGGAAATTGGCGAGGAGCTTTCCATCAACATGGATTTGACCGGCGCCGGCCTCGACACCGCAACCGGCGAATTATACTGGCCGGCGAAATTGGCGCCATTGGCGCGCCAATGGATCACCCGGAACGTCCGCACCGGCACCGTCGGCGACGCAAGGGTCCGGTTAAATGCCGGGTGGAGCAAGAGACAAGGCTTCAAAATTGTCTCCCTGGCCGGTGATATGCGGGCGCGCGGCCTGACCATCGATTATTTCTCGCCGATGCCGAAGGTCGTGGAAAGCGACGCTCACGCCAAGTTCGATCAAAAGCGGTTCGACATCACGGTGACCAGCGGCCGGGTCGGGACCACGGTCATCAAATCTGGGCATGTGCTGATCACCGGCTTGGACAAGATCGATCAGTTCACCGAAATCGAGGCGCGCACCGAAGGGCCGCTTGCCGAGGTGGTCGCCGCGCTGGACGGCGAGCCGCTGGATTTCGCGGCCAAATTCAACTTGCGCCCGAAGGCGGTCAAGGGCCGCGTCGCCACCAAGTTGAACCTCAAATTCCTGATGGAACGGGCGATGACCGCCGACACCATCAAGGTTAAGGCCACGTCCAAATTCCAGGACATTTCGGTGCCGGGGGCGGCTTTTGGCTTCGATCTGACCGAAGGAAATCTGGCCCTTCGGCTGGGCAACAAGGGCATGGAAGTGACCGGCAAAGCCCGCCTCAACCAAATTGCCACGGATTTTCTTTGGCGCGAAAAATTTGAAAAAGCCGATGTCCGATCCGAATACCGTATCAAGGCGAATTTGGCGGAAAAAGACTGGGCCGAAAAACTGGGCCTGAATATTCCCGATTTGGGCCGGCGCGCGGTTCAAGGCCCGATCGCGGCGGATTTGGATATCCGCATTAATGACAAGGGCGAGGGGCAACTTAATGCAAAACTTGGGCTGACGGATGCCAAACTTGCCCTCGCCAAATTTGGCTGGACCAAGGAGGCCGGCACGGATGCATCGGCGGAGCTTGCCGCCGTCTTTACCAAGCATCGTTTTCACAAAATATCCGAATTCCGCGTCGCCGGAGGCGGGCTTGATGTCCTCGGCTCAGCCAAATTCAAGGCCAGTGGCGAGGCGTCTGAAATCCGCATCGAGCAGTTCCAGCTTGCTGATACCGACGTCGCCGCCGTGGCAATCCCGGTTAAGGATCGGTGGGAAATCGATGTGCGCGGGCGCAGCCTTGATTTGCGCGGCTTCCTTGCCGATGACGAAGCGGCAGCCGAAGCAGAGCCGGAGCGGGGGCCCTCCTTAAGTATATCCATCAGCCTCGGCAAGGCCTTGCTCGACGGCGGCCAAAGCCTCGCCAACGTCACCGGAGCGGGGCTCTTTGATGGCTTGGTGTGGCAAAAAGCACAGTTTTCCGGCGCCATGGACACCGCCCGGAAAATCCATATCCAAATCACGCCGAACGGCGACAAGCGACACTTTGTGCTGACCAGTAAGGATGCTGGCGCCGCGCTTAAAGTTCTCGACTTCAACGACAACGTGGCCGGCGGGACTTTGCGCATCGACGCCAATTACCTTGGCATGATGCCGGCCAGTCCGCTTGAGGGCGTTCTGATTATCGACAAATTCCGTATATTGAACGCGCCGGTGTTCGTCCAGCTTTTGTCGATCGCGTCCCTGACCGGCATATTGGAGGCCCTCGGCGGCAACGGGCTGCAGTTTAACCAATTGGTGGTGCCGTTTGTTTCCGGCCCCGATCAAGTCCGCGTCAAGGACGCAAGGGCCACCGGCATCACCCTTGGCATCACCGCGTCGGGCAGCGTCGATACCAAAAACGAGACTATAGACCTCAAAGGCACGCTCATTCCGGCCTATTTGATCAACAGCGCCCTTGGCCGACTGCCCATCGTCGGGCCAATATTTTCCGGCGGGCAAAAGGGCGGCGGTGTGTTTGCCGCCGAGTTTCGGGTCAAGGGCAATGTGGATAAGCCCGAAGTTTCCACCAACCCCTTAACGGCCTTGGCGCCAGGCTTCCTGCGCAATTTCTTTAAAGTGTTCGAGCGTAAAGACGAGGCCAAAGGGGCCGATAAAAACACCGGCAGTAAAAACGGCAAGGATCGTCCCTAGCCGACGCGCACCATGGCGTGGCGTTTTTTGCCCGCCGACAGCTTGATGGCGCCGCTGGCGTCCAGATCATCGAGGGTGACGGCGCGGGTTTCATCGCTCACCGGCTGATCGTTAAGGCGCGCGCCCTGGCCCTTGATCAGGCGCCTGGCCTCGCCATTGGATTTGCAAAGCCCGGCGATGCAGAATATCTCGAACGCCGGGATGCCGGCACGCAACGCGTCTTCGGAAACTTCCGTGCTCGGCAGATCATTACCGGCGCCGCCTTTTTCAAACGTCTCCTCGGCGGTCGCGGCGGCATTTCTCGCGGCCTCGGCCCCGTGGCAAAGCGTTGTCGCCTCGAGGGCCAGGATTTTCTTGGCTTCGTTGATCTCGGCGCCGTCCAGCGCTTCCAGCCGTTCGATCTCGGCAATCGGCAATTCGGTGAACAGGCGCAGGAAGCGGCCCACATCGGCGTCTTCGGTGTTGCGCCAATATTGCCAAAAGTTATAGGCCGATAACTGATCGCTCGACAGCCAAACGGCGCCGTCGGCGGTCTTGCCCATCTTGGCGCCGGACGCGGTGGTCAGCAGCGGCGAGGTCAGCCCGTAGAGCGACGTTCCGTCCGTGCGGCGGCCCAATTCGACGCCGTTGATGATATTGCCCCACTGGTCCGAGCCGCCCATCTGCATGTCGCAACCATAACGCCGCGCCAGTTCCAGGAAATCATAGGCCTGCAAAATCATGTAGTTGAATTCGAGGAAGGTCAGCGGATGCTCCCGCTCCAACCGGGTCTTGACGCTGTCAAAGGTGAGCATGCGATTGATGGTGAAGTGGGGGCCGTATTCGCGCAGGAAAGGGATGTATTGCAGATCGTCCAGCCAATCGGCGTTGTTGGCCATCAGTGCATCGGAAGCGCCGTCGCCGAAATCAAGATAGCGCGAAAAGATGGATTTGATCGAGGTCAGGTTCTCGTTGATTTTGTCTTCGGTCAGGATTTGCCGGCTTTCGTCCTTGCCGGACGGATCGCCCACCTTGGTGGTGCCGCCGCCCATCAGAACGATAGGCCGGTGCCCGGTTTTCTGCAGCCAGCGCAAAAGCATGATCGGCATCAGTGAGCCCGCATGCAGGGAAGGCGCCGTGCAATCGAAGCCGATATAGGCGGTCACGACTTTTTTGGCGGCCAGCGCATCGAGGGCGTCCAGATCCGTGCATTGATGCAGGAACCCGCGCTCGACAATGGTGCGCACAAAATCCGATTGATAGTCTGACATGTTTATTTCCGGCCTTGGTCCATGATTTATGGAGCGCGGCCCGTTTAGCACAGATTATCGGCGTTGAACAATGTGGGTTTTAATTGGATTGGGAAATTTTGAATTTTGAAGATAGCGCGAGGCGTAAACTAAATAAATTTTACCTCAATTTCAGAGCCATCTTTGTCTCGAAGAAGCAGCCTTTTACCCTGCTTCTCTTCCTTGGTTACCGTGTCCAGCAATGACAAGGCCCTTCGGATAACTTCCGTCATGGAGCCGGCGCCAATTCGCGTTTGGATTTCATCAATCGCCTCCTTCGTGTTCGGCGGCATCGTCAGGTGTAGTCTTTCCTGCTTTGTCATCGTCTTGGCCGGACTTCCATTTAAAGTACTCGCTGGCAACGGCAATGATGGCAATAGCCAAAAATGCGCCCAAAAGCAGTACCGTATCGTCGGCTTCCACACCCGCAACCGCCGCGAGGCCAAATATCGTCAGGTAGGCCAGGGCAACAGTCTCGTTCCGTGCCCGCCGAAAGACGTCGGTAATTACTTCT
>Ga0233427_10001081_pt1 | contig 31022 bp, 28 predicted proteins | sample SI_118_April2016_5_FD_179885 | JGI IMG/M metagenome (GOLD analysis project Ga0233427, IMG submission 179885) | Seawater microbial communities from Saanich Inlet, British Columbia, Canada - SI_118_April2016_100_MG | ecosystem: Environmental > Aquatic > Marine > Inlet | place: Canada: British...
ACACTTTAAAAATAAAAACCAATGAGTCTTATACGACATTGCATGACGTCCACGTTAGTGATGCTGGTTTGAGCATGGGTGAACTACAACTAGAACACTCTGCTAGCGTTTTCGGCGTGCTACTTAACGACGATGGAATGCCATGGCAAGGCGCCGACATTATTGCCTCGACTCTTGAGGGGAAGTTTTTAGGCGAGCCGGCCAAAACGTCCAACTCTGGCGCTTTTTTGATTTCGCGATTGCCAGGAGGTAATATGCGTTTAATGGTGCTGCCAGAAGTTTCTTTAGGGCGAGTTGGCTCATCGATAATCAAAAATTTGTCTATTTTGCCCGGCGAAAATTTGGGGCCAATAACTTTGCAAATGTCAGATAATGAATACTTGCGCGCTAAGTTTTCTCCTTTGGGGCTGCCCCAAGCCCGCGGCTTTTGTTTGGGCAATAACAAGGTAAGTTATAACGACGTTTCCTCCGAAGGCTTTTTCCTAGTCTCTAGGCCACAAAGAAACACTTGGTTAGGTGCAGGCGCTGCCACGTGTGGAAAGGCTTGGTGGTTTGCAAAGCAAGTAAGCGCTGGCGAAACTTCAGCAACCGTCGATCGCGTTAGCGAGGTAAAGAACTACACTTTTTTGGATGAGCAGAATAACCCATGTGTCGGAATGACGGTTAAATTCGAACTTGATAAAACTTTTTTGCCAGGCACTTCAACAACCGACGCAAGTGGTAATATTCGTATCGAGCACAGCCCCGGAATAAATTTAGAGATGATTGCCATGCTGCCAGGTGGCAGTGCGCAGCGGTGGGCTGTACTAAGCACACCATCCGGAAACGTGGTGGCGTCCGTAAACGGAGACGAGTTCCTATGGAACATTCGCAGCAGCGATGGATCAAACTTAGTCGGAGCAATTATCGCTCAACATGGCGGCTATGGCTCATTACGCAGCGACGCATTTGGAACGGTGAGTTTACCGTCAGCCTTAACAGGAGTTGAGTTTACCGTTAGCGCAGCCGGGCATATCCCGTTAAAGGCTTTGCCTGAAAATGAAGGCACATTAATTTTGCCAAAAACATCAACTATTGAGCGTCTCATTTACAATAACAAGGAAGCGCAGTATTTAAGCTACGAGCCGGTTTCCGGTGTGAATTTTGCTCGGGACATCCGCCAAACTTTGCTTAAGGACCGTGAAGGTGACTGGGCAATAGGTAATGTGCCGGAAGGTGTTGGGCTAATAAAAGCATATGCAGCAGATAGCACGGTGATTTGGTCTACAGAGGTCTATTTCCCTCAAGAGGGCCAAGAGAGCCTAAAAATTGAGTAAGTTATGCGACATCTATTCAAATAATTGGTTACCTTTAATATATACACAACTAGGGAAACCACCAGATGTCTTTTACTTCCCCAATAGCCTACCGACTAGCCTGCAACGCAAGCCGTCTAGAGGTGTTGGGCGCCGAGCACGGCCATGACCGCATCTTGTTTGCTAGTCAGAACTTAGAAGGATTGTCTGGCTCTGCAAAAGACCAATTATGTACTGATTTGATGGGCATATATGCCGCCCACGATTCACAAGAAGCATTTGCGCTACTTTATGAGTTTTCGCAAGAAACAGTGCTTTCTTTAGTGCGTTTCCACCTCCGTCGTAGTTTCTTCCCAATTGATGCCTACGATGTGACACAAGAGGTCTTTGTAAACGCCTTTAAATACCCTCGCAATTTCGACGCATCTAAGCCGACAGCATTCAAAAACTGGGTGCACTCTATAGCGCGCAATACAGCTCTAAAGATCAGTCGTCGCGCGCAGCGTAATCAAGCGATTTCGCTAATGTGTCGCCAGGCAGATGGAGTTGAATCTCCTTTAGAAATAGAGGATACATCAATAGAGAACCCGCATGACTCATCGGCGTTGAAGGAAGATAATGAAAATCTTACCCAGGCCTGGATGTTGTACCTGCACTTTTACGCTCAGGCATTCAAAACATTATCTCCACAAGAAAAACGCGTGCTTCATTTAGTTGAAGTTGAAGAGTTGGCTTACCGAGATGCAGCAAATGCTCTTGAGTTGAGAATAGAAAACTTAAAGATGCGCATTTTCCGCGCCCGACGTAAAATTTATAACGTAATGAAGCGTAGCTTCAACGGCGGAGAGTTTGTTGAGGCCAGGTGCACCCCTAAGCCGCGAAAAGGTTTATTGGTTGGCAAAGTTCAAAAGGGGGCGATAAATGTCAAGTAGCCTCGAAATGACATGCTTCGATTTTCAGTCGGCATTAAGCGCGATGCTTGATTCGGAACTTAATGACAGTCAGGCGTCTGGCGCAATGCTTCATTTAAACCATTGTCACGGGTGTTCTGAATTCTTTGGCGCAATCCGACTACAAGCACTTGCGCATACAGAATTAGACGCACACAGCTTCCAGGTTTCAAAGTGCTCAATAGATGCGGCCAAGGGGTTTCTTGGCGACTATGACGATGCCGAGGTCGCCGAACGCCTTGCTCGAGCACTCTATCAATTGGGTAAAGCATATACGCTAATTGCATCTAGCGAAGATAGTTACTTGTTGGCAGTGTCAGAAGCACCGGTCGATATCGTAGATTTTTCTAATTCGGAAGCATCCGCTGCTTTGGCAGATGCCCAGTTGGCCGGTACTCCTCGCAATGATGAGATAGAATTACCAAGTGGCCAAAAGCATGCTTTAGCGAAGGCTAAGAACTTGCTCGATCAATGCTTAATGCTCAAGCCAGAATATCCTGAGGCAAACTTGTACCTCGGTCAAGTTAACGTGCACTTAGAAAATCTAGAGCAAGCACTAAACAAATTCGAAGAAGTCTTTGCAAACTGTGATCGCTTAATCATGCGCGTGCATGCGGCCATCCAAATTGCAATGGTGTTTGATTTAAAGAAGCAACACCAAACAGCATTGCGCTACTATCGTTGGGTTGTAGCCAGCGGTATTCTTGAACTCGATGCCACATTTGGCATTGTCTTCCACAACATTTCTGTGCAGCATAATAAATTAGGTGATTCTGAATATGCACAAAACGCACTTAGCCTGTACCGCGAATACGATGTTGATGGCTGGCAACAATCACTAGATATCTTAGGAAACAACTAATGACTTCACCACACTTTAACCTACCGAAACTTGCAAAACTAACTTTGTTAGGCCTTTGCTGCTCAATGGTAGTTTTGGCGTTCGCCCCACAGGCGCTTACTCAAAACAATGGCGGTTTGGTCGAAGGAGACCATGGCGATGACCCAGTTATAGGTAGTTTGCCAATTAAGTTTATGCCAATCCTAGACCAGCTATTCCCAGCTACCGATTTGCGCTTCAATTTACCGAATTTACCGAATATGCCAATCTTCGGATTGCGTTCTTCATCGCGGCTGACAGATGACATAATCACAGCCTCGGGCCAGCCATTTGGCGGCCTTAATTCGAGAGAAGATCGTAGCATTCTTGGACTAGCTCGTGATGGTCTAGTAGTCGTTCATCGCGACCGATTATCCCATGGCCAAGCTCGACTAACCCAATGGGTGACTAACGAGTTTATTGGCGGAGAAATAATTATTTCGACAAATTCAGGTGTGTTCACTTTGCCGATTACTGCAGATTTGATTGAAATTCCGGCACGTGAAATCGTTAACCAAAGAGATTTTGTAGTTTTCGCAGACATCACTATTTCGCCAAACCCAACAAGCGGATCAAATCCTCTGCATCTAGTTCTGTCTACAGCAGGCAGCATGGTTACAATTGTTTACACTGCCCAGTAACTTGCAGTAGTAAATTAAATAAACCTAAAGATGAAGCCGCGCATTGTGGTAACACAAGGAGATCTCGGCGGCATTGCGCCAGAAATTCTTTTGAGCTGTCTCGCTGATAACGAGGCGCGCGCGAGTTGTTCCCCATTGATTCTGGGTCACTTAAAGCGCCTTCGGTCCATAGCATCGCGTGACTCTATCAATCTTAATTTACAGAGAGTTGAAAGTGCAGCCGAAGGGTTTGCGTTGGCGAAAACTAGAGAAGATGTTTTGCCAGTGCTCGAACTAAGCTCTGCACTGCCCACAGCTCCTGTCGGAACCCCTCATTCTGAATTTGGTGCAGCAGCTGTTGAGGCTGTTATTAGTGCAGCCGAAATGTGTCTGCGTGGCGATGCCGATGCAATGCTTACTCCGCCAGTTAACAAAGAAAGCATGCACCTAGCCGGCTTCGACTATGAAGGGCAAACGCAAATAATAGGAGAAGCAGCCAACTCTTCTAGTTATGGCATGCTAGCTTGCGCGGGCGAACTCAAGGTGTGGATAGCTACACGCCACATGTCTTTGAGCGAGGCCATCAGCACACTTACTGTTGAATATTTGGCTGAGCAAATAAAGATGGCTCATTATGCTGCGCGCGAAGTCTTAAAAATTGGAAACCCAAGAGTGGCAATCGCAGGGCTAAATCCTCATGCAGGAGAGAACGAAGCCTTTGGCAGCGAAGAGGCAGCAATAATCGCTCCAGCAATTCAGTTGGCAAACAAACATTTCGGGCTTCAGACATCCGGACCACTTGCGCCAGATGTTATTTTTAATGAAGGCGCACAGGGCAAATATGATGTTGTTATTGCCTTGTATCATGACCAAGCTTTTATAGCTCTGAAAATGTTGCCACGCGAGCAGGCGAATAGTTTGTTTGTCGGCGCGGACGTGCTACGGCTCAGCCCAATGCATGGCTCCGCCTATGATATTGTTGGTCAAAAAATGGCAGACGCACGACCGTTGCGTTATTGTTTGCAGCAGGCCGTGCGTCTTGTTCAGCAGCGCCAATCAGTGGCGCCGGCTTAAGTTAAATGCTACTTAGGTAACGATCGACTTCCCAGTCGTGAACCTGTGCAATGTATTCACTCCATTCACCGCGCTTTGCGGTAATGAATTGTTCGAATACGTGTTCGCCAAGAGCATCCTTCATTACTTTGCTTTTCTCTAGTTGGTTAAGCGCTTCACCGAGGTTAGCAGGCAAGCTCTTAATTTTGTAACGTGAACGCTCACGCGCACTCATAGTGTAAACATTGCCCGTTACAGGCGCAGGCGGATCAATTTGATTGCGAACACCATCTAAGCCGGCAGCCAGCATTACCGCGAACGCTAGATACGGGTTGCATGACGGGTCTGGGCTACGCAATTCGCAGCGAGTGCCGATACCGCGGCGAGCAGGAACGCGAATCAACGGCGAACGGTTACGCATTGACCAAGCAAGATGCGTTGGGGCTTCGTAACCAGGGACCAAACGCTTATATGAGTTGACGGTTGGGTTAGTCACTGCAGAGAATGCGCGGCCGTGAGCAAGAAGGCCTCCAACGTACCAACGCATAATGTCGGAGACGCCTTCGTTATCCGCGCCTTCTTGGAAGAAAACGTTGTTGCCATTTTCAAACAAAGACATGTGAACATGCATGCCTGAACCATTTACGCCAAACAAAGGCTTCGGCATAAAAGTTGCGTGGAGACCCATATCGCGCGCAACCTTGCGAACGACAAAACGGAATGTTGAAAGCTTGTCGGCAGTGTCTAAAGCATCACCATATTTGAAATCAATTTCATGTTGGCCTGCTGCCACTTCGTGGTGAGCGGCCTCAATTTCGAAACCTAGTTTCTCAAGGGCGATAACAATCTCGCGGCGACACTCTTCGCCAAGGTCGGTTGGCGCCAAGTCAAAGTAACCAGCGTTGTCGTGAGTATCGGTAGTAGCACGACCGTCTTCGGTGCGCATGAACAAAAAGAATTCAGCTTCTGGGCCAGCATTCATTTCGTATCCCATTGCTTTAGCTTCTGCGCAAACCTTTTTAAGGATACCGCGCGGGCAACCAGGGAATGGCCTTCCACCTGGAAGCATTACATCACAAATCATATGCGCCACAAGACCGTGATCCGTGTGCGACTGACCTGAACTTGGCCATGGGTCAATACGGTAAGTGGAGTAGTCTGGGCTAAGCAACATGTCAGACTCTTCAATGCGGGTAAATCCTTCAATTGAAGAACCGTCGAACATGATTTCACCGTCAAGCGCTTTTTCAAATTGGCTTGCAGGGATTTCAACATTTTTGTTTGCGCCATTGATGTCAGTAAACTGCATGCGCATGAAGCGGACGTTGTATTGAGAAGCGTGAGCAAGAATCTCCTCTTTTGTCATGGCTTTGTTAAGCTGTGAACAAGATTCTTGAGCGTTAGTGAAGTTATCCATTATGGCTGTAGTCATTGGTTGGGTTTCGGGTTAAAGAAGAACAAATTGTAAACATACCGCATCTAAATGCGAGCCCCATGATGCGTTTTTTACAATTTTGCAACTGCACTAATGCAAAAAATGACGATAAACCGCAAAAATGATACTAATAACAGCAATTTTCACCATTTTCGGACAAACACAGCATGAGATAAAGGCTGAGGCGGACATTCTGCTTGTTGCGTCGAATCCTCAGTTGGCTAACCCAGTATGTATAGAAATAGGTCCAAATTTTGAGATTTATGTCGGAGAGACATACCGGCAAGAAACAGCAGGAGTCCCAGATAATCGAACATTTCCAGAGTGGCTAGAAGACGACTTGCGAATTCAAACGGTAGAAGGGCGGCTTGCGATGTATATGAAGCATCACCCAGAATTTCTAGAACCATGGACGCAGCAAGAAGACCGAATTGTTTTATTGCGCGATATTGACGGAGACTTTGTCATTGACACATCAACTGTTTATGCTGGCGAATTCGACGACATGGTCATGGGAACAGGTGCAGGACTTTTATATTTAGACGGCGATGTTTATTACACGTGTATTCCTGATTTGTGGAAACTACGCGACAGTGACGGCGATGACGTGGCCGACGTTATTGAAAATATGCAAACTGGGTTCGGAGTGCGCGTGGCACTTAGAGGGCACGATCTGCATGGGTTAACGCGCGGCCCCTTTGGACGAATTTATTGGAGCATCGGAGACCGTGGATATAACATTACAACTAAAGAGGGTGTGCATCTAGCCGAACCTGGACGTGGCGCAGTATTTCGTTGTTGGCCAGACGGTAGCGACATGGAAGTGTTTAGCTATGGTTTACGTAACCCTCAAGAATTAGCTTTTGACGATTACGGGAATTTGTTTACCGTAGATAATAATTCTGATGCCGGCGACCGCGCGAGACTTGTTTACCTTTATCAGGGCAGCGATAGTGGTTGGCGGATGAACTTTCAATACTTGCCAGACCGCGGCCCATGGATGACTGAATCTTGGTGGGACGCATCGCAGCAACACCACCCGCAATTTTTAAATAAGCCGCTCGCTAATATCGCAGCAGGCCCATCTGGGTTGGCATACTACCCAGGAGTAGGAATGGCCCCCGAGTATGACGGCTCATTTTTCTTAGCAGACTTTAGGGGCGGCGCAGATTATTCGGGCATCGTGCGATTTACAGTTAAGCCTGATGGCGCAGGCTTTGCGTTCGATTCACAAGAAGATTTTTGGTGGAAGGTGCTAGCGACAGATGTTTGTTTCGCACCCGACGGCTCTCTGTATATAAGCGATTGGGTTAAAGGTTGGATAGGCGACGGAGTAGGCAACTTGTTTCGCGCCGATTTTGCTGGTGCTGATATTGACGCTCAACAACAAAGTGTTGAGCTGTTAGCGATGGACATCTCGAAGTTAAGCTCCGCAAAATTAATTGATTTGTTGTCGAGCAAAGATAAGCGAGTTCGACAGCGCGCCCAATTCGAGCTAGTGAATCGTCATGCGGTTCCTCAGTTGCACACCTTTGCGATAGAGCGCAGCAATTCAGTAGTTGCGCGCTGCCATGCCTTGTGGGCGCTAGCATCGCTGTCTATAAAGCAGCAACGAGATTTACTCCCGCCAATTTGTTTCAATGATGAAAATGAAGAAATACGCGCACAGCTGTTGCGCAGCGCCAATGAAGTGCATAGCGAAAAAATGGAACCTTGGTTTATCAAAGGACTGCAAGATCCTTCGCCTCGCGTTCAATACTTCGCGGCACTTGGATTGAGCCATTACCCCGGGCGCGCTCACGAAATAATGGAGCTTGCAGATAGTGAAGACCGCTTTGTTCGCAGCGCATTGGTCGAAGCTATAGCTGCGCAAGCGCAACCAGGAGAACTAGTCGCTGTAATGAGTGAGCAAACTGCGGCACAAAGAATGATAAGCGTTTTGGCGCTTCGTAAGCAGCGAAGCCCTGAGCTTGTTAGTTACATTCATGATGAAAATTCAGCTGTGGCAAACGAAGCAATTTGCGCAATATATGATCGCGATGTCTTATCGGCGAAACAGGCGCTTGCCAACCTTGAAATAGATCACGCTAAGTACAACAATGCTTCGGTACGGCGAGTATTGGCAAGTAAAAACCTTATCGGCTCGCGCGAATTTGCTAAAGAGTTGTATGAGTATGCACAAAACCCAAGGCATCCTAATTATTTGCTGGAAGAGGTCGCGGTGTATTTAACAAAATGGGACGACCCGCATGGTTTTGACATGCTACTAAACGAGTGGCAAGAGTTTCCTAGCCGCGATATAGGGGCCACATCTAAAATGAATTTGGATTTCACTTCGATACTTAAAGAGGGCCCCCAAGTTCGAGGTCGCGAACTTTTTTCCGAGGACACAGTGCTGGGCTGTACTAAGTGTCATAGCATGCAAGGTGTAACGCCAGATGGTTTTGTAAATCCTGCAGGGCCCGACCTTTCGGGCGTAGGCTCGCGTTACTCGAGTGAGCAAATCAAAAAACTCATTGTTGAGCCAAGCGCAGAGTCGGCAATGCCAAAAGATTTCTCCGACAAGCTTAATGATTCAGAGTTGTCGGACTTGGTCGAGTTTTTATCTGCACAAAAAAGCCCCGAAGTCATTTTTAATTTAAACGAAAGCGCGACAATCGAATTCAAAGAGGTTGCGACGGAAGGAGGGGCATCAATTTTTGTGTCGACGACTGAGATAAGCTGGAACGTCTACGATTTGTTTTTTTTACGCGAGGATGAGCAAATTGAAGTAGATGGAATAACGGGCCCTAGCCATTCGGTGTTCCCGGTCACCCGTGGTTACGGACATGACGGTATGCCAGCAATAGGAATGACATATTCTGCTGCTCAAAATTTTTGCAAATGGCTGAGTGCGCAATACGATCACGAATTTCGGTTGCCCACTTCGAGAGAATGGCGGTCAGCGCTTGGGCAAGCAAAAACATCTGCCCAAACTGCCTGGCTTAAAGATAATTCAGGTGGCACCCCACATCAGCTTGCGCAGTTTGCCGCAAACGAAAACGGTCTGTTTGACATGATAGGAAATGTCGAGGAATGGGTGATTGACGAGGCTACCCCTAATGGAATGACCCTTGGCGGCAGTTTTCTCGATTTAGAAAGCGCTTTGCGCGAAGACATTTCAGCTAAATATCAAACATCGTGGCAGGCGCGTGATCCGCAATGGCCAAAAAGTTCTTGGTGGATGTCAGACGCAGGAAACGTCGGCTTTCGTATTGTTACTGATGTAAAGCCCTAAACCCTACCCTGACTAGAAGTTACATGAATCGTAGATTATTCCTTAAAGGTGCCAGCGCTAGCTTCGCTGCGACATCCCTTGCTAGCACCAAGCTAGTTGCGAGCAGCGCTAAAGAGCTGCGCGTCGGCCTTATCGGCTGCGGTGGCCGCGGCACAGGAGCGGCAATTCAAGCATTGAATGCCGACCCCGATGCCGTCCTTTATGCGATGGGAGACTTAACAGCTGATCGTTTAGGTAGTTCACATAAGGGGCTAGTCGAAAATTTCGGCGAGCGCGTTCAGGCTACCGCAGAGCGTCAACATGTCGGCTTCGACGCATTTGAAAAAGTAATCGAACAAGTAGACGTAGTGCTCTTGGCGACACCACCAGTATTTCGACCTCAGCACTTGCGCGCGGCAGTAGAAGCAGGCCGCCATGTGTTTTGCGAAAAGCCAGTTGCCGTAGACGGTAAAGGCGTGCGCTCAGTATTAGAAACAGCAGCAATGGCTAAATCCAAGGGGTTGTCGTTGGCAAGTGGATTCTGTTGGCGTGCGGCGTTTGGGCATCGCGCTCTTTATCAAAAAATATTGCAAGGCGGCATAGGTAAGGTGGTAGGCGTTCATGCAACTTATATGGCAGGCCAACTTTGGTATAAGGAGCGTCAAGCCGGTTGGTCAGACCTTGCGTACCAGTTGCGTAACTGGGTTTACTATTCTCAGTTAAGCGGCGACCATGTTGTCGAGCAAGCCATTCATTCGGTTGACAAAATACTTTGGGCTAAAGGCGACGAAACCCCATCTAGCGTTATGGCATCAGGCGGTCGGCAAACTCGTACAGCAGAAAAGTACGGCAATGTATTCGATCATTTTTCAGCAGTTTACGATTGGGCGGACGGCACGCAAGCCACTCTGCAATGTCGCCAAATGAAAGGATGTCATATGGAAAACCTTGACCGCGTGATTGGCTCCACAGGCATCGCATACATTGACGGCTGGGCAGGCAAGTTTGAAATAAAAGGCGATAATAATTGGAAGTACGATGGCCCAGGTAATGACATGTACCAAACTGAGCATGACGACTTATTTGAGTCAATACGTAGCGGAGGCGCGATGAATCAAGGAGTAGATATGGCCCACTCAACTTTGGCAGCGATTATGACGCGCATGTCGGCATACACCGGGAAGAAAGTCACATGGGAGCAAGCTCTAAATTCTGAACTTGATTTAACCCCAACGCAATGGGCGGATGGTCCTGGCGTTGATGACGCCGTTCCTGTGCCCGGAAAAACAAAGCTGATTTAATTAATCAGAGCTGATTTTTAACTCAACCCAGGGAATAGCCCGAGGGTCGAAGTACGGATCGTAATCGGCGGCAGCATCTTCCCCATCGTCACTGTAACCCATTTCCGCCAACTGCGCCTTTTCATTTTCGGACATGGTCACGCGCGCCGACGAGTTATAAAAAGTTGGCAGCAGCCATCCGCTAGCATCGTATTTACCACGCATAGACTTAACCTCATCAAGATCGCTTTGCGCTAAATTGTTTGTTTCACGCGGATCTGCCAAAAGGTTAAACAACCACACGCGGTTAGAGATGGCTTCTGTCCACGGATCACCAATGATTAGTTTAGAGCTAGGTAGCCGGAAACTGCGCAGCGGGCCGGCCATACCCGACAAGGCGCTACCTTGGCTATCGGTTTCTGATATGGCTTGACGATGTTCATGCTCGCCTTGAGTTTCGCGGAAGAAAGGCAAGAGCGATTCTCCATCAAGCGGACGGATTTCATTTGGCCAACCGAGGCTACACATTTCTAAAATCGTTGGAAGTACATCCATTTGGCGAACCTGCTGCTGGTGAACGCCAATTTGCCAATCATTTTCTCCCATCAATTTGTTGCTAGCAACAAATTGTAGAGGAATCCGTATAAGTTCATCGTAAACCGTATGTCCGTGCCCAAGGTCACCATGCTCTAAAAACTCTTCGCCATGGTCGGCGGTGATAATAACAATAATGTCATCGCGGCTGTTTAACAGCTCGTTTACAAAGTCACCGACGACATCGTCAAGATATTTAATCTCTTCTGCATAAGAAAGTTTCAAACTTTCAACTTGCCCTTCGCTAAAAGTTTCGCCAAACGAATTCCTGAACTTTATTTCAGCAGAGCCGTCAAGGAAGGCGTCGATGCCAGTTTTGTTAAACATGCCCGCATATTCACTGCTTGGCTCGTAAGGGTAGTGCGCATCATTTAAGTGTAGGTACAAAAACGACGCTCGCTTGTCTGCAGAATCTAACCATTGCTTGCCACTTGCAATTAATTCAGTTGCTGTTGAGGCAACATCATGGTGCATAAAATCAAAACCTTGCATAAAGCCAAAGGTGGGAGTGATGTTGGGGTTAGAAGAGTAGCAAGTAGTGCGGTAACCATCTAACGACAGCGCTTCGGCTAGGGTGCGTTGCGAATTAGCCAATGGCCCATACCGCGAATTGGCATGGTGTTTGCTAGGGACTAAGCCAGTTAGCAAAGTAGCAGTGGACGGCTTTGTCCACGAAGACTGCGAAATATTTTGAGTAAACCGCACGCCTTTTGCCGCCAAGGCGTCTAGCTTGGGCGAGGTCGGCAGTTCGCTACCACCCCAGCCAAGAAAATCGAGTCGGACTGAATCTAGAGTTATTAAAACAATGCTTGGCTTGGTTGAGCTGTCCGGTACCTTTATCTCGGCCATAAGATGAGGTAGCAATGCAATAGAAGTGCAGATAAGGGTAGCGCGCCAATTTTGGAACAGGCTTAGTGGCCGGGTTTGGCCGACTAGTTTTAATAAAAGTAAAGCTATCGGTACACTCAGTAGCATGCGTTTAATACCGATGTCATTAGACCACTGAATCCATAACAAGTCGCTGTCGCCAAGTGCAGACCAATTTCCATCAACCATCGCACCAATGCCGCGCACCAAGCCAACCACAGCAGACGCCATAGCAAGCGAGCAAAGGATGAAGAAAAATTTGCGCATTGCGCAAATAGTATATCAGATTAATTTAGCACTAAGTTGTCATCCTCAATCTTGATATTTGCATTGGCCTCATTAAGCTGGTGGACAAACTTAGTGCGGAAGTGCGACCGCAACCCGTCAAGGTCGTGAATGCCCGATGTCATCATCAGTTAAATGCGCCAAAAAGGGAGTGCTGCTCACGATATGATAGAGATATGGACGTTCTACACGCGGTAATAGGTGTAATTTGGGTTTGGCTAGCTTTTCTCACCATACCCTTTGGCTTACCAGGCAATTGGTTGATGGCGGCATGCGCCTTGATCCCTCTAGGTGAGGAAGGATACATACCACTCGCCGTGATGCTCGCTGCTGCTGGTATTGCTGAGCTGAGCGAGCTATTGCTCGGTAGTAAAATGGCTTCTAAGGCAGGAGCTAGCAAGGCCGGCATGTTCGGCTCTTTTCTTGGCGCGTTGCTTGGCGGTATTTTTTTGACCTTTCTAATTCCAATTCCTATTGTTGGGACTTTGGTTGGCGCCTGTGCAGGAGCTTTTCTTGGCGCGCTTATCTTCGAATTAGTCTTCGCTAAACGTGACTCAACCTCCGGTGGCCTAATGAAGATTGGGGTTGGCGCAAGCCTAGGGGTGCTATTTGGTAGAGTCGTAAAAATAAGTCTTGGAGCCGCAAGTGCCATATATTGGACTCTGGCAGCAATTAATAGTGTAATTTAAGATTATATATCTAACACAATTCCATAAAACGCGTATGATATGGCTGAAAATGAAAAACACCTCTTTCCTAATTACAGCGGCGCTTCTTTGCGCCTCTCCACTTGTTGCTCAAGAAGTTGAAGCAACTGTTGAGCCACCAGTACCCGCTTCTTCAGAGCTAGCCCAAAAAGCTGCCAAGGCTTTAGTGGGTTCAAAGTGGAAGTCAAAGTTTGATATTGCTACAACTTCAGAAATGGGGGATTCAAGCATGAGCTTTGACATTCGACTACAAGACTTGACACACTTTGCGATTGGCGCAAAGATATCAAGCGAAGATCCATTCGAAGGCGAAATCGTTCAAGAGTTCACTCTTATGTGCGATGGCGAATTTTTGTACGCCAACTCTGACAATATGGCAGAAATGACAGGCGGCATGATGAATGGCCCAATTAAAGTTGAGGTTGCAGTGCTTCTTCAAATGTTGGGTCAAGAAGAGGCGCCAAGTTCAGACTTTTTTGAAGGCATGGTTGACGAAATGCTTGGCGAGATACCACTCAAAGAAGAAGGCTCGACCGACAAATTGCGTCGCTACACAGCGGCCTCAGACGAAGATGGCACAATGACCGCATGCTTTTATGCAGACTCATTTTTACTAGCATCTATCGAAGGCGCGCGCTCTGAAGGCGATACTTTTACATTGACCGCATCAGACTCTGCAATCGTTGAAGAGTTTGAAGAAGGTACATTTACTTTTGTTCCTGCAGAAGGCGTTGTCGTTACAGATATAACCGCCATGTTACAAATGCAAATGGGCGGCCCTCCAGCACCAGCTGACGAAGACCTAGAGTTTTAATAATAAACTTTTACCCTCACCGGCCTGTCGTGTTTATTCACGACGGGCTTTTTCAATTGAGCGCCATACGTTGAGCGCAACTTGGCGCCAAGTAAATTTTTGCGATTGTTTAAAACCATCTTCTATTAACTGCGCGCGAAGAGCATCGTCTTCGCATAGTCGACGAATTTGTTCGGCAATAGAATTATCGTCTGCAGGGTCACAGTAGAGCACGGCATCCCCGCACACTTGTGTCAACGAGGTCGTATTACTGGCAATGACAGGGCAATTTAACAACATCGCTTCGCCGGGAGGTAATCCCCAGCCTTCGTAAAAGGATGGGTAAACAAAGCCGAGCGCATTTTCGTAAAGCGAACGCAGCTGTTCATCGCTAACTCGTCCGACATAAATAACATTTGGCGGAAGCTCAGCGATGCCGCTACCGCGAAATATTTTTGGATTAGCGCCGCCGGCAATAACAAGCTTGTTCTTTACGCCAGAAAGTTTTATGGCCCGTAAAATAGCCGAAAAGTTTTTATTAGGGTTTAAACTGCTTACAGCCAATAAGTAAGTATTTGACTCAAGGTTATTGTCGGACAAAACGGAATCGTCTGGCACTATTGATAAAATGTGCTCATGACCACAACCAGTAATAATGCAATCTTCCGTGTCGATTTTTAAATACTTTGCCACTTCGGCAGCAGTGTTATTTGAAAGACAAGTAACAACCTTGGCATTACGCGCCGCAATGGGAACAATTAATTTATAAAGAGCGTTGAAAATAAAAGAATGAGTGCCAGGGCGAGCAAATGGTTGTAAATCATGAATCAACATGCTCTTATTGTGCTTAAACATAGGAGCAGTAGTTTTGAAATTTAACAGCAGACCGCGCGCGATAAATGGCAGCTCAAACTGCTCCCAAAAGTGAGAGCGCAGCAAGCCCTTTATTTTGAGTGGCAGATGCCGGTAGCTAGGCATGTTTTCTGGGGCAACCGGGCTCAGAAGCGTAAAGCTATACTTATCGCCATCGATAACACCATCTTCAATTAATTGGTCTAATGCAGTAAGCGTCTCGCGTCCCCACCGTTGAATGCCCGTAAGAGGTTCGGTTAAGAACCTAGCATTAATGAAAATGGGAGTTGGTTTAGGCACGAAATTAATTTTCTTCTGGCGGGGCAGCGGCCAGGATGCGATCTTGCATCTCACGCACTGCTTGGTCGATACCAACATAAACTGCACGGCTGATTATTGAGTAGCCAATATTTAGCTCTTCAATGAAAGGAATTTGCGCAACGGGCATAACATTATCGTAGTCTAGACCATGCCCGGCATTTACCCGCAAACCAAGCTCGTGAGCGTAAATCGCTGCGGTGGTAAGTCTTTTGAGCTCATTTTCGCGGTCTTTGCCTGTGGCATTGGCGTAGGCTCCGGTGTGTAGCTCAATAAAAGTCGCCCCTGCTTTAGCCGCGGCTTCAATCGCAGTCGGGTCTGGGTCAATAAATAAGCTTACCTCAGTGCCATTATCTTGCAAAGTTTTGATGTCTTGCGTAAAGCTGTCGTTGGCAGCGCTTAAGTCGAGGCCACCTTCCGTGGTCAATTCTTGGCGCTTTTCTGGCACTAAACAAACCTGATCAGGGCGAATTTCTTGAGCGATCGCAATCATTTCAGGAGTGTAGGCCATTTCAAGGTTGAACAAAGTCTTGTTCATGTCACTCAATAGTTGCACATCACGGTCTTGGATATGGCGGCGATCTTCCCGCAAATGAGCAGTGATGCCGTTGGCTCCAGCAAGCTCACATAAGCCTGCAGCAAGAACAGGATCAGGCTGATTACTATTACGGGCTTGCCGCACAGTTGCGACATGATCAATGTTGACGTGTAGTCTAGGCATGGCGACCTTATTCTATACTAGCCATGCTAAGAATAACCGCCGGAGAACATAGAGGACGAAAATTAAAGGTCCCAAAGGTTGCAGCTACGCGTCCGCTGGTAGAGCGTGCGCGAGAAGGAGTATTTAATCATTTAAGCAAAATAATCAACGGGGCGACAGTGTGGGATGTTTACGCCGGCTCTGGCATCCTTGGCCTTGAGGCTCTTTCTCGCGGTGCATCGCAGGTAGTTGCTGCTGAATATAATCGCTTGGCCATTGAGCAGATCAAAGAAAATGCCAAACTAATCAAATGCTCAGACAAAATGCGCGCTTTAAAAATCGACGCTTATTCTATGCCGGGTTTAGCTGATTCAGAAGCAGCCCCGAACGTTATTTTTTTCGACCCACCTTATGCAGACTTCCGCAACGGCGGCGTGAAGCGTGTTAATGTGTGGCAGCTTTTCTTAGATCTAGCCGCAGTTCTCGCCCCAGGCGGCTGCGCAATCGCTCATACCCCGAAAGGCCTACTGTTAGATATCGAGCTCGAACAGCTACCCGGAATAGAGCGTCGAGATTATGGCAGCGCTTCTTTATATTGGTGGCACAAGCCTTCATCGGCGGAGTAACAAATGAAAAAAGGCATTCAAGCAAAACTTTGGGACGGCAAGCAGTTTCGTAATGGCTGGTTGACCTACAGCAAAGGAGTCATTGAGAGAGTTTCGTTTAATCGGCCATCCCCATCTAGGGCGGCTACCTTACATAATCTTAAAGATAAATGCATGTTGCCGGGTTTTGTTGACACACTACTGCATGGATTTGCAGGTGTAGATTGCGGTGCGGGGACTCCGGCGCGCTTACACAAAATGACCGTCAAGCTCGCGCGCACTGGAGTGACTACAACACTAGCGGGGCTTTATCCAGCGACAAATAAACAGCTGATACAAGCCGCCAAAAATTGGGACAAGTGGGCGTCGATAAAAGGTGCTCGTACTCGCGTTGCGGGCTGGCATGTCGAAGGCCCATTCGTCTCGCGCGAGATGTCCGGCGCCTTGCCTAAAACAGGCATGCGCAAGCCGAGTATTAAAGCAGCGCAACAATTCATAGATGCTTGCGGCGGTTGGCTAATGATGACAACTTTGGCCCCAGAGCTTGATGGTGCGCTAGAGGCGAGCGAAGTTTTGCGCCGAAACAATGTAATACCATCTGTTGGTCACAGCAGAGCTACAGCATTGCAGTGCGAAATGTTGCGCGCTAATGGAAAAATTGCTGTAACGCATCTAGGAAACCGCATGCTGCCAATGACCGCTCGCGAGCTTGGCCCAATCGGTTTGGCTATGTGCGGCGGCATTGATTATGTTGCGGTGATTCCAGACATGGTCCACGTTTCCGCTGACACATTATCAATGTGGGCAAACACGGCTAAACTGAAGTCACGGCTGATGGCTTGCTCCGACAACTTGTCCCATGCGGGCACGCGCGCAAAGAAATTTCAATCAGGAGGCCAGACTCTGTCGCGTAGCGGATCTGTTGCAATAAATTCGCAAGGCAACCTGGGAGGCACATTAGACCCTTTACCAGAGCTACTCCTACGAGCTCATCGGGACGGTGCCTTAAGTCTGCAACAAGTAGTCAGCATGGGATGCCAGGTGGCCGGTGATATGTTGGGCGATTGCGGCCGCTTAAAGGCAGGGCGCCGCGCTGATTTTGTTGAATACAACGAGTCTAAAAAGAACATAGGACAAGTTTGGTGCAAAGGACGCAAGGTATAAGCGCCGTCCAACTTAAAGCGGCGTTCAGTAGCGAGATTTTGCTTAAAGCGGCGGCTGAGGTTTTAGCAATCTGGCAGGCAGAAATCGAACTGCCGCACTTGCAAGTTGTTTGGAACAACCGTTTGCGCACGAGTGGCGGTCGGGCATTATTGCGTGAACAAGTAGTTGAACTAAACCCTCGCTTGTTGGCAAAAAACACTCAATTCATCGAGACGGTGTTGATTCATGAGCTCGCGCATTTGGTTGCAACTGCGCGGTTTGGGCGAGTGAAGGCGCATGGCGCAGAGTGGCAACAGCTAATGATTGAAGCAGGGCAAAGCCCAGAGGTTCGCCACACCATGGATGCCAGCGAGTTTTATTATCGGCGGCGCAGGCCAAAGCCCACAATTGATAGTTTTATAAGGCGGATTATTAAAAGACTGATAAAATAGATGTGTGAGCTCGTCTTTCGCACCTAAACAGCCAATTTTATTTGAGCGCATCCTCGTTGAAAAAGTATGGGGAGGGCAGCGTTTGGTGAATTCGCTAAGCATTGAGTTGCCATTTGACGGACCTCTTGGTGAAACATGGGAGTTAAGCGACTATCCTGGCAAAGAAACCGCCATTGTTAATGGTGAGTATGCCGGCAAATCAATGCGTGACTTGATGCTCGATCATGGCGCTGCGCTTTTGGGCACATCGAAACCCTCTGCAGACGGCAGGTTTCCATTACTGGTAAAACTACTTGATGCCGGCGACAACCTGTCAGTGCAAGTGCATCCACCAGACGGCGAAAAATCGCCGACGGGTATCGGGAAAACCGAGGCGTGGTACGTATTAGATAGTGCAGAAGATGCAAGTCTAATTTGTGGCCTTAGCCCGGGCACCGAGGCCGGTCAATTTGCTGCTGATGCGGCCACTTCCAAAGTTCGTGATTATTTGGTAGAGCAAAGTGTTGTAGCAGGTGATTGCGTTTATATTCCGGCAGGGCAAACGCATGCAATTTGTGCAGGCACGGTATTGTGTGAAATTCAGCAAACATCCGATGTCACTTACCGAATGTATGACTGGGACCGTCTAGGCTTAGACGGCAAGCCTAGAGAAACACACCTAGAAGAATCGCTTGAAGTAATAGACTATGATTTATTGCCATCAATTCCAGAGCGCCGCGAGTTGTCGTCCCCGGTTTATGATAGTGAGTGTGCACCCCTCTGTGGCGGCGAGCACTTCACCATGCATCTTCATCGTCACGGTGAGTCAGGCGGCATCGTTGCTAAAAAGAATAAGGCAATAATCTTGGTAGTGGTTGCCGGCGAAGGCAAGCTAGCGGCGGTTAACGGTGAGTTCGAGCCATTGGCAGTAAAGTATGGCGATACTGTTCTTATCCCCGCATATCTTGATGGCGTACATGTTTGTTCAACAGGCCAAGATAATTTTGATTTCATTCGCGCAACAGCAGGTTAAGACATGACATCGCGACGTAAAAAACCATCACGTAAACCTTCTCCCGGCGCTGGCCGTGGAAAAACAACGCGTACAAAACGGCAGCAGCGATTAGCTGCGGCAACTATCGAATCTTCTTCGAGTGCGCGCCAAGGGGTCAAGGCAGACGAGGCCGGCGCCGGCGCCGTTGGCGTTCGTTTAAATAAATGGTTAGCCGAACAAGGGGTAGACTCGCGCCGCAAGTGCGATGAAAAAATCTTTGGCGGGGAGGTGAGCGTTAACGGTAGAGTTGTGAGCGAACCAGGGTATCGCGTGCAGCAAGGCGATGAAGTTCGCGTTGATGGGGTGAAGATTTCTATTGAGCGCCGCTTGTATTATTTGTTTTACAAGCCAAAAGGCGTGTTGTGCACGAATGATCCGCGCGAGACAGACACTCGCGTTTGTGATTTAGTTGACCCGATGGTGCCAAGTCGAGTGCATACCGTGGGCAGGCTTGATAAAGAATCAGAAGGTTTATTGCTGTTAACCAACGATGGTGATTTCTCGCAGATAATTACACACCCATCTTTCGGAATTCGTAAAACCTATATTTGTTACATTAACCATTCAGTGACACATGCCGATATCGAGAAAGCTCGCGAAGGCGCTTATATTGACGGAGTAAAAGTTGTTCCAGAATCATTGCGTTTAGTGAACTCAACTAAAAAGGGCGCAACGGTTGAGGTAACTATTAGTGAAGGGCGTAACCGCGAAGTGCGGCGTGTATTGGCGCGATTCGATATGCGCGTAAAGCGGTTAAAGCGAGTTAGAATAGGCAACCTTAGTGTGGCAAAATTAAAAAGGGGCGCAATACGCCCTCTTACGAAAAAAGAGCGGGACGACTTAGTGTCGATGGCGCGCAATAGTTTTAGCGATGCTTAGATTCGACACAATAATTCGCGATCCGGTTCATGGAGACATTCCTTTAACTAAAGAAGAGATGTCCATTATTGACACTGAAGAAATGCAACGCTTGAGAAACGTGCGCCAACTCGGCGCCACTTATTTGATTTATCCAGGAGCTCAACACTCACGCTTCGAACACTCTATCGGCACAGCCCATCTGGCTTCGCGCATGATATCGTCAATCAACTTCGAACGCGACCGTCGCGAAGATAGCCGCCTTGATGGCTTTGACCAGCACGGCGAGAGAGTGGTTCGTTTAGCCGCATTAGTGCATGACGCAACCCACTTGCCTTTTGGACACAACATCGAAGATCAAACCGGATTGTTACCACGTCACGACACTCCGGAGCGTTTCGCAAACATGTTAAGCTCCAACACATCTCTCGGACGCGCCTTAGAGCGTACTGGTGCAAAAGAAGATGTCTTGTCAATTCTTGCACCAACACTGGTCGCAGAAAATAGGCGAGTGCCTAAATATTGGAAAGACATGGTGAGCGGCACAATCGATGCCGACAACCTTGATTATCTCAAACGAGACGCCATGTTTACTGGATTAAAACTTGAGTACGACGAGCGTATTTTTAGTGTCTTCAGGGTCGATCGCCCAACCCAACAGCTTTACGTAGACCTTGGGCGCAGTGGCTATTTGAAAGAGGCGGTTTTAAGTGAGGTGATTAGATGTCTCGAAGCGCGCTTCTATTTTTCAGAACGGGTTTATTATCACCACGCCAAAATCGCTGCGGGCTCTTTAGTCGCCAAAGCAGTTGAAATAGTATTACTCGAAAACGCCGTTTCCTTTGAGCAGCTGCAAGTATCAACGGACGCCGGATTATTTGACTTGCTCGCAAACGCTGATATTAAAGACACGCACTCTCGCGAGTTGCTCAATATTTACTTGCACGCACTTAAGCGCCGTCAATTGCCGAAGCGCGCGGCGGTGTACCCGGTGTACGCAAACGCCCAAGCGCAAGAAGAATTAGTTGCAAAGTATTTTGGGGCAGGCTCTGCAAATCATCGAAGAAAAGTCGAGTCCAAAATGACGGCAGAACTTTATAAGCTAACCGGGCGTTTGATTCCGTTTATGCTTTACTGCCCATCATCTAAAATGCAACTCAAGCAAGCAAAAATGATGGTGCATTGGCCAGGCGACAACAATCTGACTAGACTTTCGGAGCACAGCAATAAAGTGCCGAGGTTGCTTGATATAGAACAATCATATGGCCGCATGTGGAAATTCTACGTTCACGTTCTTGGCGCTGATGATCAGGAAATGAAACTTGCTCGTCAAATATGTTCTCAGTTCTTTCCCGAAGTTAACAATGTGTTAACGCGTGCCGATAGTTTTTCGAGCGCACATTCAAGCTCTGCCTCAGAAGCGGCAAATGAAATCCTGAAGTGATTATCTGAGCCGAAGGCTAAGCCGCCAATAGTGGCTACTTGGTCAACGGTTAGCAGCAAATCCGAAAAGTCGTCGCCATTATTGATGACAGTACCATCTTCGTGGGTGCAGCCAATAAGCTTGCTAATGTCAACAAAGCAATAGAAAGCCCCCTGTGGTTCAGGGCAACTGATGCCCTCAATCGCAGAGATTCTTGTAGTAACTAATTCGCTACGCTTTTCGAATTCTAAACGCATTGCTTCACGCTCGGGCATGCCGTTCGTTAAGCCAGCAATTGAGGCAATCTGTGAAATAGCGTTTGGTGAGCCTGCTAGCTGAGACTGAATGCGTCCGACAAGTTTAGCCCAGTCGCTAGGCGCAGCGAAGTATCCCATTCTCCAGCCAGTCATGGCGAATGATTTACTCATGCCGCCAATCCAGGCGCTAGTTTTTTGCAGTTCAGGAACCAATTTAAGTGGCGAATGATGTTGCGCCCCGTTGTAAGTGAGCGAGCAATACATTTCATCGCTGATAACTCGCAATTGCTTTTCTAAACACCATTCACCCAACTGCCGAGTAAACTCTTTTGGGAAAACAACTCCTGTTGGGTTTGATGGAGTGTTAATTAGAATGGCAACAGTTCGATTGTTGCATGCGGCCTCAAGAGCAGAAATGTCAGGCAACATGTTGACATCACAAGCAACCATTGCCGGCACACCGCCAGCAAGTTTGACCATTTCAGGGTAGGACGTCCAGCAAGGGTAAGGAATTAACACCTCATCACCCTCGTTAAGAATCGTCATCAGCGCTTGAACTATGGCAATTTTGCCGCCATTACAAACAACAATGTTTTCGGCCTTGTAGTTTAGGCCAACTTCGTCGTTTATTGTTGTGGCAACAACTTTGCGCAACTCGGGTAGCCCGGCAGAGGGCGTATAGCGACCCATTCCGCTATGGATTGCCTCTACTGCTGCATCATTTACACATTGTGGTGGGCTAAAGTCAGGTTCGCCGGCCGTGAGATTTATAATATCTACCCCTTGGGCAATCAGGCCCTTAACCTTACCCATCACCGACAAGGTAGCTGAGTCTTCGATCTGACTCATCTTTTCCGAAAAGGAGCCCATTTTTGTGCTGTTCGCTGATGACATGGTTTAGTAACAATTAAGTGGACGGAATCTTACAGTAATTTCGTCTAAATAACTTCAGAATGTCAGATTTCACAATTGCCGAGCGCATCAGCGCCACTCTCCGCTCTCGACGCTTTTCAATAATCGCTGCTAGCGTGATTGTGGTGTTCTTATTGCTGTACTTATTGTTTGTAAGTTTTTTCTTCGACCCATTTGAAGACAACTTAGACGACACCGCAGCAATCTTGCCTTCAGAAGTAGACTACTTTGTGCGCTGGCAAGATGTCGGAAGCCATTTTAACGAATTCCCCGAACCTTCTATCTGGTCAAGTATAGAGTCAAGCTCGAAATATTCCGAAGTGAGTAGTAGTGGCGCGTTGGCCCAGTGGTCGCAAGATTTAGAAATCGGCCAGCTACTAAGTGACCTTTCACAAATTAGCGATTATTTACCCACCGGCCTAAGTCTAAAAGAAGACTTTATGCGCGAGTTTGTTATTGCAGGTCGCGGAGAGCCTGTGCTGAACAGTAAATTTAAGGGGGTGATTATGTTACGCGCATCATTCAAAGTTAAAGCAGGAGTTTCAATGCTCGATTTTGGTTTTGTGCGCGAGAAATTGCCAGAATCTTTGAAGTTCGAAGACGTAGGCAAAGGAATTTACCGCATACCTCAATTTGAACTTTTTGGCTTTCAAGACGCTTACCTTGGCCGCGTAAAAGATGTTTTGTTATTGTCGTCAGAAAAGCAGTTTCTTACTATCGCAAGCGAGTTAGATAAGCGCGGTGGGCAAGATTCTCTGGCACAAGCTTCGGTTTTTCACGATAACGTTAGTGCGCATTTAGGCCCGAATGAGACACCACTCGAAGTGTTCTTTCGCTTTGGTCGTGAATCAGCACCGGCGCCGGTTTGGCCACCGCGCAATAGCAATAATTTTGCCCAACAGTTTTTTGGCCGATTGTTCAATATGCAATTAATGCGCTTTAGCGCTGGGTACCTTAATCTTGACAGCGGCATTGAGTTGCGCGTTGGCGGTGACACAGACTTGGCGTTAGCGAAAGGTTACCAGCAAAACTGGCTTCAAGGTAATTCGGTAAAGCGCCGAAAAATCGAAGACTTTGCAGCCATGGTTCCTGCTGCATCGTTCGCCTTCGGAACAGTTGCTGGCGAAGTCTCAAAGCTGTTGGCAGAAGGATATTCATTAGTTCCAGGCGATTTGCGCTCTATGATGGAAAGTGAAATTGCGCGCGGTGGCGATTATCAAAACATGCTCCATTTGATAGAAAGCATTGGTAGCGTTTATCACTCTGGCATCGCATTCAGTTTGCGCGAAAACACTTTCGAGGAGTTGCCGTCAGACCCTCAGCACGACAACTCACCTGTTCCGTTGTTTGCCATTTACGGCAATGTTCGCGACATGGGGGCATACGACCATTTATTCGAATACTTGAAGGAAAATTGGGCAAGCTTTACGGGTGACGTTAATCAGTCAGTGCAGAACGTAACTTTTGGCGGCGGCGCAGTAGGAACAAGCTTTGTGTCTCAAATCATCCCGGGTACAGGCGAGATAATGCTTTTGTATGTGCCAACTTTAAAAACATTGGTGATTACTAATTCGGCCAAATATTCAAGCGAAATTATTTCTACGGCATTTCTCGCCGCTAGCGACCCCTCAGCTAAGCGAAGACAGCTGTTGTTGTTACCTTCATTTAAGACTGAACTTGACAAGAGCCCAAACGGGGCACACTTTTTTTCATGGTTCTCTCCGCAGCGCGCGCAAAAATGGTTTGCAGAATTGGCAAAGGCCTCAGCAGAAGTTTCGCTGCGGCAAGAGCGCGAGAGCGCATGGCGTTCACAGCGCCCGCAAGTTGAAAAGGAAATGCGGGCAAAGTATTTCCCTCAGCGCAGCGCTCTTAGCGCACTTGAAAATGGTCAACTACAGTCTTATATAGACAGCGAGTTGTTGGCGCGCGATGTGCGTTCCAAAGATCGCTTGCAAGAACTCGAATCGGAATTTAATCGCGGATGGAAGCCTATCGTTTTGTTTGAGCCGCTGTCTGCTGCCATACACTCATCGCGCCGTCATGTCGAAATGTTGCTGTCCGCTGAGATAAGCGAGTGATTCTAAGAAATTAGCTAGACTAAAACTTAAAAGGCGGTAAAATTTGCCTCCCTCATAGCCGGGGTGGCGGAATTGGCAGACGCGCATGGTTGAGGGCCATGTGGGAGTAAAATCCCGTGCAGGTTCGACTCCTGTTCCCGGCACCAACTCTTTTATATCCCTATAATGGTGGCGCTTTGAAGACATCAGCACCTCAATCTACTCCGCAGCAAAGGCTTAGCGCGCTTGATAATCTAGTAGGAAATACTCCATGCCTGGTATTGCATTGCTCAATTAAAGGCAAGTGTATAAAGATTTTTGTCAAGCTAGAATCAGGCAACTTTACTGGCAGCATTAAAGACCGTATGGCATTGCATATCATGCGCCGCGCATACGAACTTGACGCGATAAAGCCAGGTGACACAATAGTTGAGGCGACATCAGGCAATACAGGTATTGCGTTTGCTGGTATCGGGCGCGCTTTGGGGCATGAAGTAAGAATTTTGATGCCCGATTGGATGAGCAAAGAGCGTGCTGATGTGATTAAATCATTAGGTGCAACGGTAGTCCCTGTGTCTAAAGAAGAAGGCGGATTCGTAGGAAGCATAGAGTTGACCGAGAAGTACGCATCAGAAAACCCCAATGTGTTTTTACCGCAGCAATTCGCCAATGACGCAAACGTTGAAGCACATGCGTATTCGACGGCCCCTGAATTGCTAAAGCAGATGAGCGCTTACGGCTCAACGATGACGGCGTTTGTCGCTGGCGTTGGTACAGGTGGTACAGTTATGGGTGTGCATCGATACTTAAAAGAGCATGCGCCAGCAGTTAAAGTGCATCCACTCGAACCCTTTGACTCTCCTACTTTAACAACTGGACACAAAATAGGTAGTCACCGAATTCAAGGAATCAGTGATGAGTTTATCCCTGAGATTGTTGATCTTGAGGTTTTAGACACAATCGTGTCTGTTCACGATGGCGATGCGATTTGCATGGCTCAACGTCTGGCAACAGAGATGGGATTGCCTGTTGGCATATCTTCCGGAGCCAATTTGCTCGGCGCCCTAAAGTTGGCCTACGATTCCGGCGAGGATTGCGCGGTGGCAACCGTGTTCGCCGATTGCAACAAGAAATACTTGTCGACGGACTACGTAAAAGAGGAAGCCATCAAAGACGACTTCCTCTGTCAAGAAATTGAATTACACCATTTTGATGTAATTAAAGGTTAGGCTTTAGAAGCCTCCCATTCCTCCCATTCCCCCCATGCCACCCATTGGGTCGCCGCCACCTGGCATAACTGCCGGAGTAGGTTCTGGGATATCAGCGACGATAGCTTCAGTTGTTAATAACAGTGTTGACACAGAAGCGGCGTTTTGTAAGGTCGCTCTCACAACTTTTGTTGGGTCGATGATACCTGCTTCGAGCAGGTTCACGTATTCGTTGGTGGCAGCGTTGTATCCAGTTGCGAATGCCTTCTCGCGGCGAATGTTTTCAACTACTATTGAGCCATCAACACCAGCATTTGAAGAGATTTGACGAATTGGAGCTTCTAGCGCACGGCAAATAATTTCTGCCCCGGCTTTTTCATCGCCCTCTAAGTCGAGTTTGGCAATGACAGGCTGTGCGCGAAGCAGAGAAGTGCCACCGCCAGGCAAAACACCCTCTTCGGCAGCTGCGCGAACAGATGCCAAAGCATCGTCAACACGATCTTTTTTCTCTTTCATTTCAGCCTCAGTGGCAGCGCCAACATTCAGCACTGCAACACCACCGGCTAGCTTAGCCAAACGCTCTTGCAATTTTTCTTTATCGTAGTCACTAGACGTGCGCTCAACTTGAGCACGAATCTGCTCCATACGATCTTTGATGGCAGCCTTTTTGCCACCACCCTCGACGATAGTTGTATCGTCTTTAGTAATCACAACACGCTTGGCCGTACCGAGCTGATCGATAGTTGCGCCCTCGAGATTTAAACCTAAATCTTCCATTAGCGCTGTTGCGCCAGTTAGGGTAGCGATATCTTCCATCATTTCTTTGCGGCGATCGCCAAAGCCAGGAGCTTTTACTGCGACACACTTAAACACACCGCGCATTTTATTTACAACCAGAGTCGCCAGCGCTTCACCATCGACATCCTCAGCGATAATTAATAGCGGCTTGCCAGACTTGGCGACTGCTTCAAGAATTTGTAGCATGTCGCGAACATTAGAAATCTTCTTTTCAAAAACCAAAACATAAGCGTTTTCAAGAACAGCTTCCATTTTTTCTAAGTTGGTTGAAAAGTGTGGAGACAAGTAACCCTTGTCGAACTGCATACCTTCAACCCAAGTGATTTCAGTGTCTAGCGAACTCCCCTCTTCGATAGTTATCACACCATCGCGGCCAACGCGCTCAAACGCTTCGGCGAGTTTTGACCCAATCTTTTCGTCAGAGTTTGCTGCGATAGTTGCAACTTGTTCAATTTCATTATTGCTGCGAACTTTGGATGATTTTTTGCCAAGAAAATCAACAACAGCATCAACTGCCGCGTCCATTCCGCGCTTGAGACTAATTGGGTTAGCGCCCGCTGCGACATTCCGTAGACCCTCCTCGAAGATTGCTTCAGCAAGTACTGTTGCTGAAGTCGTGCCATCACCAGCAAGGTCAGCAGTCTTTGCAGCGACTTGACGTACCAATTGCGCGCCGATGTTTTCGTAAGTGTCTTCGAGCTCAATTTCGCGAGCAACAGAAACACCGTCTTTGGTCACAACAGGTGTACCAAAACTTTTTTCGAGGATGACATTTCTGCCGCGTGGCCCAAGTGTAACCTTAACTGCCGCCGCTAGTTTTTTAACGCCAGCACGGATACCTTCGCGCGCCTCTTGATCAAATGCAATTTTTTTAGCCATTGTTTTATACCTTATTTGTTAGCCGATAATTCCGAGAATGTCGTTTTCGGACATAATCAAGTATTTGTCACCTTCCCATTCAACTTCAGTGCCAGCATATGAAGTAAATAACACTTGCTGACCTGCAGTGACGGCAAAGTCAGAGCGCGAACCGTCATCTAGCAAACGGCCTTCGCCCAAAGCAATAACCATGCCTTCAGCTGGCTTCTCTTTAGCGGATTCGGGTAAAACGATGCCTCCAGCAGAAACTTCGGCTGCTGCGAGGCGTTGGACAAGAACTTTATCGCCGAGGGGGCGGATTGCTACTTTTTTGGCGGATTTAGCCATGATTTTTGATGAAAATTTGATTTACTGTTAAACGCAGAAGTTCTGCGGGGATTGGTTTGCGCAGCATAGTGATGACCCCTAGCTCGAGGGCAGCCAATTCAATGTCACGCGATGGTTTGCCAGTCATTAAGATACTTGGCACAACATTACCAACTTGGTTTAAGTAATCAAGCACTTCAAGGCCGGTGAGGCCAGGCATATGCATATCAAGTAAAGACAAGTCGAAGGAGTTGTTTAGTAACATATTCAAGGCGTCAGAGCCGCTGTATGCCACCTCGATGGTGTATTCAACGTTGCCTAGCAGAGCGACAACAGCATTTAGCTGGTCAACCTGATCGTCGGCGATTAAGATGCGAAAAGACATGTTATTACGCCTTTATTGGCAAGACATGTGCCATAAACTGACTGCCGAATAGGCAGATGGGCTCAATTACTCATCAAAATCATCGTCGCAGAGCAAGCGACCGGTTTCTTCACCCTCAGCCATAATTTCAGCATCAGAATAAGAGTCAAGCGACTTGGCCATATTACGAACGTCAATGTTCTGCTGGCAATGCTGGCAGCGCGCGCAATTTACCGTTTCGAACAACTCAAGGTATCCATGCGGACGGCATCCGCATTTTGGACAAGGGGGGCATTCGATTGGCGTCATTATTGAGAGTCGCGTTTGCGCAAGAAATGAATTATGGGTAACTGCAACAGGGCATGTTGCAAATCACCACCAGCTATTATCTCGTCAAGCGAATGGCATGGATGCAACTGAACGTCAATCACTTCGTCTGGGTCAAGATCGCGGTCAGCATCTAGCTTGGCATTGCTAATAAGGTAAGAAAAGCAATGGTTATTCTGGATGGCTGGATTCGCCTCAACTTTACAGATGAGTTGCGGGGGATCGCCGACATATCCGGTCTCTTCACGTAATTCGCGGGTAGCTGCGGCAGAAGGGTCTTCATCGACGTCAACTATGCCACCAGGTATTTCTAAGCGCACCCCGGCGACGCCCGGGCGAAATTGCTTGATGAGTATGATTTCATCGTTGGGCGTAGTTGCGATAACGTTAACCCAATCAGAGCTTTCAATAACAAAAAAGGACGACTCTTGCTCTAAAGCAGGGTGCTTATAAAAATCCTGGCGTATCGAAAAAATTCGAAATGCACCACGGTGTTTTGAGGATTGCAGTTTCCAGCGATCTGACATGAAGTCAGTTTACGCGAACTACGCGCCGGCAACAATACAGTTCGCGAATTCAGTTTCGTTCAGGCCAGCTTCAAGTGAGCGTAGCATAACTTGCACAGCTTCATCTTCGCGCCGCACTTCATGAAGTGCTAAAATAAGCTCAGAAACGGTATCTGCACATGCAGAGTCGTGCTGCCATGACCTCTTAAGGTATGTAATGGCGCCTTCAGTATCTCCAACAGAGCGTAGCACTTTACCCAATTCTCGTGACACACTAGGATCTTCCGGGTGGCTACGAAAAGCCTCTAGAAGAAAGTCTGCGGCAGCGAGAAAGCGTCCTTCGCTGTGACAGCGTTGGGCGTAAGCAAGTAGGGTATCGGCGGATGTCATGGGGTTCGTATTGGTTCTACCCCTTATCGACTGCCTGTGTAGCCTAACTTTAGCTGATTACATAAAAAAACAGGTCGCGGCAAGAGCCACGACCTGCGTAAAACCATTTGGCTTTATGGAACGTCTAGGCGGATGGTGTTTGAGTCAAACACTTGACCGCTAGAAGAAAATTGAGCTTCCATGAAAACAGTGCGTCCTGAGGCGCCATTAGGCACGACACGGTAAAGAGAGCCTGTGCCCCACGCAGTATTTGTGCCTGTACCGACCAAACCGTTGAAGGTTGTGAAGAACGGGCTGTTATCAACGAAAGAGTACACCACTCTGTAAGCAGCGTTTGCCGGAGCTGATGACCAACTGAAGGTAATGCCACTTCCGGCTGCAGGGGTGAATGTCGTTGCTGTCAAGGACGCAGTGTCGTTTCCGCCGCCGCCACCACCGCCTGAAGCGTCAAATGGATGTGACTCTGACAAGTCACCGTAGGTACTGCCAGTTGTGCGCTTAACGGCTATACAACCATCTTCCCACCCAGTAGCTGGAAGGGCAAAGGTCATCGAAGTGCCATTTGAAGAAACATTTTCAACGGTAGCGTGTGCGCCACCACTGTTTCCGCCATCTAGCAAATCACTCATCAACCATACACGATTTGAAGATGATGAAAATCCACCTCCTGTAATTGTTACATTGTTGCCAGAAACAGACACGTTGTCAATATATGGCATCGTAGATAGCTTTGTGGCGTAGATACTTTTTAGTCCATTAATGTCATCACTCGCGAGTGAGCGCTGTCCGGTACCGGTGCCAGAGATGTAAGCACCCATGGTTGGGCTGCCGCCTGCAGTAGAGTGCCCTAAGCCGACAGAGTGTCCGAGTTCGTGACACGCAACACCTTGGATATCAATGCCACTGCTTACGCTACTCGGCCCATCTTGCCAATTCCAAGCGTCTCCGTAGAAGCGGATTCTCCAGCCGTCATTAATTGGTGTTTCGCAATAAGCGAGAACGCCACCACTTGATCCGCTAAGTGAAGAGACAATGTTGTCATTGGAGTTACCGATGCCACTTGCCATCCCTTCCCAGAAGAAAGTCATGTTTGCGTCACCAGAGCCAACATCGATTTGAGTGCTATCGCCACTGCCATCGCCATGAGGGCGAGAGTTCCATTCGGCGCCACCTTTCCAGATAGCTAACTCGGCGCCTGTATATCCAGGCCAGTTTGAATGCGCAGTTGTGTTGTTGTTCGCGGAAGATCCATTGAAGTTGTCGTGAACGCGGAAATCGCGTTGACCGAGGTTGAGGCTACCACCAATCGTGGAGTAGCCAATCGCAGAGTCGCCCATTACAAAGAATGATGCGCTAGCGATAATTAGCCCGCCAGTTGTAAATCGAAGGAAATTTTTCATTACTTAACCTCCTTTGACACGTTGGCGATGTTGTTCACCAAGCTAGAAACAAGTTGGTTGTCTTCTACGGCAAAACCTTTGCCCTTGCCAAGGACAACTTTGCCCTTGCGAGAGTCGATAGTGCGGAAAATACCACCCATCGCTGCATAAACACAACGATCAACATCAGGGCCCCAACCTTGGACTTCGCCACTAAACACAACTACATCGTTTCCGAGG
>Ga0233427_10001090_pt1 | contig 30816 bp, 32 predicted proteins | sample SI_118_April2016_5_FD_179885 | JGI IMG/M metagenome (GOLD analysis project Ga0233427, IMG submission 179885) | Seawater microbial communities from Saanich Inlet, British Columbia, Canada - SI_118_April2016_100_MG | ecosystem: Environmental > Aquatic > Marine > Inlet | place: Canada: British...
ATGTTCAATATTTGAAATGATGATCTCATCGCCTTCATTGACAAACCGCTTACCAAAACTATGTGCCACCAAATTAATAGCCTGGGTGGTTCCGCTGGTGAAAACGATTTCGCCCTTTTTTTCTGCGCCCATAAAATCGGCTACCTTCTGGCGCGCCCCTTCATATAACTCGGTGGCCTGTTCGCTCAATTTGTAAGTCCCACGCCGGACAGTGCCATATTCTTCCGCATCAAAATTACGAACTCGCTCTATAACCGATATTGGTTTTTGGGTCGTTGCAGCATTATCCAGATAGATCAGGGGTTTTCCCCGGACAGATTGGGAAAGGATCGGAAAGTCCTTACGGATTTTTTCTACATCCAAAACATCTCCCGTAATACTCACACTGGTGTCAGACATTAGCGGCCTCCAGTTTCATAAGAAGTGTGTCATTCAGTTCCTCCACGACTTCCGGAAACTCAATGGTCTGGATAATACTTTGTGCAAAACTTCGGGTGAGAAGCGCTTTCGCCGCCTTGGCAGACAGGCCGCGCGTTTGCAGGTAAAACCATTGATCCTCATCAATTTGGCCGGTGGTCGCACCGTGGGTGCATTTAACATCATCGGCAAAAATCATCAGGTTGGGTTTATTATTCGCATGGCAGTCATCGGAAAGCATGAGATTGTTGATCAACTGGTCGGAACTGGTCGATTGCGCGCCCTGGTTGACGATCACGGTTCCATCGAAGCTGGAACGCGCGTGCCCATTGACGATATTTTTAAAATGCTGATGGCTGATACATTGGGGCGCTTCATGATAGATGCGGATATAATTATGCACCTGTTCCTTGCCATCCAGCACGCTGACTCCGTTCAATCTCAACTCCGAACCTTCCTCCTTGAGCCGAACCTCATAATGATGTCGAGCCAACTGAGTTCCTGAGGATGCATTTGAGGAATAAAACCTGGAATTTCTATTCAGGTGAATACGGGTTTTGGAAAAATGCCAGGAATCAAAAGGGTCTGCCTGAATCTGCGTCAATGAAACCCCTGCGCCTTCCGCCAATAACCAATCCTGAACCGAGTTGATGAAATAACCTCCCTCGGTGCCAACAAATTTTTCGATCACTTTGACTTCGGATAATTTACCCAACTGCCAAACCAGTCGCGGGGCATGCATAACCGGCCCGGCATCTCTATCCGTCGAAACAAAAAGGACTTGTACCGTTCCGGGAATTTGTGTGTTGTCGTCTATCTTGAAAACCAGCCCCTCACTACAAAACGCCGTGCTGAGAGAAGCAAACGCATCGTTTTCATTCTCTGCCGTTTCCGACAAATAATCTTTCAGTTGCTGTTCCGACATGGCTTCAGACAAAGGCATGAGGCTGGCACTCACTCCATCAATCCGTGACAAGCCGCCGTTGAAAACCCCATCGACAAAAACCAGACATTGGTGCTCACATCCCGGATAAATATTGCCGGCAATGAAATCTTCGGAGACCCTTCCAGAATCATCGGGAAGATTAAAAGAAGTTTCCACCAGTCCCTTTGTATTCACAAAGGTGAACATCTCATGTTTGGAACGGGGAAACCCGAGCGACTCAAACCGGTTCAGCGCAGTTTGCTGAAGTTCGGCAAGAGCTCCTTGCTGTGAATGTTTTTTATGTAGATCCAGGAACGCCGACTCGGCACTGGACTCAACAAGCGTATCCGACATACCTTCTCCTCAATTCGCGGTCGTCACCCAGTCGTACCCCTGGGATTCAAGTTCAAGCGCCAGCGCCTTATCTCCCGATTTGACGATCTTGCCTTGACTGAGGACATGAACGAAGTCGGGTTTAATGTAATCCAGCAAACGCTGGTAATGCGTGATGAGAATGAGCGCGTTATTTTCGCTACGCAAACTGTTCACACCTTCCGCGACAATTCTCAGAGCATCGATATCGAGTCCGGAGTCAGTTTCATCGAGGACAGAAAGCTTGGGTTCGAGAATCGCCATCTGTAAAATCTCATTTTTCTTTTTCTCGCCGCCAGAAAAACCATCATTGAGACTTCTTTCCTTGTATTTTTTTTCCATTCCAAGCATTTTCATTTTTTCAGAAAGTAGTTCGTCAAAGTCCAGAGGGTCCATTTCATCGTCACCGGCTTTGACTCTTCGGGCATTAAAAGCCATACGCAGAAACTCGGCGTTATTCACTCCCGGCACTTCCACCGGGTACTGGAATCCCATAAAAATTCCAGCCAGGGAGCGTTCTTCTGCATCCAGGTCTAAAAGGTTTTTTCCTTCAAACAAAACCTCCCCGCCCGTGGCCTCATAAGCAGGGTGGCCAGAAAGAATTTTAGCCAAGGTACTTTTCCCCGAGCCATTGGGACCCATCACCGCGTGAATTTCGCCTTTTTTAATCGAAAGGGAAATGCCTTTCAGGATTTCAGTCCCGTCAACACTCGCATGCAGATCTTTGATTTCAATCATTAATTATTTACCTCTCCTCTATAAACAAAAAAAGCCCTGCAAGTTCTCTAAAACCCATATCACGCCACGAGAATCCACACAGGGGGAAATTTTACTCAAAGCCGATGTTTTTTGCCTGATACCAAAATCGTTCAACCGACACTGTCTTCAAGCTTCAGAGTCAGCAGTTTCTGCGCCTCAACGGCAAACTCCATCGGTAGTTGTTTGAAAACTTCTTTACAGAATCCGCTAATTACCGCCTCAATCGCATTTTCACGGGAAATTCCCCTCGACTCAAAATAGAACAGCTGATCTTCGCTGATTCTCGAAGTGGAGGCCTCGTGTTCGACCTGAACCGAACTGTTGGCGGTTTCTATATAAGGGAATGTGTGCGCACTGGACTTATCGCCGACCAGCATGCTGTCGCATTGGCTATAATTTCTCGCATTGGCGGCTTTCTTGCCCACCCTCACCTGACCCCGGTAGCTGTTGCTGGAGTGATCGGCGGAAATGCCCTTGGAAATAATACTCGACCGGGTATTTTTACCGAGATGGATCATCTTAGTTCCGGTATCAGCCTGCATATGCCCATTGGTCAACGCTACGGAATAAAATTCCCCGCTGGTATTGTCGCCCTGAAGAATACAGCTCGGGTATTTCCAGGTGATGGCGGATCCGGTCTCTACCTGCGTCCATGAAATTTTGGAATTGTCGCCCTGGCATTTACCCCGTTTGGTAACAAAGTTATAGATGCCGCCCTTACCGGTTTCCTTGTCTCCGGCATACCAATTTTGAACGGTACTGTATTTGATCTCTGCGTTTTCAAGGGTCACCAGTTCGACCACTGCGGCGTGTAACTGGTTGGTATCGAATTGCGGTGCGGTACATCCTTCCAGATAAGAAACATAACTGTTTTCCGCGCAGATGATCAGCGTCCTCTCAAACTGCCCCGTCTCTTCAGTATTGATGCGGAAATAAGTCGAGATTTCCATGGGACTGATCGTGTCCGGAGGAATATAGACAAACGAACCATCGGTGAACACGGCACTGTTCAGCGCGGCGTAATAATTATCGCCCACGGGAACCACGGTGCCGAGATACTCTTCCACCAACTCCGGATATTCCTGCAAGGCTTCAGAAATTGGACAGAAAATGATGCCCACTTCCATGAGCTTTTTCTTATGGGTAGTGGCCACACTGACACTGTCAAACACAGCATCGACCGCAACATTAGCCAGTTTCTTTTGCTCGTCCAGAGGGATACCGAGTTTCTCGAAAGTTCGCATAACCTCCGGATCGACTTCATCCAGGCTCTGCAATTGTTTCTTTTTCTTCGGCGCCGAATAATAGGAAATGTTCTGGAAGTCGATAGGCGGGTAATGAACATTCGGCCATTCCGGCTCTTTCATGGTTTTCCATTTTGCAAACGCCTTGAGCCGAAAATCGAGCATAAATTTGGGCTCGTTCTTCTTCTTGGAAATGGCACGAACAACATCTTCATCCAACCCTTTAGCAAAGGTCTCCGATTCGACATCGGTCGTGAACCCATATTTATAAGTATCATCATCAAGAATATCTGAAACAGTGTTTTGTTCGTTACTCATAGTCAACCCCGTTAAACCTGTGGAACAACATTTAACTCGTTGTAGATATGTTTACGCAGGGTCGATTCCATAAACGACAGGGTGGCTCCCAAAGAAGACCCACAACTGCCGCACGCGCCCTGGTATTGAACTAAAATTTTCTCACCGTCCGTCACATCCAGAACCTGGACGTTACCCCCGTCATTCATGAGGGTCGGGCGAATATACTCATCCAAAACAATCTCTATCTGTTGCTTCTGCTCTTCCTTCGTCAACCCCAGCCAAGCCTGAGCCGCCAGATTCAATTCCGCAGTGGATTGAAAATCGGCCTTATCAATGGACGCGCTGGCGATGGCAACCCCCTTCGCCGAAGGATATTGCTCCCTGGCAATTTTCAGCAGTTCTTCAACCGTATCAAAAGCCTTCATTCTGGACTCGGGAACCGAAGGCACTTCCGGTTCGTCACGAAGCCTGGCTTCCACATCGGTTTTCAAAAGTGAGCACGCTTCCTCCACCGTCAACCCTTCAACCATGGTACAAAGCGTTTCGCCAACCACCAGAGAAACCTTGCCGCCATAAGCAAAAAATCGGGCACTGAAAATGCGGTCTTCCTGAACATCCACCAGCCAATACAGCTTGGTGTCTTTAAACTTGGCTTCGAGAAGCGCCATACCCTTCTCACCGGCATCCTCCTGATAATAAGCCCCTCGATGCTTGATAGCAGAGGCTTTTTCCTCAAAATTTGCCGAAAATTTTTCTTCTACGACAGACACGAATAAATCCTTAAATTTAAAAGCTTTACCTGATTAAAACCCTGGGGACAACCCAGCTATCCAGATTGTACCCGTGCCCTCAATTATATATCAAATACAACCCTTTCAACAATTTTAAGATGCATTTGGTCCGGTAAAGTTCTTTATATTCCAACTTTTGTGGGGCCACTGGCAGGGGAGAATCAAGTTAACCCTTCGAGAGCCTCAGGGTGACGACAAAAGCAACCCCCCTAGCCCCCCTTATCAGAGGGGAATTGGGCCATGTTATTTTCAGCCGAGACAACTTTTTTACCCCTCCGGGGCACGAGGGCTAAGGAAGAATATCACGGCTACCAGATAAGGCTATTGCTCTTTGCCACCGGCGGCTCGCCGGCCACGCCGAGTGGGGGGGGGTAAACTTATCCTATACATCCGCAGGCCAAAAAAGCTATAATTTAACCACACTTAAATCCGGATCAGTTGTCGGTTCCGTTGTATTAAGAAGCGGTCCCGGCAGGTGCCCCTTAGAGCATAAGGATTTCTCAATGGCCAGCGATTCACCCAAACTTGTCGATGGAATGGGACGAACCATCGTCAACCTCAGAATATCCGTTACCGATCGCTGTAATTTCCGCTGCACTTATTGTATGCCGGCAGATAACGTAGAATTCATGGACCGAAGCAACCTGCTGACGTTTGAGGAGATCCAACGTGTGGTGACGGTCGTTTCCAAACTGGGAATCAACCGTATTCGCCTGACCGGTGGGGAACCGCTGATGAGAAAAGACCTGCCGAGTCTGATCAAAATGCTGAACACGGTGGATGGCATTGACGATATCGCCATGACCACCAACGCCTTTTTTCTCAAAGACCAGGCACAAGGCCTGTTGGATGCCGGATTAAAAAGGCTGAACGTCAGCCTGGATTCGCTCGACCCGGAAAAGTTCCGCGATGTCAATCGCAGGGACTGCCTCCAATCCGTTCTGGATGGCCTGGATGCGGCGCGTAATGCCGGATTCAAATCGATAAAGATCAACGCCGTGGCAGTGCGCAATTTTTCTGAATCCGAGATCATGGGCCTGATTGAAATGGGGCGGTCCGATGGCTTCGAGATCCGTTTCATCGAGTTCATGCCTTTGGATGCAGATAAGGTCTGGGAACGCGACAAAGTCCTGTTCGGACATGAGATTGTCGAACTCATCAAGGAAAAATACGAACTGGTGCCGATCGACAACTCACTGGAAATCGGCCCAGCCAGTGAATACAACTTCGCTGATGGGAAGGGAAAAATTGGCATTATCACAGCGGTGAGCAATCCGTTCTGCGATCATTGCAACCGCATCCGCATGACAGCCGATGGCAAGCTCAGAACCTGCCTGTTTTCAGAAAATGAACACAACTTGAAAGACCTGATCCGAAATGGCGCGACCGATACGGCCATCGCCGAAGCCATCCAGCAAGCGGTTCTGGTCAAAGAGCCCGGTCACAAAATCAACCTGGACGATTTCAAACAACCCGACCGCGCCATGCACGCCATCGGCGGCTAACTGGTCAAAGGGAGGACCATCAACCCACCAAAGTTGTTCCCTCCCCACAAATCCCCGTTATTGAGTTGCCAACCCAAGCCAACAAGCGTACATTATCTTTAGGCCGATATTAATTCCTTTATTTTATTCGTATGAATCCAGATCAGAAAATAGCTGCTTTAAAGCAGGTTTCTTTTTCCAAATTTATTCGGGATGATGACCTGTGGTATCTCGTATATGCCTGCGAGAGCCATCCAATGAAGGCAGGTCAGATCCTTTTTGCTGAAAATTCGTTTAAAGAAAGCATGTTTATCGTCCTTGACGGAAAACTGGAAGTGTACAAACAGCACAAGCACATTGCTTTCAGGGAGGTCGGCGATTTTTTTGGTGAAATGTCACTGCTGGAATCCAAACCCCGCTCTGCCAGTGTCAGAGCAGTTACCGATTCGGTATTACTGGAAATAGATAAAGAAACTTTTTTTAATTACATCGGCGCCAACACTAAAGTCATCTGGGATATTTTAAAAACCCTGTCACAAAGAAACCGGGCAGATCTCGATGTCATTGACTCCGGCTACAAGGAACTGAAACAGAGCGAGGAAAAATACCGCAGGATCGTGGAATCAATGTCCGACATGGTTTTCCATGTCGATCCTGATGGAATCATTTGTTTCACCAATGAATCGGTCAGTATTTTGGGGTATGAGGCGGACAAATTGGTCGGCAAGCCTTTTATTGAAATATTTGATGGCAAGCTCGGTGACACGAGAAAACACCATATTTTGACCCGGCGAGTCGGACCTCGCGCAACGACCAATATGGAGATTTCCCTAAAGGTTAACCCGCTCTCCAGCCTGCATGGTCTTATCTGGTACTTGCCCTTTCTGGTCAATACTTCGGGAATGTGGGATGTGCCGCAGGAAATGGTTTTGAAAAAAAATATCTCAAAAAAGTTTCTAGGATCTTTACTGATCGCTCGTGCTGACAAGATGGATATTATGATGTAGGTCTCTGACGCAACCCACGCAATTATTCCTCGGCTCAAAAAAGCCCTTGCCTATTCCCTCCCACGGGAGTGGGATTGTGGTTTCCCATCTACGAAATGTCCCTCCCATTTTTTCTCTCCGGTTTCATACCACCAAGTCAAAAGACCATCTATTGTTCCCTCTTTGTAATGCCCTTCCGACTTTTTCTGTCCGTTCTCATACCATTTAGTCCAGGAACCATCCATTCTCCCTTCTTTATAATGGTACTCGCTTTTTTTCTGTCCATTTTTATACCAACCAGTCCGAAGACCCTCTAGTTTTCCGTTTTTGTAATGTTTTTCACTCCTTAACTTCCCATTATCCCAATATTTCTTTTTCACTTCCGGTTCCTCACCAGAAACTAAACCAGAGAAGAGAAACAAAAAAGTTAGAGAAAGCATGAATGTGAGTGGCTTGGCATTCATAGAGGTAAGGATACTGTATGGCGAGGGTTTATTCCATCAAGGGGTGAGGGGCCAAGCCCATTCTTGACTACAACTTTGCGGGGAATTTATTGGGGGGGGGATTTACTCTTTCGAGCCTAGAAGTTTTTCTACCTTGTCTTTGAGGGTTTTTAAGTCCACCGGTTTCACAATGTAGTCACTCACTCCAGCCCGCAACGCCTCAATGACCTTACCTCTTTCGCTTTCCGCAGAAACCATTAAAAACGGGGTATTATCAAGAAGCCCTGCATTTTTAGCAGTCCAATAAAATTCCAATCCATCCATATCGGGCATCCGCCAATCAGATATGATCAAATTAACCTGGCTCAAATGAAGTTCTTTAAGGGCCTCCTTGCCATTTCCAGCCAGAACCAAGTTTGAGAAACCCATCTGATCTAAAAACCGTGCAAGGATGATCCTTGAAGCCTCATCGTCCTCAACAACCAGGATTTTAACAAACTTCTGTTTACCGTCTGCCATAGTATCTCACCGTTAACAGCTATATCCGATTCAAGATAAATCATTTTTACATACAATTTCAATATAATTAAGCCTTAATTTTTAAAGCTTTGGAGACCATTACTCACAAGAAAACCTGGCCTCTATAATTAAGGGTATGACCGTGGGATTATTTTTCTCGGGTTACAGTGCCGGGTTTGTTGCGGAGTAAAACCCATTCATTTAACTTCCTGACTTCATCGGTCTTTAAAATGTCGAGGAGGGATTTGGGGTCGGCATGGTCTTCATCGTTGACCACAAAACAATAGTTCCTTTCAATATAGGCCGCAACATGGGCCTTGAACTGCGGGAACTGGGAAAACATTTCACAAAAAATTTCGGCGTGGTATTCTGGCTTGGGATTTTTGGGATCAAACCGATAAAGTTTGATATCCAGTTTCTTTTTAAAATCGGCTTTGATTAAAAGACCCATGATAAAATACTCCCAAAAAGTAATTTTATTTTACAGCTAACTCGACAAATGGCAAAACCAAATCACCCTTTATTTTAACGCCACTAGCCGTGGTGGCAACTGGCAAAAGCCCGTTAAGCCGAGAAGAACAGTTGCTCGCCAAATAGAGCTATTGCTCCTTGGCCCCACGCCTAGTGGTTGGAGACCTCATTTATGAAAAAGGGAAACAAAACGATTCATAACCTGCTGGAATTTATTGACCGATCGCCCACACCCTTCCATGCCGTGCAGGAAATGACCGGCACCCTTTCTGACAAGGGCTTTAAAGAATTGAAAGAAACCGATGCCTGGAACCTTGTTCCAAATGGCAGGTATTTTCTTACTCGCAACGATTCATCCCTGATCGCATTTGTGGTGGGATCAAAATCCTGCGAGAAATTTAAAATTATCGGTGCTCATACAGACAGTCCCAACCTCAGACTAAAACCAAATGCAGGTTATGCCAAAAATGGTTATCTGCAACTGGGAGTGGAGGTGTATGGCGGAGTACTTCTTTCTACCTGGACAGACAGGGATTTATCCCTCGCCGGACGGGTAATTTTAGCTGGGAAGAAAAAGCCCATTTCCAAATTGATCCGGTTTGAGCAAACTTTATTACGCATCCCGCAATTGGCGATTCACCTGAACCGCGACGTCAATAAAAAGGGACTGATTCTCAACGCGCAAAACCATTTGCCTCCCATTTTTTCTGTACAAAACAAATCCGCCGCCGATGAGATTCTAAAAAAAATGATCTCCCGTGAACTGAAATGCCGTCCCGCCGATATTATAGGACTGGAGTTGTCTTTATATGATACGCAACCAGGCACACTTGCAGGCCCGGAAGGAGAGTTTGTTTTCTCCGGTCGACTGGACAATCTCGCCAGTTGCCACTCTGCCATGCAGGCGTTGACAGAATCCACAGCGAAAGATCCGGCAACAAGGGTGATCGCGTTTTACGATCACGAAGAAGTCGGCAGTGAAACCGCGCAAGGGGCAGGTTCCCCTTTCCTGAAAGATGTGTTGGAGCGAATCAGCCTGAATGAAGGAAGGGAAAGTTTTTTAAGAGCCCTGGCCAAATCGTTTTTTATATCTGCCGATATGGCCCACGCCGTCCACCCCAATTATGCAGACAAACATGATGCCGAGCATATGCCGCTCATCAACGCAGGGCCAGTAATAAAAAGCAACGCCGGGCAACGTTATGCCACGGATGCGGTATCAAGTGCCTGGTTTGAATCGTTATGCCGGAAAGCAAAAATACCGGTGCAAAAATTTGTGGTGAGGTCCGATCTGGGTTGTGGAAGCACCATCGGCCCGGTCACAGCCGCTAACCTTGGGATCCGCACTGTGGATGTGGGAAACCCCATGCTGTCCATGCATTCCATCCGTGAAATGGCTGGAACGAAAGACCATGAATCCCTGACCCGCGTATTCAAAGAGTTCTTTAAGCCCTAGCACCAAGGAAAACTAAATCTCCCCTGCTACCCGTCAATCGAAACCATACGGATGGTTTCCATCACTTTTGGTTTTACGGTGGCCCAGCGCAGACCCGGTTCTTTAGTCACCATGATTTCGTCTGCCATGATCCAGGCGCTGTTCACTCCCGGTAGAGCCAGCAGGGCCTCTGCCATAGGGTGAAGCTCAGCTGTCTCCGATTCGGAAAAAGGCAGGCTCTTGCCATAGGGCAATAAAGTCCGGTCCACCTTGAATGTGATGGTGTGCTCACTGCGCGTAGGTATAACGGTAACAATCTTGCTCATAGTATCCTCTAAAAAAATAAGTCTGCTTATTGGATTGATGAATGCCCGAATTTATTCCGGGCCTCTTCAAGAATTTTCCGTGTCGCCTCTGCGGCCTCAGGCAGGTTTTGCCCTTCAAACAATTTCACGGCCTGGGATAGATTAAGAATCACCATTTTCTTAAATGGCGGCCCCTTCTTATAATTGTAATAGGCCCAACCCAGGTTTCCATGGGCCTGGGCATCGCCTTTTTTACGGTGAACAACAATGTTGAGTTGCCCGATCGCATCGGCCCATCGCTCCTGAATGTTGTACACATGACCCAGGGTAACCCGGCTGTCCATATTGACAGGTTCCAGTTCCACAGCCTTTTCAAGAGACTTTGCCGCCTGGTCCCACTGCTTCAAGTTCTTGTAGGCAATCCCTAAATTATAATGCGCCACCGGAGATAAAGAGTTAGCGGCAATGGATTTCTGATAAGCCTCCACCGCATCTTCAAACCGTCCCTCTGAACTGAGCCGGTTGCCCTCTTCAAACCATTGCTCAGGACCAAGACCCCAGGCTGTGGAAGCTTGAAATCCGAACAAAAACAGACTTAGAAAAACAGCAATTCTCATTTCCGGTCTTCCTCAAACTAGTACAAGAGGCAAAATTCTACCCCGTCCAAAATCAAATAGCAACCGGCGAGCCGCCGGTGGCAATGTGCACGTTATATTCTTCCATAATTTTCGTGCCCCGGAGGGGTAAAGGCTTTATCTGGCTGACAACGCTGACCTCGGCTTAATGGCCCCTCTTACAACTTTATAGCTAAGAGTAGACTTGACCCCTTTTTTGTGGATTGTATGGATATTGTATCGCTGGGATTGAATCTTTTTTTTGGGATAAGGCTCTAATATAAAAGGGAGAAACTCTTGGTAAGACCCAAACAGACTTGTGGCCTTAAAAAATGGTTCGATTAATCTGGACGACTTTCGGTGGATTTAAATGTGCCTATGGGAAGTCCTGATTTAAGGGGATAAATAGTTTAGAAAAATATTTTATTATAGGCAATAGAAAATGAAAGGAATAGTCATGAAAACAGGTATGAGTTTGAAGACAATGTTTGTGACAATGATGGTGCTTTTTCTGGTTGTCCCCAGTCTTGTAAATGGGCAGGAGAAAAAAGCTTATAAATCCGTAGATGAAGGTTCCCTGTATGTGCGAATGGGTGGGTATGACGTAATATCAAATGTCATAGACGATTTTCTTACTAAGTCCTGGGCGGACCCCAGAATTTCACATTTTTTTGTTGGGATGGGAACGGATACAAGGAATCGATTGCGGCAGAAAAACAAAAATCTCATGTGTTTCACTACAGGAGGCCCTTGTAGAGTTCTCAATCGACCTCTGGAGGTTGTCCATGTAGGTCTGGGTATTACAGATACAGATTTTTACATCATTGTTGACCATATTATGGTCTCGCTGAAGAAGTTTGATGTTCCTGATAAAGAACGGGAGCAATTACATGCCAAGCTTTTATCTTTGAAACCCAAAATCGTAAATACTACCGAGGTTCCATTGGCTGCTCCGAAACGGGAGGGTCTGAAAGAAACAGCGCGCATGGCAAATGCCTTGGGCATTTCCAATTTCAATATAGGCCGGTTTGATGAGGCTTTAAGTCATTTTCAGGTGGCTTCCAAAGAGGACTCTGGTGTAGGCGAGTACCATTTTAACGAAGCAATGGCTTTGGATAAGTTGGGCAAACATAGCCTTGCCACAAAACATTTTAAGGCTGCGCAAAAAAATGCGCATGGAAATAATAAAATCATTGGATCTAAAATTTTAAAGGCACATGTATCGAAATAATTGAGGGGCAAGTTGGGCTCTTCCTCTGCCTCACCCTTCTACCCCTGCCGGGCATGATCCTTCGAGTGCCTCAGGATGACAGGTGATGGGGGTATCACAGCGTTACGCTGTACCCCTTCGGGGCATGATCCTTCGAGTGCCTCAGGATGACAGCGTTGGCCCTGCGCCTAGCAGCCAGTAGCGGTCGGATTTTTTTTCTACTGTCAGGGAACAGCCTAATGCGTGGGAAAGGGTTTTTGTGTTCAGCATCTCATCCTTCTTGCCTTGCGCTACAATTTTTCCATTTTTGAGGAAAAGTACGTGGGTGATGCAAGGCATGATTTCTTCAATCCGGTGAGTCACGTAGATCATGCTGGTATGTTTTCGGGATAGCTGTTGTAGCGTGTTGAGGAACCGTTCGCGTGTAGGGATGTCGAGACCCGCGCAAGGTTCGTCGAGGATCAACAGTTTCGTACGGTGAACCATCGCCCGGGCCAGTAAAACCCGCCGGGCTTCTCCGTAAGACATTTGCCGAAACGAAGTGGTGCTCAAGTTTTCGATTCCGAGATGAGCCATGGCTTCGAGTGCGGACTCTTTTTGAGCTGGCGTGACCGGCTCGTGGAGACCGATAGACGAGAAAAACCCCGAGGCCACCACTTCCCAGCCCAGTGCCGGGCGGTCATAATTGTTCTGGTATTCAGCCGATACATAACCCAGCTTTGCACGCACCTCCAGAAGCGGAGTGTGTTCCAGCTTGCCAAACCAGTGAACCTGACCTCCATATACCGGGATGAGTTCGCCGAAGACCAGTTTCATCAAGGTGGTCTTGCCGGAACCGTTGTTGCCCACCACAGCCCAGTTTTCACCTTCGTTCATGGTCCAGCTCAACGACTTGAGTGCCTGATGACCACCAACGTATACATCCGCGTTTTTAATCTGAATCAGAAAACTTCCCATAAGGGTATCCCTATTGAAGAGAGCTTTGCATAACCCCGAGATCCTTCGACATACCCCTCCGGGGCAAGAAGGCAAAGGTAAAATTTCACTAGCTCAGGATGACACCCCAAAAACCCCCGCAGTCGTCATGCTGAGGCCCTCGAAGCATCTCGCTTTTCCGGTTTTTCGACTTACATAAAAAGGCTCTCTACTGAATGGCTATTTTTTTATCTTTTGGAGCGGTCATAACATTTTCGGGTACGCCGCCCACCAACTCCACCACGGGCTCATCACCATAATACTGGATGATATTGAGTGCCGCATATTCCTGTTTGACCCGGAAAATCCTTTTTATGGGTATCTCCAACAAGTGGGAGAGGATCACCCGGTTCACGCCACCGTGGCAAACCAGGGCAATCTGTTCATTGGGGTGTTGCGCAATAATTTTCTCAAACCGGGGAACCACTCTTTCCTGCAGTTGCCGAAAAGTCTCCCCTCCGTTTACCTGGAACGCTTCGATATTCTTCATGCGTTCTTCCAGTTGATTGGGATACCTCTTCTCAACTTCAGAAATGCTCAATCCTTCCCAGTCCCCAAAACAAAGCTCTCTCAGTTCCGGATAGGTTACAGGTTTAAGTCCCTGCGGTTCTCCCAGTAGTCGGGCACTGTTTTGGGTTCGTTTGAGGTCGCTGGAGTAGATGGCTTTGAAGGGTTCATCCTTTAGAGCCTGAGCCCATTCTTTGAACTGGTTTTCTCCATTCGCCGAAAGCCCAACATCGAAATGTCCGTTGAAGCAGACTTCTTTTGAGTTTGCGGTTTCGCCGTGACGAAAGAGGTAGATCCTGCAGGAGGGATTTTCATTCATGGTTTAAATTCAGGTTGTTGACGAGGGGGTGAGCACAAAAACAGGCAAAAAAAAATGGCAAGCCCATAGGGCTTGCCATAATTTTCGATATCCGTTATTCAGGATTAATGACCGCCGCCAGACCCTGAACTCCAAAGGTAGAAGAAATCAAGTCCTTGAACCTTCATCAGCCCGATGTTAATCAGGAAGTAATAACCCCCCATACAGGCCAAAGCAATGATAAACCAGATAACAGACTTTGGTGAGATAAACTTTTTTTGTTCGTCAGCCGCAAAATCGTTCATATTTTCTTAAACTCCCCCAAAAAAATTAATGATCGGATTTCTCTTTTCAAGAAATTACCGCCAAACGGATGCAAACCAATAGAAGAACCATAAAGAGAAAATAATGGTTCCGATATAAATCAGGGGTCCTGCCTTTTCCTTAATCTTGTCTAAATCCATTGTCTGCTCCGGAAAAAATTAAATTAACTCGCTATTCAAAAAATTTATTCTTGACAGTTTTAAAATCTGAATGATAGGGTATATCTCTTTTATTTCAAAGAAAAAAATTCACCTTTTGAGGTTTTTCATGGCCAGCAAAGACGGAAAAATTTTCGATACCATCGTTTACATCGGGCTAGGGGTTAACGCGCTAGCCGCCACATACCTCCTCCTCATGTACTTCGAAGTCATATAATCCGGCAAAATTTATCAGGTAAATGGCGGGGTGTCAAGGGCAAAACCCCTTTATTTAAAAGATTTCCCCCTCCGGGCATCATTTCTCCTGCATTTTTCCATTTACTGGATTTTCAGCGGATAAATGACATAGAGCATGAGATAGGTCGCGGTGCTGGTCACCAGGACTAGAGCAAAGATGACCATAGTGACTCGGCCGAGAACCCGGTGCCGTCTCGCCCCCTCTGGAAGCAGTTTTTCGATCAATTTCTCCAGGCTGACCACCAAGGCAACGGTCACGAAAATCAACCCATACGCCACACTGGCTCCAAACGGATTCTGTCGGGTCACCAGTAATAATACCTGAACCAAGGCCCAGCATCCCAGGATGGTGAACAGGACTAGTTTGAATGTCCGGGATTTCATTTTCAATTCCCCGGCTTTCAAGCGGTAATCCCCACCCGTATTTTCACTGGCACGGAATCCCTGTGGAATCATGTAAAAAGCAAGAACCATCCCCAGAGTAACCAGAATGAGATGCGTGGTCAAAACCGGCACAAAAACGTTATTGTAAACGTCATCCGGGCCACCAAAACCTTCCCGGCCTTCAAAGGAGAGAACCCCCAGGCTCCGGGCATAATAGTATGCGACGAAATAAACAATCATCGACACCATGGAAACTAAAATCAGTTTGTGGTGTCGGGTTCCCTGGGCCTTTTTGGCCATCGCCCAGGATCTTAGAAAGAGGAGGGTAAAAACGAGTGCCAGCAGGTAACTGACATCAGCCCCTATCGTTCCCGATGGGGCCAAAAAACCAGGTTGCTCAAGAAGAGTTTTCATGGATAAATCGGATTTCTATTTATATAGAGAAGGGGCACTGCCCGTCAGGAGGGAAAAGTCTGTCAACCTTCCTCTTTGCCTATCAACCAGGTTCCGCCATAAAACTCGGAAACACCGATCAACGACCAGGTCAGCAGGGGTTCCATACTCATCTGGGTAAAGAACATGAAAACCACCACAGAGATGGTAGCCAGACCCACCACTTGCAATGTCCTGCCAAAAAAATACCTTATGGACCCCATAAAGATTTAGCCTTTCGAAGAGACCTTGACCTCTTTATTGGCCGCCATCAATTTGACTAAACTTTCTTTACCAAACTCGCGCATGTTTTCACGAACAACTCCCAACACCACACTGCCCGCCTTGGTAAAAGCGCTGGGAGAATCTGGCATGGAAGAATCGGCCTGGCCACTCATAACTTTCTCGTGCTGTTTGGCCACCACCTTATTGTCAAACAAGTCATCCAGAGGAAACCGATATAGAAGCTTTACATAGTCCCTCTTTTTTTCGGTTTCCTTTCTTGAATCCCAGACTATGTTTTCCATTTCAATCGACTCAGGTTTGCGCTTACCTTTCCCCAGAACTTTTTTGATTTGCTGGAAATAGGATTGCATCGCCTTGGGAGTTTTGACTTCATTCTCCGGAATTTTTGAGCTGATCTCAAATTCAATAGTGTTGTCTTTCAGAGCAGGGCGACTGATTTCGTAGGTGATATTTTCATGGTTAAATCTGCGCCCTTTTTTCGTGGTGTACTCAGACTGCATTTCCTCAACCAGTGCAGAGAGGCCTTCGGCGGCAAATTGATTAAACAACAAACCTTTTAAACTAGGCATTCATTTTTCTCCAAATCAAAATTTTGATCAAAATTAATTACGGTCACAGGCTTCTCCTTCTGTCCTGAAATAGCGCACTGAAACTTATTTTTATCAGAAAAAACCGGGCTTGGGAAGAGCAGTCTTGAGAACCTCGACAATTTCCTCCCTGCTATCAAAACGAGGTCGCGGGCTCCGGTGGGGTCGTGTCAGACAAGGTACCTCCGGCTCTCACAAAGCTACTGGACCCGTTATCCTGATACACATAGCGTATTTTCACACACCCCGCCTCCTTGTTGTCACAATAGAAGCTCAAAAACTGAAACTTGGCAAATTTACCGTTCGCGGTCCGTAATGCGTAGATGTTCTTCTTGGCGGTAAGTTTGTGGGTGAAGTAATTATAATTGTACCATTTTAGCAGGACCGGGTTTTCCGTTTCGGTGCTCGCGGCGATATCCTGAACATAATTCTCCATCGGCACTTCCGCCACCGTGTCAAACTCAACCTCACCCAAATCGAGAAGACCCGCTTCCCCCAACCGGGTTGAAGCACCACCGTTGGATATCACCTTACCCCTTCTGAAAGCCAGATCCCACTCCAGGGATGAGGTGTCCAGAATACGAACCGGCTTGCCACTGGAAAAATCAAAGTACACATAGTCTTTTTCCGAAGAAGCGTTTACCGTTGTCACATGGGTTGTTATTAGATTGGTGACTGGTTTCGGTGCAGGCTCTGCCTTTTCCTCAGGCTTTTTGGCCATTTGACCTTCTTCGGGAAGGTTAACACTGGGGGAATTCAGAAAACCGTCCAAGTCAACCAACTTCGCAGGCAACCAGAAAATACCTACCAAAAGCAGCGAAGCACAGAGGTTGAATAAAAAAATATTCCGCCAGAGCTTTCTTCTTTTGTCTATCTCCGGATTGGACTCCGGAGGAGCGGTTCCATCAAAAGGTTTACTCATTGTTTCAGTTTATTATGAATGGGAGATTTCTATTATAGAGTAGAAAGTTATTACCCCTCCGGGGCACTAAGCTTTGGAGGAATATCACGTGCACTCTGGGTCCAGCGGCTCGCCGGTGGTTATTCGGTTCCGCCCCGGTTTCTAAATTCTTTTAACACAAACTTCATGGCGGAGCGGGTAAAGTCTTTCTTGCTCAGCCAGCGACCCTTATGTTGGTCGAGATGCTGAATGCCCGGCCTTTGGCTCCCAACAAACCGGGCTCCCCACAAAACTTCCCGGGTTCGGGGGTCCACTAAAAATGCTGTGAACTCCAAGCCACTGGCTATGCTTTTCCGAACTTTTCCATGCCGGTCTACATACCTGTCGGTAAACTTTGTGACCGCACCGACCATCACCGCGTCAACCTTATCGCCGACAATCAGCGGCACTATTTCCTCAGTTTCCGAACCAGCCGGACTTTGAGCCACTACGGAACCTGGGGTTTTGACAATTTTAAACCGCGCATCCTCCATCAACTGCGGAGGAATAATATTAGAGTAATTTTTGTTCGCTCTCAATTCCTGATAAGCCTGCCCGGATACAACGTCCCCGGCAGATTCATCTTTAAAAGGCGCAAAGGTCTTGTTTTCAAAGCCCAAAACTCCGATCCTTTGCAGACGGTTAAACCTGTCCTGATTGAACACCTTGCTTTGCACCTGATCTACCGGCGCAATTCTCAACAACTGCATATAAATATCCCGCCTGACATGGGTCGGCAAAGGATGCGGTTCGTTGATTCCATCTGTCAAGTTGGGATAAAGGTCTGGATTCAGCGGAGGCGTACCCTCCCACTTAGGAAATACCCCCGACTGGTTCCCGGCCTGATTTCTGTCAAACCCATCTTCAACGGGAACCGATAATGCGGAAACCGGAAACAACAAAAACACCAAAATCGGTAATAACCGGACTCGAATTCTCATGAATTTCAGCAAGGTCAAAAACCTCCAAAATCAGATTGGAACAAACGATGATCTTCTATATATTATAATTATATATTACCCGGACTGCGAATAAAATAGCAATTCTCGAATAAAAACAATAATCTACCCACTCGGCGTGGGGCCAGTGTGCCATCGCTTTACTTGGCGAGCAGAAAGTCATCTCGGCTCAACGAGTCATTGCCCAGTTGCCCCTGCGGCTAGCAGCCACTCGGCGTGGGGCCAGCGTGCAATAGCTTTTACTGGCTAGCAACGACTCATCTCGGCTTGACGAGTTCTTGCCCAGTTCCCTCCCACGGGAGTGGGCTAGGTACCAGCGTGACGCTGGACTCAATGAGCAATCGCTTTATTTGGCTAGCAGGTAGCTTTGGCGGCTCAACGAGCTTTTGCTCAGTTTACCTATTCCCCCCTGATAAGGGGGGTCAGGGGGGTTAAACATCCCCTGCTAAGGGGCTTATGGATAAACATATCAACCGTGCTTTTGAATGGGTTCCGCCGGATCTGCAACCCTGGGTTCTGGTTTTTCTCATCCTGAGCGCGTTCACCGCCTTTACCCTGAGTGCCTGGCCGAAACTGAGCCTTCTGCTGAAAGCCGGGGAAGAAAACCGGCTGGACCAGCCCTTAAAACGGGTTTTCACCACTCTCTGCATCGCTTTTGGGCAAAAAAAGCTCTTACAACAGGAGCCCAGATCGGGCTGGATGCATGCCTTGATATTCTGGGGATTCCTGATCCTCCTCATCCGTGCCGGCGAGTTTTTTGTTGTCGGCCTGTTCCCACAAATTGATTCTCATTTTTCCAGCACCGCCCCCCTTATCCTGCCCTATTTATGGGTTAAGGATGGCGCGGTCTTCATGGTCACTCTTGCAACTCTCTATGCCCTTTACCGAAGATTGGTGATTAAACCCGACCGCCTCACGCTCTCCGGTGAGGGTCTGCTTATTCTGTGCCTGATACTCGCCATCATGGTCAGTGATGTTTTATTCGACTCGGCCTTTCTGGCTCTCAATCCAGATATTAAAAGTTCCGGGCCCCTTGCCGCCCTTTTCGCTTCCTTTGTGAGCATGTTGGGAAAAGGTTGGACCGGGCATCTGCACAGCCTGGCCTACTGGACGCATGTGTCCGCCATCCTTTCTTTCCTGACGCTTCTTCCACGGAGCAAACACTTTCATATTCTGACAGCCATCCCGAATGTTTTTCTGTCCAACTTGAATCCGGGAAATGGCCTGCATCGAATCAACTTTGAAGATGAAGAAAGCTTTGGGATCACAAAGGTTGAAAATTTTACATGGAAGCAAATGCTGGATCTGCATACCTGCACCCAATGCGGTCGGTGTGACCGGGTCTGCCCGGCACTGGCTACAGGCAAACCGCTTTCGCCGCAACAGTTGACCGTTGACCTGCGCGATCACCTTAACGGCCCGCCCGATATCACCCTGCTCGGCGGAGTAATCTCAGATGAAACCCTCTGGGCCTGCACCACCTGCGGAGCCTGTGAATCCGCCTGCCCGGTAATGATCGAATACGTCGACAAAGTGATCGACCTCAGGCGTGGACTGATCCTGAGTGAAGACCGCTACCCGAAAGAGTTCGAATCCGCTTTCAAATCACTGGAAACCCAGTCCAATCCATGGGGGTTCCCCAAAAACTCACGCTCCGACTGGGCCAGAAGCGAATTGGATGTCCCCATCTGGGACAAAAACAATCCTACAGAGTACCTATATTTTGTCGGGTGCAACGGTTCGTTCGATACACGCGGCAAAAAAATTTCCGAGTCGGTGGTCAAGGCGCTGAAACAGGCGGGAGTCAGCTTTTCCATTCTCGGGAACGATGAAGGTTGCACCGGCGACCCGGCCCGCAGAGCAGGCAACGAATACCTGTTCGACATGCTGGCCAGCAAAAATGCGGGAACCTTTAAGCAGCAAGGTGTGCAAAAAGTCATCACCCATTGCCCGCATTGCCTCAACTCGCTGAAAAACGAGTACCCCGAATTCGGGGCTCATCTGGAAGTGATCCACCATTCTGAATTGCTGGAAACCTTAATAGCTGAAGGAAAGCTATCTACGGGAGAAAAGTCATACGAAAATGTTGTGGTGCATGATTCCTGTTACCTCGGGCGGCATAACGGAGTCTACGATCCGCCCCGCAATGTACTCGCTGAGGGAACAAAAGAAATTCAAGAAGTCGAACAGAGTCGCGAAACCGGAACCTGTTGCGGAGCAGGCGGAGCCCGGTTCCTACTGGAAGAAAATACCGGCACACGTATGAGTCACCACAGGCTCGATGAACTGATGACTACCAATCCCGACACCATTGCCGTGTCCTGCCCCTATTGCGTACTCATGCTGGAAGACGCGGTAAAAGCCAAAGGCCTCAAAGTACAAGTCAAAGATATCGGCGAAATGCTCAATGCGGAGAACCGGTAACTCGCAAGAGGACTTAATTTATAAGAAGCGATTGCCCCATTGGCCAATGCAGTCAAGGAAAGACTTGACCCCTTCACCCCTTCATGACCCCTTCACTTCAGTTAGCCTGAAGTCCTCTCTGCAGGGGTGTCACCGGTTACTTGTTGTGTCCTTTTTTCTTTCCTTTACCTTTACCTTTGCTTTTACCCCTCTTTTTATCTTTCTTGTTCTTTTTACTCTTCTTACTTTTTTCACTCTTTAAACTTTTCTCACTTTTTTTGCTCTTTTCACTTTTCTTGCTCTTATCGCTCTTTAAACTTTTCTCACTTTTTTTACTCTTTTCACTTTTCTTACTCTTTTCACTTTTCTTACTCTTTTTGCTCTTATCGCTGCGAGCAAGTATTATTCTTTCTTTATCCGAGTTGTTGTCATCACCGGTCTTGCTAACCAGAGAATGGCTTGTTCCGTTTTCATTAAGTTTGGACGGGTCCAAATAATTTATAAGATGTGCCCCAGCCATATTGACGAATGAAAATGAAATTAAAACGGAAAATAAAGCGACTTGATAAAAAAACTTTTTCGACACGATTATTTCTCCTTTTAGAATTAGAAAGATTCCACTTTACTCAGCCAAACCCTTCCCCTTTTAAGCAACAAATCAGATCAAAACGATCTTATTTTTGATATCCTTTAATATTAAAGGGTCATTTTATTTTTACAAGCCCAAAATTAAAAAGGGCAAAGCAAATACTATTTATGGAAACCCCCAGCGAAGTTGTCATAAAACACGAAAAATTAATATCCCTCATTTGGGGGATAGTGGTTGGGCTGGTTTTAATTCATATAGCCTTGCAAGCCTGTCATTATTATTTTCAGGAACTTCCATGGCTACTGAGGGAAATTTTTGATGTTGATGAAGAAGAAAGTTTTTCAACCTGGTTTTCAGCAGTCCTGTTACTGACCTGTTCCACACTTCTTTTTTTAATCGCCTTATCCAAAAATAAAGAAACCTATATCCTTCACTGGTATGGACTGGCCCTGGGCTTTTGCATATTATCTATGGATGAAGTGGTTGGAATCCACGAAACGTTTAACACCATTACCGAAGTTGCCTGGACAGTTCCCGCAACCTGGTTAATCTTTCTTTTACTACTGGTCTATTGGAAATTCCTGATTGAACTTCCCCAACCCGCAAAGAAACAATTTTTAATCGCGGGAGCTGTTTACCTAAGCGGAGGGCTGTTAGTGGAGCATCTTGCAGATTATTATGTGGAAGTGTTTGAAATGGATAATTTTGGTTATAACTTAATGACAGCCTTTGAAGAATCTCTGGAAATGGCAGGGGTGGTTCTTTTTATCGACTCCCTTTTAAAATATTTGGCTACAGGAAATTCAGAAACCGTCACAATCAATATCAAATTGAAATAAGATACAAAAGCATCTTTGCTGAGACAATACTTTCCAAAAGGGACAGATTTATCGGTACACTCACAGGCAACACTTAATAAAGTCGCACGGGAATTAAATGAACGACCCCGTGAGACATTAGAATTTGAAACACCGGCAGAGAGATTTAGCGCATGTGTTGCGTCAACCGGTTGAAGTCGCAACCCAAAGCGGACATTCGCATAAATGAGTTTTGATTTAGATATATGAATATTAGACCCGAAACTGAGAAAGACAAAACTGCTATACAAGAAATAAATCAATCAGCTTTTGAAACATTTGCTGAGGCTAAACTTGTAGATATGCTTCGAGAACAATGTAATCCTATTATTTCTCTTATCGCAGAAGAAGACAGGAAAGTTGTTGGTCATATCATGTTTTCACCTGTTTCTCTCAGCGGATCTTCTGATCTTAAAATAATGGGTCTTGCACCTATGGCAGTATTACCAAAATATCAACGAAAAGGTATTGGGTCTGCTCTTATACAAGTCGGCCTTGATGGATGTAAGAAGCTTGGCTTTGGTGCTGTTGTTGTGCTCGGCCATACAAATTACTACCCCGGATTCGGATTTATTCCTGCCACTCGATTTGGAATAAATTGCGAATACGATGTGCCAGAAGAAGCTTTCATGGTTATGGAATTGCAACCAAGCTATTTAACCGAGGCAAAAGGTAAGGTTAAATATCATTCTGCTTTTAATAACGTATGACCGCTATTGGCCGATAACCGACCTTTTCTACCGCCCAAAGGGGAGCCGGAATGATCCTCTAAAAAATAGAGTAAAACCCCGGCCCCTCTCCTAGCTAAACGGTAAGTCCTACCGACCTCGGATCAATTTCCAAAGCTGATGGAACCCATAAACTACCAGGGTAAACGTCAGCACTGATAATGCAGCGGAATTAAAATCCGTTTCAGCCTGTGCAAAATCCAAGGTGAAATTAGGTGTGAGCTGAGCATGAGCCTGATTAGCAAAACCAGTAACATAGCCCAAACCAACACCTGTACCGGCAAGTAAAGGGGTCATGTAAAGGGGTCAAGTCCACTCTTGACTACAACTCCCAAGGAACTTATTTGGAAGTCTTGAGCAGTTAACTTCCCCGTGGGGAATGTATCGCAATTTAAATGGCGTTAGGGTGTGGGTTTGACGGAAGGTGAATCACCTCAGCCCCTGTGTGCATCGGTGGTAAATCCTTCGAGGGCCTCAGGATGACGGCTAAAAACACTCCTTCTCTACGGGAGTGGAGTTAGCCAAGAGCCACGAGAATAACGGCAACCAATAATGAGATTGAGCTACCCTGGGGTTCAGCGCTACGGCTTCTTTCACGAACTCCAGCCCTTCCTTAGTTTGACCTTTATAGATAAGGTGAGGCCAAGATCAATTTTGCCTAAATGATAACGCAGTGAAAGCCAAAGGCCTCAAAGTACAAGTTAAAGATATCGGCGAAATGATAGAAAATAAAAACCCTGCTTAGGAATCCGTTGAAACCCACCTTTTCAGAAAACTATAAAAAATAAATATTTTTACACCCGCGTGTATAACAACTAAAGAAACTAGACAAACCTGCCAGCTGGTTTTCCGGCCAAGAACCAAATAACTACTTAGAAAACAATGCCTGTTGCCTTTCTAATTCAATTGGCACACCTCTTGCTATAACTGTTACCAAAGTGATTAAAATCCCGAACGTTTAATCAGTGCAAAAACTTTAAAGTAGAAAAACTACGAGAGGAAAAGGTAATGAAAACCACCATCAACTATTTTTGTCTGGCACTTGCTTTCATCATGACAACGGGTTTTAGCCAAGACCAGGCTTTACAGCCAGAGGGAAACTCTCCGTTGCAGGTTTCTCTTTTGACTGATAATTCAACTCAAGCTTATACCAACTGCGTAACGAAGGCGGAAGAGGAATACCTCACTCAGTCCAAGGAAGATGAAAGGTTAAAAGAAAAAAGAATCTATAAAGTAAAACGCTATCAAGGCAAAAAGGTCTGTAGGGACACACATTTGGCGGATAACGTTAATACCGGTTACAGTGTGTGCGTGGCACCTTCTCAATTAGAGATGATCACTTGTGCAAAGAATAACAGCGCGAACCCCAGAAATGAAAGACAGTGCCACATAAAACACTATACAAATAAAATGACGTGCATCGCTCCCTATTTAGAAAATGTTTTCAAAAGAGAAACAAAAAATCCGTCAAAGGGAGATTTTGTCAGCAACATTCTGGGAGCCAGCACCAACCAGTCCTTATAAGCCGGGCCTCTCTGGAAGAGCTTGTTTTAACCGGGCAAGAGTCTCCTCTTTTCCGAGAAGCAGGATGACATCGTAGATGCCGGGACTCACTGTCGTGCCGGTGAGGGCCACACGAACCGGTTGCGCCAGTTTGCCGAGTTTCATGCCCTCTTCTTCTACAATTTTTTTGAACAAGCTCTCTATTTCTTCGGCAGAAAAATTCTGCAGTTCAGAAAGTCCGGCAATGACTTTTTCCAGCAAGGGCCGGGCTTCAGCGGTCAGAAACTTTGTTTTCGCTTTCTCATCGAACTCCACTTCCTTTTTAAAATAGAAGGCCGACTTTTCCGCCATTTCGATGAGGGTTTTAGCTCGCTGGTTCAGAGACGGAATGACCCTGGCGATTTCCGCAAAGTCCAGACCGTGGCCTTCTTTCAGGATGCCGGAACTGATGAGAAAGGGCTCCAAACTCTGCGCCAGTTCTTCCGGAGCGGTGGTCTTTATATAATGTTCATTCAACCAGGACAATTTGTCCGGATCGAACACCGCCGCCGAAGTATTAACCGAGTCGAAGGAGAAGTGCTGAATCATTTCTTCCTGCGAAAAAATTTCCTGATCTCCATGCGACCAGCCCAGCCTTGCCAGATAATTGATCAGGGCAGAAGGCAGGTAGCCCATGTCCCGGTAGGCCAATGCCGAAGTCGCCCCGTGGCGTTTGCTGAGCCTGGCCTTGTCCTGCCCCAGTATCATGGGAATATGAACAAATTTGGGCCGGGGAAAGTTCAACGCGTCATACAACAAACATTGCCGGGGTGTATTGGAAAGATGGTCGTCACCGCGCACCACATGGGTGATACCCATGTCGGCATCATCGACCACCACCACAAAATTATAAGTGGGAGAGCCATCGGTCCTCTGCAAAATCAGATCATCCAGTTCGACAACATCAAACACCACCTTGCCACGCAACAGGTCTTCAACCACCACCGAGCCCTCAAGCGGGGCCTTGAACCGGACCACTGAGGAAGCCCCTTCCGGTGTATCGGTGCGCTCCCGACAGGTGCCATCGTATTTGGGTTTGAGTCCTTTTTTCTGCGCCTCGCTACGTTTACGGTCCAGTTCTTCCGGTGTGCAATAACAACGGTAGGCTTTGCCTTCCTTAAAAAGCTGGTCGACCTTTTGTGTATAAAGTTCCTGCCGCTCGGTTTGCCGGTAGGGGCCTTCGTCCCAATCCAGACCCAGCCAGCGCATGGACTCAAGAATTTCTGCGATAGATTCTTCCGTGGAACGTTCGTGGTCTGTGTCTTCAATGCGTAGCACAAATTGTCCGCCATGATGACGGGCGAACAGCCAGTTGAACAGGGCCGTCCTCACCCCGCCGATATGTAAAAACCCTGTAGGACTGGGCGCAAAACGAACTTTGATAGGATCACTCATTATTTTCTCTAAAAAAAGGCCTGTTATTATTTGATGGTTTGCGGAACGGCTAAGAGTAACAAATTAGAGAGGAAAAATTAAGCGCAATCATCAGGAGAGTTCGAGGAACCGCTAAATTCAAGAGGGTGGAGGGAAAAACGAAAAACAGCCGACCTTGGGAGAAGGTCGGCTGTTTCAGGGTAAGGATAAAACTCGCTTATTAAGCTCTTACTAAAGTAAAGCTTAGTTACAGATAACAGTAACCGGGACAGCGCCTGTGTTGGTGATTTTTACCAAACCGCTGATATCTCCAATGGAGTCTCCACGGCTGAAACCAGGCTGAGAGATAAGCGTTACTTTGCCAGCACCCATGCCGCCTCTCTGAGGCAGACCGGTTTTTCCATGGTCCGTAGCATTTAAGCTGTCGTTATTGTCGTTCGGTCCCAAAGCAATAAAAGTAGTGGTGTAGTTAGAAGACTTCCACACATTCAAATTGGCAGAACCCCGGTCATTGTCGGTGTAACCGAATTTATCAGTGGTCGCGTTGGCAACCTTGGCGGCTTCCAGCGTAATGCTTGAGGCATTGTTGCATTTTGCCATTTGACCGTTGCTGATCTCAGCCGCGTTGGCAGAAAATGAAAGACCCGCAATAAACATAACCGTTAAAGCAAAAACCTTTTTCATAATACCTCTCCTTATTTTTGTTTTATAAAAATCACTCACTCAGCAGTGCTAATAGATACCTTCGTAATTATTGGAGAGTGTAATGAAACAAATATATTTTGGATATCAGCCGAAAACTATTTTTTTGATGGCCCTCCCGCCTATTTAGCGCCAGGAAACCTCTTCATGGTTATAAGAAAAAATATGGAGGATTGCTGGAAACTCGAGAAGCCTTTATTAGAAGAAAAAGCGTCTCAGGCTCTATCAGGCAGGAATATAGTGCAACGGCTGTAAATTGGAAAAGGCGCTTAAGGTGAGGGATAACAAGGACAGGGGCTAGGATTTTACTGACAGGTTCAGGACAAAAAAAAACAGCCGACCGGGAGAGGTCGGCTGTTCTCTAGGGCAAGGGCCCAACTCGCTATTAAGCCCTTACTAAAGTAAATCTTAGTTACAGGTAACCGTAACAGGGTTCAGACCGGTGTTGGTGATCTTAACCAAACCGCTGATATCTCCAATGGAGTCGCCACGGCTGAAGTTGTTTTGACCGACCAAAGTAACTTTGTTTTTACCCATGCCGCCTCTCTGGGGCAAACCGGTTCGTCCGCCATCGGTACCGTTTACGCTGTCGTTATTGTCGTCAGGTCCTAATGTAATAGGAACTGTGGTGAAGTTAGAAGACTTCCACAAGCTCAAATTCGCGTTACCGCGATCATTGTTGGAGTAACCAAACTTGTCGCTGGAAGTACTAGCCGCACCTGCAGTTTCAAGCGTAATGCTTTTTGCATCGTTACATTTTGCGGTTTGGCCTGTTGAGATTGAGCCAGCATTTGCAACCATGGCAAAACCTGCAATGAAAGCCACTGTCAAAACAAAAATCTTTTTCATAAACCCTCCTTTAGTCTTGTTTATTAAAAACACACAACTTGTTTATTAAAAACACTCAACGTGTCACAAGGCATTTTGTATTAATCATTTTTCCGAGATAAGTTTAATTGATAGGTGCACCTGTAGATATAGGCGCAAAACCTTTTTTTGGATAAGCGTTTATCCTTGTGGCGGTAGGCGCAAGACTATGCCTGCAATAGGTGTTTGTCCTACATATTGAGAGAGATTGCGTTTGTGGCGAGGTTTTTAGTTGAAACGGGAAGCCTTACTGTAAAAGCCGCTGGGAAATCGCATAATGGATCAATTCAGCATTTTTCTTCATTTGCATCTTATCCAGAATACGCGAACGGTGCGTACTGATTGTTTTAACGCTGAGGGACAACTCTTTACCGATCTCCGTGGGAGACTGCCCTTCCGCAAGCATTATAAAAACCTGGTGTTCCCGGTCTGAAAGTCTTTCGTGGGCCGGTCGGTCGGACTTGCTAAAGTCGAACGCCAATTTCTCGGTGATTGTCGGACTGGCATATTTTCCTCCATCCGCAACTTTTCGTACCGCTGTGTATATTTGATCGGCACTGCTTTCTTTCATGATAAAACCCGATGCTCCGGCTTTGAAAAAACGGACCGCATAATGTTCTTCCGGGTAAACAGTTAAAATCAGAACCGGCAGTTTGGGGCGTTCATCCCTAAGTTGTTTGAGAATTTCCAGACCGCCCGCTCCAGGCAAAGAAATATCCAGAATAGCCACTCCCAAATCTGTTCCTCGAGCCTTTTCCAGCAACTCTTCCCCGGATTCCGCTTCATCCACAACTTCTATGTCTGGAGTTTCGGAGAAAGCGTTCTTCAGGCCCCGACGGAACAAGGGATGGTCGTCTGCTATGATCACTTTAATTTTTCCAGTTTCCTTTTTTGTTGCCATGTTCATCCCTTCTTAATATTGATTGTTACCGTTGTCCCATCATTTGGAACACCGCGAATTTGCACATTGCCGCCCCAAACCATCGCCCGCTCCCGCATACCCAGCAGGCCCAGAGATCTCATGCTCGACACCTGCTGGGGTGAAATCCCTCGTCCATTGTCCCGAACCTGAAGGGTGATGGATTCATTGAATTGGCTCAGTGTAACACATACCTCACTCGCCTCGGCATGGCGGACAATGTTCGTCAAGGTTTCCTGAAAAATTCGAAACAAGGTGGTGGAACGTTCCAGATCCGGTTCAAAATCATCCAGCTCATTCACAAAATCACACCCAATTCCAGTCCGAGTCTTAAACTCCTTGGCCTGCCATACAATGGCCTCGGCAATTCCCAGATCGTCCAGGATCGGCGGCCTGAGGTCCATTGAAATTCTTTGAACCGATTGAATAGCATCGTCACTCATTTCAAGAAGCTGTTCCGTTGATTTCTGAATAGTCGGATTATAATGAGCGAGTTTATTGTTGAGCAAGGAAAGCTCCAGTTTGATGGTGGTGAGCAGTTGACTGAGATGGTCATGAACTTCCCGGGCGGTACGGGTCCTTTCTTCCTCACGCACCTGTTCCAGGCGATGATACAGGTTGCGTAACTGCTCATACGAACGTTCGCTTTCATCCTGAGCCTGCTTCCTTTCCAGCACCCTCCCAAGCTGAGTCCCAATCTGCGCCATGATACCGAGCATTTCCGGGTCAGGTTCCACCGCCTTGGGCGAGAAAAATTCCATCACCCCCACCACCCTTTTGCCTATTAATATTGGAAACGCAAACCCCGCTTTCACGCCAATATCCTCCGCCAATTTCGCACGAGGGAAATTGGAGTCTTTCGTCACGTCAATGATCCAGGCCGGCTCCCCGCTGGCCAGCACCCGGCCGGGAAGGCCAATGCCCTCTTCCAAAGGTGTCTCCTGAGTAATCTTTTGAAACGTGTCGAATTGCCCAGGCTCATCCACATGCCAGACCTCGGTGGGGACAACCCCTTCAGAAGGATTTTCAGCGGCCAAATATAAATGTCCCAACGGCCACCCGGCAAGCTCGCTAATCTGACGAATGCAAAAACGCAGGGTTTCATCAATCGCCCGGGTTTCATTGGATGCCACCGCAATGGTCTTAATCAGTTTGGAATATTCTATTTCAGAGTTTAAACGTTCATTGGTTTCCTGAGCCTTACCGGTCCGGTCCTTGACCTTTTCTTCCAGCCTGTCGTTGGCAAAGCGTAGCCTTTCCCCAGCCCGGGATATGATCAGGCAAAGTATGGCCGTCATCCAAATGGTGAAAACCGCAAGTAGCCGGTTGGCAACCACCGCGCCCCATTCCCCTCCAGGCGGTGAGACCATGTATCCCGCCACATTTAAAACAGAACCCAGAACCGCCGCATAAATGATAAAAGAGCGGTTTCTCGCCATCAATCCCAAAAGAACAAGGACCACATAAAGCATTCCATCCGCAACCCCGAGAGGAATCTGAGTATCAAGCACAAAGATCAACCCCGAAAGAACCAGCCCGACAACCAGATACTTCGGGGGCGAATCTTTTTTAATTTTTGCCTCTTGTTCCATAATTCAAACTCTCGATTTTAGCAAGATGCCGCATCAACACTCCGTGAGCGCAGGTGAAAAACTGGAAGCAATTTTCCATACTTCCATGAATTGGGCACAAACAGGGAGAATAGCGGAGTATAGTAAAAAATGATAAAATGGTTGACTGAAGAACGGGGTTCTATTTACCAGCAAGAGCAGTATTTTGAGGGGTGGCAAATCACAAGTTCATAAAATTCCCGATTATTCTTGGTCCTGTAAAAGTTCTAAAAATGAATATAAAAGTAATATGGGTTCTCATAATAGTAACGGTTGGTTTTCCCGCTGTCAATTGGGCAGGGGAAACCAAAACTGAAATGGTACTGTTGAAGGAAATTTGGGATACCGACAACCTGCTCGGGAAAGGGCGCCTCTGCAAAGAAGTTTTTACTATTAAAAAAGGCCGGGATTACCCGGACCTTCGGGACATGTGGGATTATTCTTGCAAGGGAGAATACTCCCTGATCCTGGACGGCCCCCCCGGAACCACCATCACCGTATACGGGCAGTTTTTTTTCGGTGAAGACCGCGGCACCCTGACCCTGACCAAGACAGATCACCGACGAGTCTGGCTTTGGGACCTGGAAGACTTTCCCGATGGCAAATGGGCGGTCGCTGAGGCCAACAAGGACACAGGGGCTTACGAAGTCTTTTATCGCGCCGGTCCCAATTTTAAAATGTCACTGGGATCGATGAAGTGGAATGAAATCCCCTGACTCGTTTCCATTCTCCAAACTTTTCTTCGGGTAAGGAATGTGCAGATCAACCTGATTCAAAGCAAAACCCTGTTGACCCGTGCCAGTGGCTACCTTAAGGGAGTTTGCTCACACTCGCTGAATCCCTATACCGGGTGCGGCTACGGGCTTTCATCCTGTGGCGAGGGGTGTTATGTCCGTTTCAACC
>Ga0233427_10001093_pt1 | contig 30739 bp, 31 predicted proteins | sample SI_118_April2016_5_FD_179885 | JGI IMG/M metagenome (GOLD analysis project Ga0233427, IMG submission 179885) | Seawater microbial communities from Saanich Inlet, British Columbia, Canada - SI_118_April2016_100_MG | ecosystem: Environmental > Aquatic > Marine > Inlet | place: Canada: British...
TGCACCCGTCTGTCGTGTTTGCGATTTCTGTCTCATCTTCATTCCCCTTCGGGTCATTACGATGAACCAGAAATCCTCTCTTATGCAATACCGCTAATTTGTTCCATAGGCGCTGACGTCAGACAGTACATAATTATTCTCCGGTACCCACGATAATGTCAGAAGGAGGTGCGACCGTAACCCAACCGTTTTGACCGACGATACTATGGTATGAGAATTTGTAAGTGGAGAGCGGCCGGACTCTATTTTCTCTAATTGATCGACTGAAGCTTGTTAGTCGAGACGACACCACCGTTTGATGATCGCTTCATAAATATCGACAGCTTGGTGTAGTTTATCAATCTCACAATATTCATCTATTTTATGCGCCATACTGGCATCACCAGGCCCCAAAATAATAGTCGGCGGATTCCCATACTGCGGCGAGAGGACGGATGCATCGGTAAAGTACTTAGCCGTTGAGATTTCGGGTCTTGAGCCGAGGATAGGTTCAACAACGTCAAATACTTCGCCGATCCACGGATCCGAAGCGTCTGAAATGACGCCATTAACATCGACCGATGCAGCCAGCGTCACTTTGTCACCAAGGTATGCCTCTAAATGAGTGCGGATTTCGTGGTGATCTTGGCTCGGGATCGTTCGAATATCGATATCGAACTCTGCATGGTCGGGAACGGAGTTAACGTTTATCCCACCTTGAATACGCCCTACGTTGATGGAAGGTGCACCAATAATTTCATGGGGGGGGGTATTGAACCCAAAGTCCTCAATTTTGGCCACGGCGCGGCAGGCCTCATAAACGGCGTTAACACCAAGTTCTGGTGTGGAGCCATGAGCTGTGATGCCTTGGGATACGGCATTCAACCACAGAGCGCCCTTGTGACCTATCAGCGCCTCATTTGATGTTGGTTCACCCACAACAACGGCACCGGCCCGACCAAGGATTTCTGGTGTCTCACACAAGGCTTTGGCCCCATCGCAACCGGTTTCCTCTCCACCGGTGAGCACGAGGACAACTCCAGGGGTGTCGGGCAACTCCTGTGCCAGTCGAATGGCGGCCACAACCATCGCCGCGACACCCCCCTTCATGTCTGTTGTGCCACGCCCATAAATCTTGTTCTCGTTGATTTCCCCACCGAAGGGGTCACATGACCAAGCCTCTGCTCCAAGAGGAACGGTATCGACATGACCGGTGAGGCAAATGGGTAGATCTTCGTCCTGTCCTCCAAGTCGGGCGACGAGATTGGATCGCCCTGTAGAAAACTCTAGAAGCTGAACAACAAACCCGGAGGCGTCCAGAAGGCCTGCAAGATACTCGCAGCACTGGTGTTCGTTGCCGGGGGGATTGATCGTATCCATGGCAACAAGATGGCGTGTCAACTCAATGACGTCGGGAGTAGTATTCATGGAAGTTCCGATCACATGTCTAACCGGGTTGAAATGTGGGGCAGAATTCAGGGAATATTCTGCCCCACATACCCACTTTATTACGCTAGTGGGCGATCCATAATTTCAGGTATAGGTCCATCATAGTACGGCAGATCATCAACCCGAGGAGTCCAACTTCCGTCGTCGATGCACGCTTGGACATGGAGGGCGATTTCCTCCATTGTCGCAAACCACACGCCACCACGGTTCTGCATCTCCTCAATCATTTTTTCCACTCGGTCAGCCCGTGCCAGACGCCCCGATACAAACGGATGCCAAACGGTAACCCACAGTCCGCCGTGCTTATACATGGCCTCAAACTCGGCCATAAACACATTCATCGCTTCATCTGGAGACTTGATCGGCATCATATAATGCATATCCGGCGAATGGGTGTAATGGGGCCAATCATCCATCGCCCACTGACTTGGAAGCTCAATGACGCTCCCTTTTTTGGTCTTCAAGACGTACGGAATATCGTCGCCCATGAGACTGGCGTCATACATGAAACCCTGATCGATCAAGTAGTCGAGCGAGTGCTTTGAGAAGTTGTACAACGGCGCACGCCAGCCCCTGGGCCGCTTGCCGGTCATCTTGACAATGACGTCGATCTGACGCTCAAACCAGTAAAGCTCGTCCTCCGCGCTGAGGTTATTCGGGTTTTCATGAATGTAGCCGTGTGCCGCTATTTCATGTCCACCTTCCAGGATCATTTCAACGAGATGAGGATATCGCTCCATGCACCAGGCTGGATAGAAGAATGTCTGTTTGATTTCATGCCGTTTATACATCTCCAGAATACGTGGGATCGCCACCAGGTCATATTTTAACCAGGACATGGTCGACAATTTGGTCGGTGCCTGTTCCCGGTGCTCAAGATGTAAAATACTGTCTGTATCAATATCGAACGTAATGGCACAGGCAACCTTGTTACCATTGGGCCACGGTACTGGATTACTGATCATGGTCTCTCCTCCTCTGTAAGTGGGCTTGATGCCCGGTCAATCTCATATTTCGTCTGTCTCGATTACTTCAGAGCGACACAGTCTGCCTGAAACAGCAGCCCAGGACGGGCAAGGTCATGAACCCGGACAGGCGTCATCGCAGGATGGGCATTGGGTGCTACTTCAGACCACACCCGTGATACGGCATGAAAGATGTCCTCAATGTCAGGCCCATCGCCCACCATGAAGATGTTAAGCTTCACAACGTCATTAAGGGTGGCACCGTCCTTGGCAAGAACCTTGGCAACACGGTCAAAAACGATCCGCGCTTGTGCAGCCGCGTCTTCTGGGTAAAGGACCGAATTATCAGCAGCAAGGGCAACCTGCCCTCCCACATAGATCTCTCCGAGAGCGCTTATACCATCAGCAAAATTTTCTGATTGGTAGCGACCACCCAAGTCATCGCAGACCAAAGTTCGACGAGTCGGATCAACAATGGCCATACCATCAATTTCCAAAACCAGCCCAGGGTATAACAAGTCGACACCAAAACTGGTCACGGCTGGTGCCGCGCCATTCACGAACTCTGTCGTTATATCCATAATCTTATCTGCAAAGGTCTCACCCGATGGTTCGGCGCTATGGTGCTTAAAACAGATTTTAAGGCGAACCATGTCCTTAAATGACGCGCCCGCTCCATCCAGAACATCACCAATGAATTTATATATCTCTCTGGTTTGCGCAGCCAAGTCACCAGCGTGAACCGACTTACCTTGTTTGTCAGCAGATATCTGTCCACCGACAAAAATTCGATCACCAATTTTCCACCCTTGGGACAGCGGCACCGAAATGCTCCAATCCCAACTTCCATCAGGCATTATGCGTTGGCGGTTTTTGCGGGATTCACCACGCAAGGCGACTCCTTCAATTTGAATGAGTTGCCCATCGTAGGGCATCCCCTTGATCCGCACAGCGGTTGCTGCGGGTCCTGGGTCAGGAAAGTATTGAAGCCGAACCCGAGTCATGTTTTCCCAGTATTCGGTGGCATCCTCGTCGGAGCCATTAAATACATAGTACGTATTCAGCCGAACAAGATCGCTGAGTTCCAGGCCTACTTGTGCAAGGCTGCTTTTCATGTTCTCAAAGACATTGCGTGTCTGGGCCGCAATATCACCGGGATCAAGGATCGATCCATGTTCATCAAGTGTGTGTTGCCCACTGACGAACACCTGATCGCCAGCGATCACCGAGCGTGCGAATGGTGTTTCCTCTCGCCAGTTCCAGGCGCCGCTTTGTGGGTAAATAGACTCTTTAATCATGAACCTTCATGTCCTTTGGTTGATTAGAAAAATCGATCATAGTGAAGTTGTTCTATTGGAATCTGGCGATCCAGGATCAGATGGCGGCGGACGGCATCAACCATGGGTGGGGGGCCCGCGAGATAGAAATCAAGTCCACTACAGTCTTCCGGCAAGGCTACTCCAAGGTGCTCATGGATAAATCCAGTAGGGCCTGAGGCATCCGAACCCGGTTCGGGTTCCGAAAGAACGGGGACATATTGTGTATGGGGATCAAAGCCAGGAATTGACGAAAAATAATTGGGGTCGACAACATCATTGCGAGAGCGGGCACCGTAGTACAGAACAGCCCGGTCCGCCTTACCATGCAGCTCAGCAACGCCACAGAGGATCGAAACCATCGGAGCCAAGCCTGAACCTCCTGCTATGCATACGACGTCATTCGTGGAATTCGCATCCAGATGCGCGATACTGTACGGCGCATCAATTGTAAAAACCTTTTCCTCCAGGTCATCGTTAAACAACACGGTTGTCGCCTCGCCATCATGAACACGTTTGATCTGGAAAATCCACAGACCATTATTGTTGGCTGTATTCGCCATAGAATAACTTCGAGGACCGGAAACACCCGGTATATGGAGTTTTGCATATTGCCCCGGCAAGAACGAAGCTGGATCACGTGTCTGAAATCGGAATTCCCAGAGATCGTGGGTTAAAGAGACCCTGGAAATAAAGTTAGCTGTTTTTCCAGTGGGAAGAACTTGCGGAATATAAGCATCATCCAGTTTAATGCTAATGACACAGTTGCTTTGAGCCCGGGTTACACACGCCAAATGCTTGTTCTTACGCCGGTCCGATTGGCGTAGCCCTGCGCACGCCTCAAGGTCTTCGCTCACAGTTCCTTCTACGAGGGTGAATTTACAGCTACCACAGCCCCCAGCGTTGCATTCATAAGGCACGCCGATACCGGCCCGCAGCATGCTGCCGAGAAACGTGTCACCTTCACCAGTCTCGAATACCACGTCAGTATTCTCAACCGATACCTGAAACTGGGTTAGTTCAGATTTCAACGGCGTTTCCTTTACCCTTGGCCCCCGGTTATCACCGGACGGACGTTTTAATCCTCTAAACCAAGGCTGCGGTGAAAGGCCTCAACATTAGCGATAGCCGTTTTGGCTGCGTCATCACTTTCAGGCAATGCATCGCAGTATGTGTTGATAGCTGTGCGTGCCAAGGGCATCCATTTTTCGATCCATTCGGCAACCACAGCATTATTGCCTTCGCGGTGGCTGCAGAACGCCACAACAGCTGTGCTCCACCGGCGCGAGCGATCGCTGTCGCGCAGCTGATTATCCGCCATGAAATTCAATAAGGGATCGTCAAAGCGCCGGGCTGTTGTTCCAAGCTGTCGAAGTGTCTCATCCACCGCCACTTTTGCGACCAGGTTAGAGGCAACAAAGTTCTCACCCCAATCATAAGTCGCCAGCACTTTCTCCATAAGTTCTCGAATACCTTGCCAAGCGGGAGCTTGTTCCCAATTCTCACGTTCCTTGGTGCCAAAACCGCGTTCCGGGTGGGCATTCTGCAACTCGCGTGTACGATATGCGGTGCGAGACAACCAACGGTATTCGTCACCAGTTTGAAAGCCGGCACAGGCTGTCAACGTGCTTCCTGGCGTGATCTGCAGCAGATAAGCCGCGTTCATTTGCAGCGCAGATTGTAGATACCGACGCGGCGTGTAGAGGAGTTCCAGGACATCCAGCCATTCAGCCTGCAGCCCTTTGTCGTGCTCAATTTCGTCATGCTCATCAATTAGCCCGTCGATGTAATCTTCCTGGGCATCCTGCATGCGCGTGTAAACACGGTAGATCAATCCATCAGGGTCTCTGAATTCTTCCCAATCATCGTGCTGCAGAGGGCTATCGAAAACATTTTTCTGATACCAGTTGTTCATTTCCAGGTCTGGCGCAGGCGAAAGCTCGTAGGCCTGGTCACGATGACGGTGCCGGGTCTGTAAATTGGTTGTGACGATTTCGTATTCACTGGGGCGGCGTTTGTTTCCGGCCAATTTACTCCAGGTTTTCATTTTACGAAGTTCGGCGGTCATTCCATCTTCTCCTTGGTTCACAGACGCGCATAGGTGCGCGTATTGTTAACGCGTCGGTCTTAGTCTGATTTAGACAAAAACTTAACTTGTTCGGTTTCTACGCGGATAAACCCCTCAAAAGAGGGCATACTTGCCTCAAGGTCGCTGAAGGTAACATCACTACCCAACATCTCACTAACGGTTGCCATCTTAACGAGGCACTCGTCTTCAACCTTTATACGAAAATATGACGCATGTTCTTCAATTACGATTTTGCGGCCAGCGTTATCTTCATAAATTGCTTCGACAACAGCATCACCCATATCGCCTTTTCTCATAACTGGTCCGACGGACCGCACTTCACTGTCATTACCCATCACTGATGCTCCTACAGTTACGCGTTTACCGCTTTGCTAGCGGTTGGAAAGACAACGAAAACGGCGCCATCTTCTACTTTGACCGGGTAGGCGTTTAGGGAAACCCCTGTTGGATTAACCCCCTCGCCAGAATCAGCACTAAACTGCCACAGGTGAGCAGAGCAAGTGAGGATGCATTTCTCATCAAGATCACCCTCAATAAGCGGATGGTCCTGATGCGGGCATACGGGGTCATAGGCCCGAACTCCCCCGCCTTCGATGTGCACCAGCAATACTTCCTGGTCACCGACCTCAAAAACATCCATTTCGCCTTCCCAAATATCATCCAGGGAACAGACTTTGTGGAAATTCTGTGAATCACCCATAATCTATGCTCGCACTGAAATATCGAGCGCTTCCATTTTAACGAGCGCAATATCTTTTACCGTAGAGGTCTCAGACAGCACATCGTCACAGCCATGAATACGGGCCTCTAGTACGGTGTTATCAGGAAACGGTGGGATAATAACGCCGATGAGTTGATCAGCTGCCTTTCTAATAACTTCCGAAATAGCATCGTTATCATCAACCATCGTAACCCGGTATACGCAGTCACCTTGCACATTGCAGGCGAGTGGAAAATCAGCCATTAGACTTCACTCCTGTAGTTTCTGGATGGATCGTTAACATCTATTCCGCTGCCTTGAGCGGTTGGTTGTAACCGTCGACCCATTTATAATCATACCCATCCACGCCTCGTTCAGGCTCACTCTGCCCCATGTAGTCGAACAGGCCGTCTGGTCCTGGTGGCACGGTGCCGTCAAGGACTCGGTCAATAATGCTTTTGTGACCTTTGTAGCGCGATGGTTCTTCCTCGAATATCCATTTGCAGACGGATGAACAGAAGTGATAGCGCCTTCCATCCAGATCGAGGTTGTAGTTCACGGGCTTCCATTGATTGCCAGCGCCGCCAGCAACCTCTAGCCCACACATGTTGCAAATTAATGGTGGCATTGTGGGGACGGTTTTTTCGAAATCACCATTTCGAATGTTTTCGATAACAACGTCCCAGCATACACCATAGGTATCGTTCCAGCCGGGGTACTTCATTTCCAGCCAATCTCGCTCTGCTGGAGAGACACATGCAATTGGTCGCCACCACTGAAGTGCACGATAGACATAAACACCAAGTTGCTGAGCGTGATGGAACGTTCCAATATCTTCATGCAGAATGTCCCAGTACCACGGCAAGTCTAATCCTAGCCCCAAAATAGTGCGACCAAACTGACCAATCACCCATTCTTCCATGAACTCCTTGAGGGAATTCTCGCGGTGCTCCAGAGGTGTGTAATAATCCATGCCAATACCACTCAGCACAGAGAACTGCTTCCACATCCGCCAAAAGGCGATCTCAACAAGCCGTTGAGCCTCTTCTTTTTGACCATTTTCAATCATGATTCGAATTACGGGCTCACCAATTTGTGCATGACGGGCTTCATCGGTCTGAATGCTTTGCAACATGGTGGAAAACGAGTAATCACCAGCCTTTGCCGCATCCGACGAAAGCGCGACGAATTGCAAGTTCGTGAACGGGTGCTCGAGACCCAGGGTCAACATGATCGCTGAGCTTGCTGCATCGCGCGTATGGGCGATGTCATCAAGCGCGTGGCGCAAGCTGATAGGAATCCAGTTCTCTGTTTTCGATGACTTGTGGCACCAGTCAAAAACGGCATCGTGCTTAAGAAACTCATAAGCGAAAAATATCTGAATTTGGCCATGCCGTATTTCATCAAGCGAACCAAAAGTTGCCATGTTGCGCATACCGGGGCTACGTCCGAAACGGGTCTGACGGGCAAAAGAGGATGCTGAATGAAATTCAGCCCAGCAAACGACACTGAAATGAAGTGCCAACAAGGCTTTCCAGTGAGGAGAGGCATTCTCAAAGAAATTTGAACGCGAGAGAGCCGACTTTACAGAATAAGCACTAATATCTTTGTCGCGTTGCATCCGAACATAATCTCGGTAGCTCATTTTGTAGGGCTCGTCGAACTTCTCCCACTCCTCAATGGGAATACCAAAAGAGTTCGCCATGGGCTCAGGATACATCTCATCCTCAGTGACGTACGAAGGTGTCCAGTTGGTTTCCCTCGCAACCTCGTACCATTCTTCCATCTTTAGCATTGCCATTGGTTAGCTCCTCCGTCTCTTTTTTTTCGATCAACACCGTCAGCATGAATATTTGAAACACCAAACGGCAATTCTCACGTGCCCCCAAGGCACCACAAACCGGTACCTTGGGGAAACACAGGACACTGAATTATCGCGATTCACTCAGGAGTGCGCAATCTGTTCCCTTTGTTGGGTCAACCGTACGGTCCATAAAACCGAATTTGACCCACCATTCGTTTGTCATCTTCCAGTGATCTGCCATCTGACCATTTCTCTGGCCAAACGGTGGGTCACCTGCAACAGAACCACAGAAGCGACCTGCTTCGTCTAGACTGTACATGTACAGACCACCGTCTTCTGGGTTGTTTTCGCCACCGAGAATTGCCTGTACGTCTTCAACGGGAAAACCAACAGCATTTGCGATGATGTCATTTGCTTCAGTCGGATTCGTTCTCCAGTACTCAACGCCAGCAAAAATCGCCTGAATTGTCTTAACTGCGATGTCGCGATTTTTTGTCGTAAACTCGTCGGACATAAAAATAGCGTCCGCGATCAGGGCGGATTTTAACCATTTAGGCTCAAGGGAGTTGCTGACAGAACGTGCGCCGGGAAGGTCCGCGAGGACTTGTGGACCAAATGGGTCCCACAGTTCCGCCGCTGCAATATTGCCACTTATCATTGCAGCAGCAGCATCGCCAGCGATGAGGTTGACCATTTCTACCTCGTCCCACTTAACGCCATTTTCTTCAAGCCATATTCCCATCATGATATGGGACAGGCCTCCTTCGAGGACAGCAACTTGCTTACCTTTCAGGTCTGCAGCTGTCTTAATGTCCGGATGTACAACAATGTTGTCCGAGCCATAGCCGAGGTTTGATATAGAAATTAACTTGAACCCCATGTCTTCAGCCGTCGCAATCGGGCCGAATTCGATGGTGCTGAAAACTGTATCTAGCTGATTCGTCGAAAGGAGGCTGAACAACTGAACGGGATCTTCAATAATGGTGAATTCAAACTCAAGGTCCGGTGAAAGGTTTTTTTCCTGCGCCACATAAAGAAACCCGTACCCCGGCCAACTGAAGTGACCAATCCTGACTTTCTCTTTTGCAAATGAAGATGTTGCTGTTGCAACAGCCATCAAACCAAAGAAAAAAGCAAAGGCAAAGGTTCTCGCAAACCGCCGCCCTGTTCGTCTTGAAATCTCTGAAGTCATGTTCAATCTCCTTAGGATTAAAGTGATGTAACCGGTTGTGATGCAGTTTGTTAGCTAATGCGCCCCTGAATTTCTTCCCGCATCATTGAGTAAAGGCGCTTTTCCATATCCACGTATCCAGGTTCGGTAAGAAGATCTTCTTTTCTCTTGAAACGTCGACCTTCCTTGAACTCCATGGCCATATCTTCTTTAATCTTACCGGGTTGGCTCGTGAAAAATATGATCCGGTCGGCCAGATAAACCGCTTCCTGTATATCGTGGGTAACAAGGACGATCGTCTTGTTCGTGGTTTCGCAAATCTCGACCACCATCTCTTCCATTTCCCAGGTAACCTGAGCATCGAGCGCGCCAAAAGGCTCGTCGAGCAACAATATTTGTGGGTCCTGTGCAAGCGCCCGCGCGATAGCCACACGTTGTTTCATACCGCCGGACAACTCATCGGGATACGCGTTAGCAAAATTGTCGAGGTGGACAAGTTTCAGATAGTGTTCCGCCCGATCACGCTGTTCCGCTTTCGAAAACCCCTGAATAGCGACACCGTGCTGAACGTTTTCAATAACGCTCAGCCACGGAAAGGAGGTGTAGGCCTGAAAGACGAGTCCGCGTTCAGGGCCTGGGCCTTTGATTGGCATACCAAACGATTCGACACTACCGCGCGTTGGAAATTCCAAGCCTGCCATGAGACGGAGCACGGTGGTTTTTCCGCAGCCAGACGGACCAATCATCGCCGTAACTTCGTGCTCCTTGATGTCGATGGACATGTCATCAACGGCAACACGCTCACCATTCAAATACTCCTTCGTCACGCGATTGACACTCAGAGGGAACTTGCCTTCTTGTTGTGCCGCCTCGAGAGCCGCATGATGCGCTGCATCGAAATTGTTTCCCAATAAACCCATGTTCTGACTCCTCAACGCCGCGTATGTGTGTGGGGGAAAAGAAAATGGGCAGCGATCCGGAAACAAACATCCGTCAACACACCCAACACCCCAATTGTCAAAATACCGCCCATGATCACATCCACATGTAGAAAACGGGCGCCTCGCATCATCACGGCACCGATGCCGTCTGTCGCGGCAACGATTTCTGCGATGACCAAATAGGTCCATGACACGGCGATCATGTTACGCATTGAATCAAGGATTTGCGGCGCAGCGGAACGGAATGTAACCCGAAAGACAATATGGAAGCGTCCTGCCCCCATCGTTTGGGCAGACTCGATAAGAGCTCGTGGCACAGCTTCAACATTGTCCAGGATCAAGGCCACCAGGAAGAAAACACACCCTAAAAACAAGAGCGCCATCTTGGCAAAATCTGTTGGCCCAAAATACACTAACAACAAGGGGACAAATGAAGCAGCTGGCAGGTACCGCAGGCCACCAACCGTAGGGTTGATCAAGGCCCGTAATTTGATAAATGATCCCATAAGGACACCAACAGGGACGGCGATCAGGCAGGCGACAAAGAAACTAAGATAAATTCGGTAAACGCTCTTTCCCACGTCTGCAAGAAAGTTTTTTTCCGTGAACAGGTAGGCGACTTTGGCAATCACCTCGCTGGCACTTGGCAGGAATTTCTGTTGATGCTCGGGCGTTAAATGGTGCGCGATTTCCCACATGACGAACAGCGAAACAACGCCAAGTAAGCCCAGTATGACGCTTTGGCTTCGCGTAACTGTACCACGCAGGGCCAGAAAACTTTCGCGTGGCGGCATGAAGAGTGGTGCATTGCCTTCAACCGATATGGTTTCAGATTTTTTTTCTATGTTTTCACTCATTTCCATCCCTCATATCGTTGGGCAATAATTGCCTAACCCGGTTGCCATATTTTGCAACGTCTTAATAGGTAAATAGCTATATAAATTCTAATGATCGCGACTTCCTTCAACACATCTCATCACAGAGCTTCTTCATTTGAGCATAGAGTTTTATCATTTGGAAAGGCTCTTGCAGATGCCAAGGTCAACCATGGAGGCAATCGATGCCATGTTCGATTATCCGTAACATTATTGGCTAACGATTGTCTGGGATAGTGAAATGGATCGCTAACAGCTTCAGCGGACAGGCCGGAACGAGGGCGAGAACATCTGGCGTAAACAACATCAGGGTAATACTTTAAGCGTCGAACAGTCTCAGTAGCGCTTGCAGTTTGAGGATTGGTAAACTGCTTTATACAATCACCTACATAAGCAGATGTGACCACCCGGTCTGGCGCAGGCAGGCTCGTGCCGGACGAGCGATGAGCTAATCCCAAGACCCTCTTTAACGCGCTTTCACTCCCAGTGCTCACCTTAGCCCCCGTTTTTGCCGGAGTTTATAATAATTAACTAATCAGATAATTAAATACCTGTCAATAAAGTAACCAAACTTACTTGGTCGCAAATCTCTTGCCGAATTTTCATATATCATTCTATCGTTATAAAAATACGAAATTCAAACTATTTTCTAAAATAATCTATAATTGCCTCGTTAATTTAAAAATACAGTGCGGATATCGTAATTATTTCGAATTTTTTACCGATAACCGCATTAGTTGAAAGAGAGATGCTATCACCTGGGGATATACTCGCCCGTGGCAATTCAGGCGCTGGAACGGCTCGGACGCGGTGTGAGCAGAGATCAATGGGGGAGGGCAAAATTCTTGCCCTGGTAATCGAGTAGACTCCATATCAAAGCCTCAAGGGCTGCGATTGCTTTTTTCACGTCAAATCCGTCAACAATTCTGGAACGAACCATCGCGCCGTCCAGAAAGGTCGAAACAACGATCCATATGGATTCAGGATCCACCTCCGCAAAAATGCCGAGGCGAATTCCCTTCTTTACACAATCCAGCAAGATGGTTTTCTCAGAGTCATAGAAGCGTTGAATTGCCTCGTCAGTTCTCTCCGTCCGATCCTTGCCCATTTTATAGTCAAGATTTAACTTCATCATCTTTGTGAGCGCCTCCACGAGCTCTTCGTGAGTACGAAGCCATTCGTGAATCAGGGCGGCGGGATGCTCGATGTCTTGGCTCAGCTTTTCAAAATGTTCGAATGCGTTATCGATCGCGTATTCAATCGCGGACCTGAGAAGGTCATCTTTATCTTCAAAGTAGTAGTAAATCATCGCGGTTGTGACACCGGCTTCACGCCCAATGTCCTTGATGGTTACCTTGCCCGAGCTGCCAGAAGACAGAAGGTCCAGCGCACTTTTCTTAAGAGCCAGCGATCGATCAAACGCAGTTTCTTGCGAACTTGGGCGGCCAACTTTTCTCATTATTGCCCGCCTTTTCCTGACTGCATTATGTTACGCCAAGTTGTCATGATTGCAGCATTCCTGACTCAGTACCCATTTATTGAGATTGAGAGCGATGGTAGCAGCGATGCAGATGGCTGGAAAGAAGGTATGTGCCAATGGTGACTGGTGTTGTTAAAATTTGGAAATTCATCGAATTTATTGCATTAAACAGCGAATTTCGTCAAAAAAAATAACTTTGACTACGATTGTCGTACTGTGTTTAATTGATCGCACATAGAGAGCATTGTCTCATTCTAATATGGCGGCACTATAAAACCGAACGATGAAGGGTCACCTGACCTGTGCATGAGCTATCGATTGCAAAAAGTTTGATTGAACTTGCCTGCGAGCACGCAAAGAACGAGGGCGCGTGTAAGGTAACCCGTATATCGGTCAGGCTTGGAACCGAGTCCGTGGTCATGCGGTCCCTGTATTTTTGTTTCGATAGCGCCACCAAAGACACGTTGTGCGAAGGGGCCGATCTCGATATTGAAGAAATCCCTCTAAGCGCCTATTGCCCAACATGCGATGAAGCGAAGTTGTTGCTATCGAGGACGTCTTTTCGGTGCCCGGATTGCGGAACACCCACACCCAAAATCTTAACTGGCCGCGAGATGCAACTTGTATCTCTAAATCTCGAATATGCAGACAATGACACCCTCCCCCTCCCCCCAACAATCAATTCGACAATCAATTCAGGAGAACATCATGAGCACTGATGGACACCAAGCTTGGGAGTTCGTCCCGCATCAGCACAAAGGCCCGGCGACACACATCGGCAAGGGCGATCATGTTCGATCTCCTACCCTGCATAATGGTGCGTTCAAAGCCTCGGGGTTAAACACCTTCATGGGTGCTCCTTATTGTGAGCCCGACCGGCACAAAATTCGCGCCATGGGGGCGAAAGTATGTTTCCTCGGCGTGCCCCATGATCATGGCAACATGGTCCGGTGCGGCACTTCTCAGGGTCCTGCTGGAATACGCGAAGCTTCAACCCAGTATTTCCCGTATATGTTCGACTATGATGTGGATCTCATTGAGTTCTTCCGACCCGTGGATTGTGGCGACGTCCCCGCCATCCCAAGTAGCAACGCGCGAAGCCACCAATTGATTTACGACTATGTGAGTGAATGTCTGCACGGGGGGGCCATGGTTATGCTGTGTGGCGGTGACCACTCCGTTCCCATACCGGCAGCGCGGGCCCTGTCTGATTATCTTGGTGAGAAGACCATGGGTTATCTGCACGTAGACTGCCACTTGGACTCAGCGCCTGATTGGGATGACAACGTCTTCACCAACTGTTCCGGAACGTCGCGAGCATTGGACCTGCCAAACTGTGCCGCCAAGAACATGGCGCATATGGGTTCGCGAAATGGTCTTAACCCAAAAGACTGGGTCGATACACTGGTGGACAATGACATCCGGCTTCTACCCATGCGTGAAGTGGTTAAATCGGGCATGGATTCCTCGGCTCGGGAGATATTTGATCGGGCGTGGGATGGAACGGATGGCGTTTATTTCTCCTGGGATACAGATTCTCTTGATGCGTCATGTGCCCCTGGAACGACAGCGCCCGAGCCATTTGGGATCAAGCCACGGGAAGCGCTGCAACTTGCCAGAATTGCTGGAGAATACGGTGCCAGCATTATGGAAATTTCAGAGCTATGCCCAATGTGGGATTCAAACAATATCACCAGCAAGCTTTCGTGTTGCATGGCCTACCAGTTCCTTGGTAGCCGCGCAAAGACACTTCGTGACAACAATGAAACACCTTGGAATCGGAAAAACGCCGCCTGAACCAGGCCGTTACCGATAATTGGAGAACCAAATATTATGAACCCCGCTAAATCCTATGAACACATATTCTCTCCCATCGGCGGTAGGGACGATAGTTTCAGCGCACCTGGCGTCATTACCTTTTTACGAGCACCGCATGTGCCCCTGGAGGCCGAGGCATTAAAGGCATCAGGCGCACGATATGCGTTTCTGGGCGTGCCGTATGAAGAGGGCAACATCGGTAAGCCGGGCTCCGTCGAAGGGCCACGAGACATTCGCTTCATGTCACACGAATACTTTCCCTACTGGTTTGAATACCAGGTTGATCTGAATGGCGACTTTGTTGATTGCGGCGATGTACGAATACCCAAGGTCGATCCTGAAACCGCCCACAACTGTATTTACAAGGCCGTCAGCGAGATTCTTAAAGCGGGACTGGTCCCCATTCTCTGCGGTGGTGATCACTCCCTCACAATTCCTGCGTCCAAGGCGCTGTCCGACCACTTGGGTGACAGCAAAAAGATGGGGTACTTGCAACTCGGGGCGCACCTGAATATGGCCGAGAGCTGGGCAGGTGAGAAAAGCACGAGCGCCAGCTCCCTTGCGCGGGTTACTGAACTGCCCAATGTAGCGGCTGAGAATGTTGCCCACCTTGGTGTTCGGAACTCGATGAACCCCAAGGACTGGATTGATCTAGCCGATGAACGGGGTATCAAGTACTTCTCCATGAACGAAGTTCTGAACCGCGGTGTTGACGAAGTAACTCGCGAAGCGGCGAAGCGTGTTTGGGGCGGAACGGATTCTCAATACCTTAGCATCGACATGAATGTCATGGATGCCTCCGCGGCGCCGGGAGTCACATCTCCTGAACCCGGCGGGCTCGAGGCTCGTGAAATAATGATGATCAATGAAATTTTGGGTGAGAACGGTAGTATCGGCATGATCGACCTGACGGAATTGTGTCCGGTTGTCGACGTCAATGCCATCACCACCAAACTCGCCGCCTGTGCCTTGCTTCGCTTTATTGCGGTCATCGCCAGTGTAAACGGTGAGAAGGTAGATCAAAGCATCAAGCGAGAAGACCTTAAATAATAGCGAGGAATGTCGGGTATTAGGCCCGGTAGTGGATGTGGTGAAGCGGACAATCATATTCATGATAGCGCTCACGAGGGGCACCATCACTATGGGCAAGGTGAGGCTGCTGTTTAAACCTGACATTCCTGTTAGCCGCAGACCAGTAGCCAACACGGAAGCACGCTTGTGGGAGCTACGGATTACGGCTGTTTTATAATTTTCGATAGTTAATTCGTATTTTATTGGATATATTATACGAATAATTCATTAATTATATTGATTTCTAATTTATTCGCAATTACTGTCACAGTTCATCTCGACGTGCGAGAGCAAATCGTTCAATGACACGGATGATAGTCCTATGGCTGACAAAAGATCAGACGATAAAATTATGACCATCGACGACCGTAAGTTCGCGGCGCGTCGAACACGGCAACCTGACAAAACATCACCGGATGACGAACTAAACCGTTCGATCATTGATATGCTACAACGTGATGGCCGTATGGCTTTCTCTGAGATTGCCCAGCAGTTGGGTGTATCGGAAGGCACGATTCGAAATCGCGTTAGTGGCATGAAGCATGCCGGCATGCTGGAAATCGTTGCGATCGTTGATCCTGTTATTGCGGCATATAAGACAGCCGCCATGCTCGGCATAAAAGTCGCATCTGGTCATTCCCCCCAAGCGGTGGCAGAGCGCCTCGCGGTTTCACCAGACGTGGTCTACATCCTTTGGGTGAGCGGGCGTTTCGACTTGTTGATCGAAGTGGTGACCAATGATCGCGATAGTTTTTTGGACTTTCTGGACACAGAAATCCACAGCCAACTAGACATTGCGGAGAGTGAAACAATGTCTGGATTAAAGAATTTCAAGAATCAGTTCCTCCTTAAGCGGAACTGGAGCTAAATCAATCGAACGAAATTATCATACAGGAGATAATAGATGACTGCTTACGTCGAGAATTTTAAAGATGCCCTACCCACAGCTGAGCGTATTGCTGAGGTTCGCAAAGAGCTTGAGGAAGCTGGTGTAGAGTACGTAATGTCCGCGTGGATCGACTTGTTTGGTATTCCAAAAACCAAGCCTGTTCCAATGAGCGATTTTGAATTGCTTTGCATGGGGAAAGGCCCGCAGTTTGCTGTTCATTCGGTCTCATTTGTACCCGAGCTTTCCCCTGCCGACCCTGATCAGGTCATGGTCCCTGATCTTGATGCTGTCTATATCTGTCCGTGGGACACCTCCATCGCTATCATCTTTGCTGATCTTTTTTGGATGGACAAACCATACAACGTATGCCCGCGCCAGGCTCTTAAACGAGCAATTCATGACGCAGAAAAAGCCGGTTATGTAGGGTACGCGGGTGTTGAACCTGAGTTCATTGTTATGCGGTACGACGAAGATGGTAATCCCGTCAAGGCAATCGATGACGAACCGCAAGGTGGGTCGAAGGTACGGCGCCAGGCATTTGGCTACGATGTGGAATTATCAATTGACTCAATGCCTTTCCTCAAAGACATGATCGACATTGTCGAAGGTCTTGGTTGGAACATGCACGATGTGGTTTGTGAAGGTGGCTATTCGCAGTTCGAGTTGGATTTCCATTACACGACACTGCTGGAAATGGCCGACCGTCTGGTGTTCCTGCGTATCTTGCTAAAGGAAGTTGCCAAAGAACACGGCATGTTCGTCACGTTCATGCCAAAACCGACCACCGGTGATTGGCGTTCAGGTGCTCACATCAACTTCTCACTGCAGAAAGTGGACAATCCCGGCGTCAATATTTTCGAAACAGCAGAAGGTGGTGACTTCAGCGAAGAATGCATGCACGCCGTTGGCGGCTTGATGGCGCATTCTGAAGCTCTGACGGCTATCGTGTGTCCCACGGTCAATTCATACAATGGATTGGTTCCCAGAGTTGGTGGATTTGAAGGTGGAACCGTTACTTGGGCGCCAACAAACATTACCTATGGCCACAACAACCGTTCTGCACAGTTTCGCCTGCCGCAAAGCCGGTTCTGTATCGAAAACCGTGCCGCTGACATGTGCATGAATGTGTATCTGGGTTTTGCTATGACGCTGGCAGCCGTTCTTGAAGGCATCACGAACAAGATGGACCCAGGCCCCGCAACCGATATTGATCTCTACAACACTCCCGAAGAAGAGATCAAAGCGCGTGGCATCCGTCGTTTGCCACGCAATCTGATGGTTGCGACAGAAGCATTGCGAAATGATGACCTTGCGGGAGACGTTATGGGGCAAACCATGAGAAACTCCTTTCTTGCTTACAAGGTTGATGAATGGGAACGATATCATCAAGCTGTTACCGATTGGGAAGTCGAGGAATACCTACGGCTTTACTAAGCATCAAAGATCAACTGGCGGGTTTCGACCCGCCAGTTTTTTGTCTGGGCAAAGGAAAAACCATGAGCGATTACAATGTTTTCAACTTGGGTGACGTGGAACTTCAATCTGGCGTTGTTCTGCCAGATATCAAATTGGCGTACAAAACTTATGGTGCGCTCAATCAGGCGCGAAGCAATGTTGTCGTTTTACCGACGTTCTACACAGGGGACCACATTCGAAATGAAGGTTTCTTTGGGACCGGTCGAGCCATAGACCCGGCGCGACATTTCATTGTTTCGGTGAATATGTTTGGAAATGGGTACTCGTCATCGCCCAGCAATACACCACCACCTTTTGATGGGCCTCGGTTCCCTGCGATTACGTTGCACGACAACGTTGCTTGCCAGCATCGTTTATTGACCGAAGAATTTGGTATCGAAAGTGTCGCACTTGTTGCTGGCTGGTCAATGGCCGGATGTCAGTCCTATCAGTGGGCAGCCCAATTTCCTGATATGGTAAAGGCGATCGTGCCGTTTTGTGCATCTGCGAAAACATCGCCGCACAATATTGTGTTTCTTGAAGGCGTCCAGGCTGCTTTGCAGGCTGATGGCGAGTGGAATGGCGGTGACTACGATACTCAGCCGGAACGGGGATTACGGGCTTTCGGACGCGTCTATGCCGGGTGGGCATTCTCTCAAAGCTTCTATCGGGAAGGATTGTACAAAAAACTAGGGTTCGAGACCTTGGAAGACTTGTTGATCGATTGGGAAGAAGACCACGTCATCAATTGGGACGCCAACAACCTGCTTACAAAGCTTCAGTCATGGAAGAACGGCGATATCAGCAACAACGTCTTGTATCGCGGCGATTTCAAGGCGGCGTTGGGTGCAATTAATGCAAAAGCTATTCTGATCCCCAGCACAACGGACCTTTATTTTCCGCCCGAAGACAATGAAATCGAAATCATGCATATGCCAAATGCGGAACTCAGGCCATTTGAGTCAGTTTGGGGTCACTGTGCTGCGAGCCCGGGCAACGATCCTGAATTTGCAAACTTTCTTGACTGCGCCATCAATGATGTTCTGGATATAGCTTAAGCTTGGAGACGGTGCGATAGACCATTGATCTGGTTAAATCCAGTTAGCCGCAACGATAAATCCACCTAGAGTGATCGTGGCGAGGCCCATGGACAACCTGATAAACTCGCCGAACAACGGCATTTTACGGGCAATAATTGTTGCCGGACACGATACGACAATTGACAAAACGGCCATTCCCAAAATTGATCCCAACCCAAAGACAACAATATAACCAATCCCAAAAAGCTTGCTGTCCACCGATGTGGCGGTAACGAAGACGATCAATGCCGCCGTACCCGCGAGGCCGTGCATGATGCCCACTGTCATGGATTGCATCAAATCACGCAGCCTCAATTTCATATGCCGATGTTCATGCATTGATTGCCCGTGTTGGCGTTGTTTTTCGTGCCCATGGCTATGCATGTGAATATGGTAAGTACCGCAATCGTGATGGTGAGCGTGAATGTGAACGCGATCGCGCACAACACTAATCGTGACTTTCAGGCCGAGCGCCAGCAACATCACGCCAACGGCGAACTCCAGCCATTTTGCGAGTTCCTGTGACAACTGAGCGTCGAGGGCTAACGCCAAGCCGCCAAACATCAAAAGTGTGATGGCATGCCCCACCCCCCAAGAAGCCCCATACGCTGTGGCCTGACGAACCGATACCCCCCGGCGCGTTAGGGCCGCAACAGCGGCAACATGATCTGCTTCTAACGCGTGCTGGATACCTAACAGCAGGCCCAGTCCGAATAAAGAGTACATAATGTCCCTCTAGAGAAGTGGAAGGATAGCTGGTGCATCTGAGTCCTTCCAATGGCCCCTGACACACCATCTATCCGGCGGCAGGCGTTATTCAGGCCTCATAACCTTATCTCTGTGCCCAAGTTTCCCTTCGGTGACCATTGTGCCCAACGTGTCCAATATTACACGGCAAGCCAACTGGGAAGTGCTGTCGTTTACGTCATAGGGAGGAGAAACTTCAACCACTTCCATGGCGCACAACCCTTCTTTCGCGATTATGCGCACCATTTCCAAGGCTTCTCTCGGTGTGAAGCCGCCTGGTTCCGGCGTTCCCGTTCCGGGTGCATATCCAGGGTCGATGCTATCAATATCAAAAGACAGGTAAACAGCATCACAGCCCTTCCACGCCAGATCCAAGGCCATGGCTGCTGTTCCCGCGGTTCCGAGTTCTTCGAAGTCCTTCATCGTGATAACGCTGGTGCCCCTATCACGGGCCACTTCTGAGCCGGGGCGATTGCCATACCAGCCACCGATACCGATCTGAACTAAATTCTTTGGTGGGCAGTTGGATAAACCCACGTCATGCATATGGCTATGAGCCTGGTGTGCCTTGTTATGTTCCACACTCTCATGATCGTTCGTCGTCCAATACCACGGCGTGGTGTGCATCCGTTCATCCATATCGATATCCTGGGTATCAAGATGTCGATCAAAGTGGATGATACCAACATTCCCGTCTATGTGTGGTGCGACACCGCGCACATTGGGATACCCAAGGCTGTGATCGCCACCAACAATGATCGGAAATACACCAGAAGTATAAATATGCGAGACTGCTTTCGAGACTTGGTCAAATGTCTTTTCGATACTGCCGGGAATAACGAATATGTCTCCGGCGTCACATAGATCGAGTTCCTCGAACAGGTCAACGGCACCATCGACGCAGTACCCATCATAGACGGCGGAAATCCGGCGAACCCCTTGTGGACCAAACCGCGTTCCGGGGCGGTAGGTGGTCCCGCCATCAAATGGCGCGCCAACAAACGCTGCCTCATAGTTTCCTACTTCGCGGATATCCTCACAATACGGCGTTTTCATGAACGTATTGATACCAGCAAATGCCGGCAAATGGCCTCGACTGAATAGTGAAATGGAGCGATCATTGATAGAATCTGCAGCTTCGAGGCCAAGTTCCAACCCACGTTGAATTTCCTCTTCCTGCTTGGTTTGGGAAATTCGCTCCAATGTTTTTAAGTTTCGGTTGCCGCGCAGTTCACCGGTTTTTTTATCTGGCATAGGGATATCCTCTCGGCGTTTCAATTCGCCACGGTTAAGGGAGGAGAGTGGCCATAGCGACTCTCTCTATAGTGGGGTTTCTGGCTCTTATCGTCAGTATTAAAAATTCGTGTCAGACATAATAGATCATAAATAACAATGAACATCATCAGTTAAATTGATGATGTTCATGAGCGCGCCTATGGAGATGCTCGACGCAACCTTAACGTAAGAATTCAAGCATTCTATCACAAGCATGGTGCTGCGGTGCGTCGGGATTCGATATGACAAAAATGGTCGATACCGGATCATTCCCGGCAGCGAGTACGGGGTGAAGGTTTCCATTATTAACATCTTTGTCAGCGAACGCCTCTGGCAAGAAGCATAACCCCACGCCTAAAATTGTTAATCGGCGGGCTTCCTCCAGATGTTCTGACAACCCTGCAAGGTGAGTTCCTAGCCCAGAACGTTGGCGGAACCTTGTCAGGCTTTCGGGCTCGTCTGCACCTGTCAAAATAAAGGCATATTCCGCCAAATCCTCGGGTCGACTTATTGTTTTCCCAAACAACGGGTGCCGGCGGCCACAATAGGGACGATAGGTTTCCTCAAATAAAATGTCGTACCGTAACCCGGCGGTCCGCAGGGTCACGGGTGCGATACCAATCTCGACTTCATTCCTCATAACGCTTCGCTGGATCACATCCCATGTTGCGATGCTGACAAATATCTCGACGTTAGGAAATTTTCTATGAAATTGCTCAATGGCATCATCAATGTGATTGCCGACAAGGTTGCTGATTAATTGCACCCTTAGCCGACCCCGAATCTCAACAGATGCATCAGCCAATGTGTTTGGAATGCTACTGGCGACCCCAAACATCGTGGCGCATTTCTCAGCCAGCAACTCGCCGTTCAAGGTAAGGGAAAAACCCCCGGGGCCTCTCCTGCACAAAATCGTGCCCATATGCTGCTCAAGACGCCTAAGAGCCATGCTGATTGACGGTTGCCCACGGTTCAACCGCCGCGCAGCTTCACTCACGCCCTCTGCGTTCACAATCTCATAAAATGTGCGTAATAGGTTCCAATCAAGATTTCGCGCGAACCGTTGACCGGTAAGCGGACTGGTTTCTATACAACGAGATGAATCAGATTTTTTCACGGCATACAATTCTACTAAAATTTAGTCCACGGCACTTGTATTATGAGGATAATACGATGGTATTGTCAGAGGAAACTCGCTTAAGTCAAACGGGCGTCCTTCGCTCCGTTCGGCAAGAATAGCAATGTAGGGAAGAGTTTGCCTAAGCAAACATGGCTGCAATCGGCCATATGCAGAAATGTATGATCCTGAAAACGAAAACTGTAGTTTTATTTGTGATTTTTTGTGAGTCATATTACGCGCGTCACATACATCGGTTCACTTTCAACCACGTATTGCGGGGCTCGATTTAATCTGCAAAACTTGCATGCTGACCTCGTAAACTGGCCTCAATTCAACGATCAAGGAAGTACTTGATGAATTCTGTCACGGCTGAAGAATGGTATGAGGTTCGGCACATCGACGATGATGTGAGTTTTATCGCGGAGCCATTTATCAAGGATTTTTACCGCTGTAATATTTGGCATGTCCGTGGAAGTAAACGAGACATGCTTGTTGATACGGGCATGGGTGTCGTCAGCTTGCGAACCCATATTCCACTCGTCACTGAAAAATCCTGCATTGCAGTCGCCAGCCATGTTCATTTCGACCATATCGGTTGTCACCACGAGTTTGCAGAGCGGTACGTTCATGCTGATGAAGCTGACATTCTTGCTGAGCCAACACGTGCTGCGACACTGGCCGATCTTTATGTAACAGACGATATCTTTACCAAGATGCCGCCTTCGCCCTACTCGTCGACCAAGTACGAGGTTCAGTCAGCACCTGCGACCCGCATTCTTCAGGGGGGAGACGTTATTGACTTGGGGAATCGTCAATTTGAAGTGATCCACACACCAGGACACTCTCCCGGTGGCATTATGCTGTTTGAGAAGACAACGGAAATTCTGTTTTCAGGCGATACCGTTTATGATGGCCCCCTCATTGATGACGCGTATCACTCGGATATTCCAACCTATATTGAAGTCATGAAACGGATCATGGAATTACCCGTGAGGGTCGTGCACGGTGGACATTTCCCAAGCTTTGATGGAGAGAAATATCGCGCCCTAATCCGATTATATCTGAAAGAAAAAGACAAATGACGCCTGTATAAGTCAGTTGGATGCCACCGAAACTAACTGCGCAGGCCGAATTGTATCCTGGCGGACGCCTTCTTCATAGCCGAGTAAGGTCCACAACGCCCACTTCAGGTCGAGCATTGCCCGCGCAATATCATCATCGGCCCGAATAAAAGAATCATAGAAAATACCATCAATATGAGTTGATATAAATGTCGCAATGCGCGCGGGATCAACATCCTTAAAGCGGCCCTCGGAAATACCCTGGGTTACACTGGCGGTAAGAATTCGGTGCTCTTGCGCATAAAAATCCTTGATAGCATTAGCAACCGACGGAGAACCTTGCCGCGGCCCGGCGTAATCAAACATGATTTTTACCAGTTTACGAAGTTCTTTGGATAATCTGATGTTGTTCTCAAACCAGTCTTCGATCAGGTCAACAGGATCGTGATGGTGTTTACGAGATACCTGATAGCCCTTGATGGTGTTTTCGATCAGATTTGTCACAGCGCGACTGAACAGTTCTTCCTTGTTCTTAAAATGATAATAAACCAATGAATGGGTCACCCCGGCGCGACGCGTAATATCCTGAATTGTGACAGACGCGTAATCACGTTCCGTAAACAGATCGATAGCAGCAGCCATCAATATCTCTGCACGCTCCTGGCCCTTTGTGCTTTGTTTTCTTAATGTTTTTGTAGCCATGCCACTCACCATCAACTCTCTAACATATCCCCGCTCACTCGAAGTTTAATCCCTGAGCAATACCGCATCTGATTGCCTGGCGTGAATGTTCATTGTATCGCCTTTTGAGACGGCGTGGTCTTGCGGCAATCGCAATAACAATTCAACCTCAAGGCCTTTCCCGGCACGTACATGACACAGTCTATGTGTGCCCTGGAAGATAACTTCGCTGACCTTAATTTCACCCAGAGGAATCATGTTATCTCCCTCGGCATTTCCCAACCTTATCTGTTCAGGGCGCAAGGAGACATGGACGGTTGCCCCTGTTTCCGCTTCGCCAGTAAAGGCTAGTTGGCCCATTTGGGTATCAACTCGGATTCGGTTGTCTTCACAAGAAACGGCTATTCCTTCGAAGATGTTGCTGTCACCCATGAATTTCGCCGCGAACAATGTGGCGGGGCGTAAATACACCCGGTCAGGCGGACCGTAATCCTCAATCCGCCCTTGATTGATCAGCGCAATATTGTCCGCAATACTCATGGCCTCTTCTTGGTCATGCGTCACATGGACAAACGTAGCCCCCAGACTTTTTTGTAAATGGACAAGTTCTTCCTGCATTTGGCGTCGTATCTTTAAATCAAGTGCGCCCAGTGGCTCATCAAGCAACAGGACCGAAGGTTCAACCGCAATAGCCCGCGCCAGTGCCACACGTTGGCGTTGACCGCCTGAAAGTTGATGAATACCGCGGTCACCAAAACCGGTTAGTCCTACAGTTTCAAGTGACTCCTCGGCGAGCTTATAACGTACTGATTTGGATACTTTTCGCATGGCCAACCCAAAACTCACATTTTCGCGCACTGTCATATGTGGGAATAGGGCATAGTCCTGAAATACAGTTACCGTGGGGCGCGACGCCGGTGGTACTTCCGTTACGTCCTCACCATCGATGATTAACTGTCCTGACGTGGGGGCTGTAAACCCGCCCATCATGGAAAGAATGGTAGTTTTTCCACTCCCCGAAGGGCCAAGAAGAACGAGAAACTCGCCTCGTGAAACGTTCATGTTAACATTATCGACCGCCTTGATAGCACCGTATTCCTTCGTAACGCCTTTAAGTTCAACCAGGCTGTCACTCATTTTTTTACTCCGTAGTTAAGAACCATGACAACCGCAGCGATACCGACAGTGACCATCGAGATCGCGAACACCATGGTACCGGCTGCATTGACTTCAGGTGTTAGGCCCGCACGCAGCATCTCAAATATAATCACCGGCATGGTGACCTCGAAACGGCTGAGCAGGAAGGCAATGATGAACTCATCCCATGACAAAGTGGCAGACAAGCAGAAAGATGCGAACAGGGACGGCTTCATGATCGGGGCAATGACTCGCGTCAGAGTATGGAAATCGCCAGCGCCCAGATCCCGTGCCGCCCAGTCGATGTTACGTAAATGATCGCCAAACTGTGAATATATAATCGCGAAACACAGTGGTAGATTGATCACCACGTGTCCAATCCCCACGGCGAACAGGGACTTTGGGATACCGACGATATTGAGCGTAATTAGCAGACCAATCCCGATAATCAGATATGACACCGTCAATGGTGCCATCAGAACAAAGCGAATAGAACCTGCAAACCGTGGCTTGCGACGGGCCATTCCATAGGCCGCAAGGAACCCCAAAACTGTTGTAACCAGGGCCGACGAGATAGCAACAACAACTGAATTGAGTAAGGAATCCATCAGTCGTTCATTGGCAAACATTTTTTCATACCACTGCAGGCTGGGGCCATTAAATGGTGGTACCGGTAACAGGCCATCCTGGAATGAAAATACGACCAGCACCACAACGGGCAGATAAATGAAAACTAATGCCGCTATCAGGTAGGCTGCCGCTGGTGCGTTTTTGATCCATGCAGGCATGGCTATACGCGCTCCATCTTCAGGTGCTTGGCTGAGATAAAGTAGACAGCGACAACCACGACCATAAGCGTAATGCTCATCACCGATGCCATAGGGAAGTTTGCTGCACGTGAGACCTGTAGCATAATGGCCTGTGGGATCAGTACTTCAGTACCGCCTCCCAAAATCTGTGGCGTAATATAATCACCAATACAGATCACGAAGGTAATAAAAGCGCCAACGGCAACACCAGGGAGACTCAGCGGCAATGTGATCCGTAAAAACACCTGGAGCGGGCTCGCACCAAGATCCGCAGCCGCCTTACGATAGGAAGATTTTATTTGCACAAGGTTGGCGTAAATGGTCAGGGTCAAGAGCATTGTAAAAAAGTGAACAAACCCGAGAACAGTGGCGCCCCGGCTATAGGACATGGCCAACGGTTCATTAATCAAACCAATGTCCATCAACATTACGTTAAGGATGCCTTTTTCAGAAATCACCAAAAGCCAGCTGTAAGAGCGCACCACATACGCTGTCCAGAAAGGCAGCACGGTTAGGATCAGGACAAAACGCTGCCAGTGGGCCGGAATTCGGTAGGCGAGAATATAGGCCAGTGGGTAAGCCAGCAGGATACTGATCGCAGTGGTCGCCAGCGTGACCTCGATAGAGTTTAGCAAGGCGTCCAGCAGGTAATCCTTGGCAAAGAATTTACTGTAGTTGGCTAACGTCCACGTTGCGGTAAGCTTGCCGTAGACCCGTTGCCAAAAGCTGACGACGACCATCGCCGTAAGTGGCAGGGCAAAGAATACAACGGTGAAGATCAACGCAGGATGGATGGCCCATCGTGTGAAATCAAATCCGGCACGCCTTTTCATTTGTGCGCTTGACGGTGACATCGCACATCCCTGTTACGAGTGAAATTAAATTATAACAATTATACCCGTGATCCTGGTCCCGGGTAGGCCTGAATTCTTATTCTGGTCTACCCGGGCACGCAGGTTCAGGGAGATACTCTTAACTCTAGCTCTGCAGGAATTCGGTCCAGATATCGAGCATTTCAGCATCAATATCCGCCTGAGAGATAGTTGATGGTACAGAACGATCGAGGAATGCGGGTTGTTCGTCCCAACGCAAAATCTTCTTCTCCGCATCACTCAGTACGGCGTTCTTATTAGCTGGCATGGCCCAGTAGCATTCTGATGTTGCCAGAGACCCTTGGCCTTTCGGACTCAGGACATGGTTCACGAAGTCGAAGGCAAGGTCCTTCTTGTTAGAACCGCTAAAGACACAGAGACCCTGAATCCACATCAGTCCACCTTCGTTAAAGATCGTCCAGTCAAGTTGTGGCATGGTTGGCATCAGACCGGAGACAGCGAACTCTGCACCGTTCAGAATTATGTCCACATCACCGTTGACCAGGGCATTCTGTACACTAACGATATCACCAACCATTTTCACATTTGGCTTCATAGCCAACAACTTCTCCCGAATGCTTGGGAGGTCATCCATGGAGATGTTGTCGGGGTGAATGCCCATGGAAATAGCGATCAATTGCATGGCCGGGAAATAATAATCATAGATGGCAACACGACCCTTATATTTGGAATCCCACATAACCTGCGCGGAACGCATGTCCGCTTCATCAACTTTATCCTTGTTGTAGGCGACCCCGTAGTACCCGAATTTCTCCGGTACGGCGTACCGAACGCCATCCACGTGATTGAATGCTGCGGATGTAAGTTGCGGCAGCAAGTCATTCAGAGGCAATGCGCCTTCATCCATAGGCTCAAGCAGACCCATCCCCGCTACCAACGGTGTGTCGGGAGCATCTACAACGAGCACATCCCAGTCACCTGGTGCGGATTGCTCGATGATCGACAGGGCGGTGCCGGTTCCTTCGTAAGTCTTCACATTGACCTTTACGTTGTGCTTGGCTTCAAAGGGAGCGAGCAGCTTTTCATCCGCATGATCGCACCATACAAGGACATTGAGGTCACCCGCAGCACGGCCGGCTTTTGGTAAAACTGTGCTGGCGACGGCAGCCCCGGCTGCACCAGCTACAAATGAACGCCGGCTAACTTTCCTTTTGATTGAATTTCTTAGAGTTCCCATAACGTATTCCCTATTCAAAATTGTTAATGTTGCGTTGGTCTTCGTCGGTTAATTATTGTCTAGTTCTTGAACTTCCATCCAGGACGTCGGAGGGATTCATCAAGGGTCTTGCCGTGCTTAAGCGCAATGCCGGCCATGATCCGCATCACCACACAACAGGCCATGCGGGATGTGGAGCCGCTGACATCAAACATGGGGCAAAGCTCCGTTACATCAATGACACTAAGCCCACCTCGCTCGCTGATTTTGGATGCCACACGCATTATTTCACGGGATTCCAGACCACCTGGCTCGGTTGCCGTTACCCCCGGTGCCGACGATGAATCCATGACGTTGAAATTAAAGCTGAGATACTGCCCATCCGTGCCATCCCAAACTCTGGATACGGTTTCGTCCATGACGTCGTCAACGCCGCGTTCGAGGACTTCAAACATAGGATGGAAACGCATGCCCCTGCTTTTTGCCAAATCAATGTGATCTTTTGGATTGAAGGAGTTCCGAGCGCCGATATGTGCCACGTTATCCATGCTCAAATTCTCAAGCTCAGTAATGCGAGCCATGGTGCAGGTGCTGACATTACTTTCACCAGCCCATTGATCAGCCATATCCAGATGTGCCCCCAAGTGCATGTAGCCCATTTTTTTATCTTCACCCAGATGATCCGAAAGCGCTTTGGTGGCAGGAATGGAAACCGAGCGATCACCACCGCAAATGATTGGAGTCTTGCCAGCGGCCAACGCCTTACGAACAGCCTGATAAATACGGTCCCGCGCAACATCCGGACTCACCCGCGGCATGGATACATCACCACTGTCAACGGCAGTTCCGTGAAGGTCCACATTAAATTCGAACCAGTATGGGAAGTAATCCAAAGATGCCACGCGGAACTCTCTCGGTCCGTCTTCACAACCCGGTTTTCCCACATTGCCTTCATCAAATGGTACACCAATAAATACATAAGGCGCTTCGTGATTTGCCAGTTCATCACCGTCAAGCGAGACAAACGGTGCGCGCAAGAAGGAAATTTGACCTGGTGACCGGTAATTGTCACCATCATCTCCACCAAGGGGAGAGAACAGGTGGGCGAATGCTTTGGCTGGGTTCATTATGACTTCTCCTGTCGAATTTTATGCGACGTCGTCGACGATGTTATTTTAATCAAGGTTGTTCATTACGGCTGCGAAGCGTGGCGGCTCTGCTGCCCAAATAGTGGTAAATCATATTGCAGGCGAGCTTCGCGCTCATCATGCTCACATCGAAAATCGGGGAAAGCTCCGCCAGTTCCAGCACGTCAACACCGTATTCTCCGGTAAGACGGGCAAATGCCAGGGCTTCACGTGCTTTCAGTCCGTAGCTCTCCGGACAACTGGTGCCCGGCATGCAACTACAATCGATGGAATCCGTATCCCATGACAGGTAGACGGCGTCTGTGCCGTTCCAGGCACGGTCGAGGATGTCGCGGCCACAGGCCTCAACCCCTCGCTCGACAACTTCCGACATGGGATAGATTGGCATGTTATTGTCGACCCAGAAGTCCATCCAATCTTTCGGATTTAAACCATTGCGCGATCCCATATGAGCCATATTTTCACTGCTCACATTGGGTAGCTTAAAGGCCTCTGTCGGGCCGGAAGCATTGGTGATTTCAATCCCCGCCCAATCAACAGCAGCATCAAGATGGCAATCCACATGCAAGTAGCCCATCTTGCCTTCGGGGTTATGGCGTCCCAACCATTGCGATAAGGCCCGTGCACCGGGGATCGGGACCGAATGATCGCCACCAACCAGAATGACTTTGGCCCCCCCTTCGAGACACTCTGTGACGTAGTCACACATGTATTGCTGGGACAATTCGTTATTGCCCGTTACCACAGGAATATCGCCGCAATCGACAACGTTAAAGAACGTCATCAGGTCCACATCGTATTCGAACATATATGGGAAATACTGGGATGATGCTTCGCGGATACCATGCGGCCCGCTGGATGTGCCGGTGCGTACAATCGTTCCCTGATCCCAAGGTGCGCCGAGGAAACATATCTTGGCACCCATTTCGCGGATTTTGTTGCGATCAGGCGGGCAATAGGGTGCCCCCATATAAGTCAGAACGCCTTCTGACTTATAGGGCCCATTATGCTTTTCGGGAGAATATATATGAGCGTTCTCACGAGTTTCCTGATGCGGTCCCTGATGTTGATGAGGAACAAATGTCCACGGATTTTCTGGTTGTACCGTCATATTGAATTCCTAGTTAATGGCACTGTTGACAGGCGTTGATGTGTGCTCCACAGATCTAGCAGCGCTAATTGCATCCGCTGTCTCATAGAGTTCAATGGAGGTCAGCTGCATCTCACGCCCTGTGACAACATTGGGCGTCGGCAAACCGCAGTCGGGACAGCGAAAATTATATCGACCATTCGGCGTTTTAACGGTATCGCAGGATTCACAAAACACCGTAAGAGGGATTTCCTCTATATTCAGGACGGCACCTTCGCATGAGGTGCCCTGTGCTGCTGATCCAAAGCAAAAATGCAGTGCTCGGGTCATAGCGGACATTTCACCCAGTCGAATATTGATCTGCTTGATACGCGTCACGCCTTGCTGCAACGCGTAATCGTCAACCATTTCAGTGAGGCTACGGGCCAGGGCAATCTCATGCATGCGCATGGCTCCCATCGCGTGAAGGCGGTGATACAGGACGGGATGCTGCTTCCTTTGCCCGTGTGATGATCCAGTCCTGCCATTTCTGAAGCCCTTC
>Ga0233427_10001094_pt1 | contig 30725 bp, 26 predicted proteins | sample SI_118_April2016_5_FD_179885 | JGI IMG/M metagenome (GOLD analysis project Ga0233427, IMG submission 179885) | Seawater microbial communities from Saanich Inlet, British Columbia, Canada - SI_118_April2016_100_MG | ecosystem: Environmental > Aquatic > Marine > Inlet | place: Canada: British...
ACATGATCATTTACTATTCTTCACAACAGCAGGAAGTATGTATTTCCTAAAGGCTTGGCAGATACCAGATGTCTCACGATATTCTAAAGGAACGCCATTGGTCCAACTTCTTCAAAAATTGGATGAAGGTCGACAATCTAAAGATGAAAAGGTACTTTGTATGTTGCCAGTAGCTAATCTAACTGGTGATGGGCATTATTTCTTATTTGCAACTAAAAATGGTATTGTTAAGAAAACCCGTTTAGAAGAATATTCTTCTAGGATACAAAGAGCTTGGGCTCGTGATCAAGGTTTTAGGGCTATTACTCTTAAAGAAAAGGATGAATTAATAGGTGTAGACATATCAGAAGGAGATAGTCAGGTTATGCTTGCAACTAAGTTGGGAATGGCTAATCGTTTTTCAGAAGGTGAAGTTAGAATTGTTGGCCGTAACGGTCAAGGAGTAATAGGTATGCGCTTGAAAGAGAAAGATGAAGTTATTGGTATGACTTTAGTAAATGAAGAAGATATTTTGTTGACTATTACTGAAAAAGGTTATGGAAAAAGAGCTAGCGCAAGTAATTATCGACTTACAAAGAGAGGTGCTAAAGGTGTTAAAAATATTAAAGTTGATGACAAAAGTGGTCACGTAATAGCTACTTTTACTCCCGGACAGGCAAATCAAATATTGGCGACAACTTCATCTGGAAAGGTAATCCGCACACACATAGAAAGCATAAGACAGATTGCAAGAGTAGGTAGAGGCGTCAAGGTGATGTCAGTTGATGAAAAGGAAACAGTTGTGGCTGTAGCTTTACATGATGAAGAAGATGAGGAAAGAAATGTGGATCCTTCACCTAATGATGATATGCCTTGTTCAGAGTGTGATGAAGGTAAATTAGCCCTTGATGGAGACAAATACATTTGTAGTACATGTGGATTGACTAAGGATGCGTAAAATACCAGTCAAAGATATCCATATTGATGCTAATACAAAATTATCTGAACTAATATCTCAATTCAATGAAGCTGGCGGCTTTGTAGCAACAAAAATAGCTACGGCAACATCCATTCTTCAGGATATGCAAAAAGGTAATTGTACAAAATTTATTTCATTTCCTGCAGATATAATGGCAACAGGAACTCGAGGACTTCTCAGACAGTTAATAGAACAAGATCTTATTGATGTTGTAGTTACTACTTGTGGTACTTTAGATCACGATATAGCTCGAATATTGGCTGATTACTATCATGGAGATTTTGCTATGGATGACCAAAAGTTACGTGAGGAAGGAGTCAATAGACTAGGAAATGTCTTAGTTCCAGATGATTCATACGGTATTCCTATTGAAAAATGGATGCAGCCCATTTTAGGAGAGTTATATGAAAAGGACAATCGTTGGATTCCATGGAAGATATGGCGAGAGTTAGGCCTTCGTTTAGCTGAAGAAAAGAACGGTTCTGAATCTTTCTTAGCAATCTGTGCTAAAAAGAACGTTAAAGTCTTTGTTCCAGGCCCAACAGATGGTGCTGTAGGTTCACAATTATGGATGTTTTGGCAAGATCACCGAGATTTCACCTTAGATCTTTTTGCAGAGGAAAATGACTTATCAGATATAGTTCATGAAGCCGAAAGTACTGGTGCTCTGATGGTTGGTGGCGGTATATCCAAGCATCACACTATTTGGTGGAATCAATTCAGAGAGGGTTTAGATTATGCAGTTCAAGTAACTACAGCTCCAGAATGGGATGGTTCTCTTAGCGGTGCTAGAGTTAGAGAAGCCGTATCTTGGGGTAAAGTTCAACCTAAAGCAAGACGAATAACAGTTGAAGGAGATGCAACAGTTATGCTTCCATTAATTTTAGGGCCTTTATTGTGAGAGCCATAGTGCGCGGTGTTTCCGATTCATATGAAAAAGCCTTAGCATCATATTTTGGCACAGGACCAACTGATTTAGAAGAAGCAAGAAAGCAGCACTCGGCATATGTTTTGAAATTAAGAGAATTAGGTTTAACTGTCAAGGAGTTAGATTCTCATTCTGACTACCCAGATTGTTGTTTCGTGGAAGATCATGCTATTGTAGCTGGCGATTCAGCACTTATTACAAATGCAGGTCACGACTCTCGTTTGGGCGAAAAAACAGCTATTGTCGAAGCCTTAGAAGATGATCTCAATTTAGAATTCATGAATTCTGGAGGGCGGATGGATGGAGGTGATGTATTTCAATTTGGGAATAAATTTTTAGTTGGACATAGTAGCCGCACTAATAATAAGGGAATTCAAAATCTTAAAGATTTTGTTGAAGTTCGGGGATTTGATTTACATGTTATTGAAGTTCCTAAAAGATCACTCCACTTAATCTCAGTTTGTACTTCTCCGATGCCAGATGTACTTTTGGCTCCAGAGGGTTGGTTTAAATCTTCAGATTTTCCAGACAGCACTGAACTTCTTTTAGTTCCCAATGAAGAGGCTTATGGAGCGAATGTAATTTCATTTGGTAAGGAGGTCATGGTTTCTAAAGGCTATGATCAAACTTCTAAAATTTTAATAGATAAAGGTCTTAATTTACACTATATGGAAATGTCTCAGTTTAGGGCCGGAGATGGTTCATTAACTTGTCTTTCAGTAATTTATGAATAACTATAATTGTTAATATAATGACCTAATACATTAATTATCCTATGACTGTTATCGATAGTCCTGCAAAGATAGAAGCTTCCACAGGCAAATTAGGTATTCTTATGCCTGGTTTAGGTGCAGTAAGTACTACATTCATAGCTGGAACTTTGGCAATTCGCAACGGTTTTTCGAGCCCAATAGGTTCGATAACCCAAATGGGTTCATTGCGTCTTGGAAAAAGAAATGAAAATCGTGAAGTAGATATCAAAGACTTTGTACCATTGACTAAACTGGATGATTTAGTTTTTGGAGGATGGGATATTTTTGATGATAATTGTTATGAAGCAGCAGTAAAGGCAGGCGTAATTGGAAAGGAATTACTTGATCAGGTTAAATCTGAATTATCGAGTATCAAACCCATGAAGGCCGTTTTTGATAAGAATTTTGTTAAGAAATTAAATGGCACTTACATTAAATCGGTTAAAGGCCATAGAGCTCGCATTGAGGCTTTACGAAAAGATATATGTGACTTTAAAGAAAAAAACAATTTAGAAAGAGTCGTTATGATTTGGTGCGGGAGTACTGAGATTTACCAAGAACCCATAGAGTCAGTTTATGGTTCTTTAAGTTCATTTGAGAATGCTTTAGACAATGATGAGATATCTTTGGCGCCTTCCATTCTTTATGCTTATGCAGCACTCAAAGAAGGCATACCATATGCGAATGGTGCACCTAATTTATCAGTAGATTTCCCAGCAATGTATTCGTTGGCTGCTAAAGAAAAAACTCCAATTGCAGGTAAAGACTTTAAGACAGGCCAAACTTTAATGAAAACAATTTTAGCACCAGGATTCAAAGCCAGAAAAATAGGTATAGATGGCTGGTTTTCAACTAATATTTTAGGTAATAGAGATGGTGAAGTTTTGGATGATCCGGAATCCTTTAAGACAAAAGAGGTTTCTAAATTAGGCGTTCTTGAACAAATTTTAGAACCTGAAAAATATCCTGAATTGTATGGAGATTTGTATCATAAAGTCCGTATCAATTACTATCCACCTAGAGGAGATAACAAAGAGGGATGGGATAATATTGACATTAAAGGATGGCTAGGGTATCCTATGCAGATTAAAGTTGATTTTCTGTGTAGAGATTCGATACTTGCAGCTCCCATAGTGCTCGATTTAGCTTTATTTTTAGATTTAGCTAAGCGTTCAGGAATGCATGGAATTCAAGAATGGTTGTCTTTCTACTTCAAATCACCAATGTGTAAACCAGATCTGTATCCTGTACATGATTTATTTGCACAAAAGTCTAAATTAGAAAATACTCTTCGCCATTTGATGGGTGAGACGCTCATTACTCATCTTGGATTAGACTATTATTACGAGGAAGATTAATGAAATCGGTTATTGTTACAAAGTATGGTTCTCCAGATAATTTGAAAATTGAGGAGTTGCCTACTCCAACAGCAGGCCCTGGAGAGGTTTGCATAAGGGTTTCAAAAGCTGGAATTAATTTTGCAGATATCCTTTCTCGTATGGGGTTGTATCCTGGAGCTCCTAAGCCACCCTTCACTCCAGGTATGGAAGTATCAGGTACAATTCATGAGATAGGTCCTGATGTTAAAGAGTATAAAATTGGAGATAGAGTAGTAGGTTCGGGATCAAACGGAGGTTATTCTACTCATATAGTATCTAAGGTTGAAGGTGTCTTTAAAATTCCAGACAACATTTCTTTTGATGTTGCTGCAGCTTTTCCTGCAGTTTATCTTACATCTTACCTGATGATAATTCATCCAGGGGCTTTGCAAAAAAATGAAAGTATTTTGATTCATGGTGTTGCAGGAGGAATAGGTTTAGCCTCTATAGAATTAGCTAAAATAGCTGGAGCTAAAACAATATTTGGAACCTGTTCACCAGAAAAGCATGATTTTGTTAGAGAGAGAGGTGTTCTTCCAGTAGACCGGAATGATTTTTTAGCAGAAATAATGGACTGGACTGACAATAAAGGTGTAGATTTGGTTTTAGATCCCATAGGTGGAGAAAATTTAATGAAATCATATAGATGTTTGGGTTCTGGAGGGCGTGTTTGTTCTTTTGGTATTTCAGATATGGCTCCAGGTAAGAAAAAAAGTAGTTGGCATCGTTTTAAATCGTGGTTAACTTTTCCTAAATTTGATCCTTTAAAAATGATGGCAAGCAACCGAGGTGTATTTGGTATACATTTAGGACGTTGGAAAAATTTAGATACCTTAAATAAGGCAAGAAAAGATTTAATGAAATGGATTGAAGAAGATAGAATACATCCTCACGTTGATCAAGTTTTTCACTATGAAAAAGCGTCTGAGGCACATCATTATATTCAAGATCGTAAGAATATTGGTAAAGTTTTACTAGACTTCGACTAATTCCAAATTTCTTTGGCATCTCTTTAAATTAGGGTACTATTTTGGTATACTATGTCTGATATCAATGTTAAATTAAAACATGATTTGAATGATGCAGACACACTTTTCAAAATTCTTTTCGCTTCAATTAAGATTGGAGCTCCAGCATCTAAGAGAAAAATAGCAGATGTGGCAGATATATCCTCACAACTAGTTGATTATCATATAGACAAATTAGTAGCTAATGGACAGATGCTAATTGTGAACTCACAATATATGTCTCAAATTACATTTTCAGATAAGGCCCTTTACAAGTTTTTAAAAAATAAAATAATTACCCAAGAATTAGTAGACAAAATAGCTAAGGGAATTGATTTTTCCCAGTCCGAAGTTCAAGATAATGAGGTAATTGAGGAATCCATTTTGACCTTACTAAAACTTTTTTCAATAGAGTTAAAGCAACAATGATTCTCCAAACTTTTTTGGCATTCTTTTATATACAAAAAAGGTTTTTTCATACTATGAGACGAAGGCATATGTTAGGAACGCATGACAAAACCCTCTGCGGTTGGAATGTTACAGTTGGTGAACTAACTCAGTTAAAAAAAATGGATACCAAATATGTCAATTGTAAACGTTGTTTAGAAAAATTAGATGGAGTTTCAGACATTTTGTCTCTTGAATTAAAAATAAAAAAGAAAATGGGAAGTATTAGTAATGTCTAAAAAAATAGAAATTTTTGGTAAATCAATGAATTCACCACAAGCAATAGCCGGCCTATCGGAGTCTGTCGTAGGTCCAACAGGCGGAATTCCTTCAGGTATGTTTGCAATTTTTGCAGTAGTTATTCTAACAGTTTCTTTGGCTACATACTTGCCTGAAGATGATATACCTTCTAATCAAAGTTTAACGGAGGTTCAATCTACTTATTTAGAAAGTATATTATCCGATCGATCTCGTTCATCCCCTACACTTTCTACTTATGATACATGTGGATTTCTTGAAATGGACTTAAAAGAACATTTGAAAGAAGAGATGCGTGTGAATTTGGGCACTGGTTCGTACTATTATGGAGGCTGGGGAATGGAAGAGGACATGGTTATGATTGGGGAGGCTGAAATGGCAATGGATGATGGAGGAATGGACATGGATTCAGCGCCTTCTACAGGTTCTGACAAAACATCAACAAATTCGGTTGAAGGTGTTGATTATTCAGGAACTAATAATCAAGAATTAGGTGTGGATGAAGCAGATTTTGTGAAAACAGATGGATCTTATATTTACATTGTAAATAATGGTTACAATGATTGGGGTGTATATCCCTCAGGTCATGTTCATATTTTAGAAATTCCTGAAGCAGGTAATGTTTCATATTTATCAAATATATCTATAGAAGGACGCCCTAATGAGATGCTTTTAGTTGATGATAAAGCAGTTGTTTATTCTAATGTTTACATTTACAGTTATTATGAAGAAAAACATCCTTTATTGCCTCATATGGAAGCTAAACATCGTCCACCACCAAAGGATGATAAACCTTCACCAGCTCAAAATTCAACTACAGTAAATAGTAAAAACTCTGAGGGAAATAAAGGTGCTAGAAGTTCAGACTCAGAGAGTGATATTGAATATGAATATTACTACCGGACAACCTCTTTTACAAAATTAACAGTTTTAGACTTGACTAATAGAAGTTCACCTCAAGTTACTAGAGAACTTTACATTGAAGGAGATTATCAGACGGCACGTGAATCAGGAGGCACAGTTCGTATGGTTTCCTACGGCTGGATGGATATTTATGGGCTAAAAACATGGTTAGATTTTTCAGATTACAAAACTTATTGGAACCTTGATTGGGAGAGTTCCAAACGAGAGCAAATCTGGATGGATGTAATGAATGAAACAATTGAATATAATGACATTATCATTGATCAAACTCCTTTAGACGATCTTTTACCCCGCATTCACGAAAAATTTGGAGATAATATTACAACACACAAGTATACAGAATCAGAAGATGGTAATTGCCAAAATTTTGCAGCGGCTTCAGATAATGCCGGCCAAGGCATCACTTCTATTATGACTCTTGATTTACTAGAAGAAAACTTTAGCTTTAATGCAGACCATATTTTAAGCAACTGGGCTACAGTTTATGCTTCAGGAAATGTAATGGTAATGGCCGAATCAGCTTGGGATTCATGGTGGTTCTGGGGTGATGAAGAGAGTGAAAATAATGAAATGACAAATCTCCATGTTTTTGATATTTCTAATCCCGGTCAAACTGATTATATTGCCAGTGGAAGAATAAATGGAACAATTCAAGACCAATTTTCTTTATCTGAACACAATGGAAATCTTCGAGTTTGTTCTACGACTGGACAGTGGGGAAGATGGTGGATGGATGATCCAGAACCAATGGTTAGTCATGTTTTTGTTTTAGGATTAAATGCTGAAGAAACAGAATATGAAGTTGTAGGTCATGTAGGTGGAATTGCTGAAGATGAGCAAATATGGTCAGCACGTTTTATGGGTGATAAGGCATACATAGTTACTTTCCGAAATATAGATCCTCTTTGGACAATAGATCTTAGTGAACCAACAGCCCCTCAAGTTATTGGAGAATTAGAAATTCCAGGTGTTTCAACTTATATTCATCCAATGGGTGATAATCACCTTCTTACAATAGGTATTGCAGGAGATGAAGATGGTTTACATTGGGGTGTAACACAGATATCGATATTCGATGTCAGTGATTTTTCAAATCCAAAATTAGCTAGTTCATTACAGCTAAATTCAGCATCAAGTGAAGAGAATGGCTGGTCTTATTCCTACAGTGAGGCAACTTACGAGCACAAAGCATTCCAGTATTGGGAAGATGACGGTTTGTTGGCAGTTCCAATGTCTACACATAGATACTATTCAGACTATAGTGAAATTGATGGTAAGATGTATTATTCAAGTGGTTATGAATACTTATCAAAATTGATGCTTATTGAAGCTGAACCAGGTAAAGATCTTAAAATTTATGATGAAGTAGATCACTCTTCATTGTATGATTCTAATTACTGGTGGGATAATCCTGATGTAAGACGTAGTATTTTCATGGAAGGAGGAGATTATATCTATGCAATTAGTGAAAAAGGTATTACAGCCCATAATGTAGCTACTATGGAACAGACAGGTTTTGCAGAATTGCCTTCTAATAATAAACCCGTGGATCGTTATTCAGAAGAAGTTGAGGCGCCACCAACAGTAGTAGATGAGGATGATGCTTCTCGGGCTTGTGAACCGGCTTCTATTGAGGGTAGATGGGTTTTATCAGAACTTGGCAATACATTATATGAATTTGAAGAGGATTTAAGATATACTGTTTACTCTATAAATGGCACTTTTGGGAATATTGATGATGCAATACCAGGCACTAATCCTTATGAGGTGGATGGAGAAAATATTACGATAGATCTTCATCATGACAACTTAGCCATGTACAGAATGAATTTTTCCTGTGATGGACAAATAGTTCAATTATATTATAATGATAATTATACTAGCGATTTCATGAAATCTCTTTACGGTGAGTATCATAGTACACTCCACAGAGAAAGTTATTTTTTTGAAACACTTGAAGAATTAGATGATGGCGTGGAAGCTTCAATAAAGGAAGAGTCTAGTGAAGATTCAGATGAATAATTCTAAATAAGAGCTATACTTATTCTGAATTATTATGATTCAGTTAACTAATTTGCAAAGACATTATGTTATGGCCTCTGAGACGATTAAAGCATTAGATGGTATTGATCTTAATATTCCAGCAGGAGAAAGAGTAGTATTGTTGGGCCCTTCAGGCTCTGGGAAGACAACTTTATTGAATTGTATCTCAGGATTAGATACACCTACAGAAGGGACATACACCTTTGATGGAAATCCTGTAACTGGCAGTAGTGAGGAACTTACAACATTTCGCAGAAAAAATGTAGGTTATGTTTTTCAATTTTTCAATTTATTACAAGATTTAACAGTCTTGGAAAATGTTTTGTTAATACAGGAACTTTCAGGCCAGAGAGATGTTAATCGGGCTAAGGAAGTTCTAAGATTAGTAGGATTAGAAGGTGAGATAGACCGTTTCCCCTCTGAAATTAGTGGCGGTCAACAACAACGTGTTGCAATTGCTAGAAGTATAGCTAAAAATCCTAAATTACTTTTGGGCGATGAATTGACCGGTAATTTGGATACCGAGACTTCTGCTAAAGTAATGAACGTCCTCACTGAAGCTTGTCAAAAAGAAAATATCACGACAGTCATGGTAACACATGATGAATCTTTGGCAAAATATGCAACACGTGTTATTCGCCTTGATAGTGGTAAAGTGAAATCAGATGAGCAGGTAGACCAAGAATAATATGTCTTCTCTTCTTAACAAAAGGTTAGCGCGCAGCCTTTGGCGAACAAAAATACGTTTGGTTGCAGTTATTCTTATGGTAGTTATTGGTGTTTTTGCTGGAGTCTCTATGGGTGGTTATGCAACCAATGTATCTGTTCTTTATGACAATATTTACGAAGATGACGAAGAGGGGGTAAATCTTCCAGATATTTGGATAAACCTGCCTGATGGAACTTGGTCTGAAGGAGAATCAAAAAATTTGTGTTATCTTATTTCTTTTAATTTTCCTGCAGATTCTTCTCCAATGGATAAATGCGAACCTAGATTAGTTCTTGATGGAACTCTTTTTCATACAGATAATCTGGGAAAGGAAGTTTTAGTTACAGCAGTGTGGCACGGCATTGATGAAGGTGAAGTTGATAAGGTTTGGATACCTGATCATAAATGTTGCGAGGGACGAATTGCAGAAACACCGACAGAAATTGTTATTGATGCTCATGCAGCTAAAGACTTGAATATTTCAGTAGGAAGTTTAGTTTCATTAGGAGCTGGTGAAGGTCGTATAAATTTTACTGTTGTAGGTATAGGTTATCATTCGAATCATTTCTGGTTTGCACCTGAAGGTTCACTTTTTCCTGCTGAGGCAGGTACTTATGTTACAGGTTATATGACTGATGAGGGCTTAGAAAATCTATCAAATATTACATCAGGTTCTTCAAATAAAATACTGATTGATTTAGAAGGTACTCCTTCTTTTGATTTACCCTCAACAGAAGAATCTGAAGGAGCTGAAATTGATACAGTTAAAACTCATGTAAGAGAAGTTTTATTGGCTGCAGATTCTGGAACGGCGACAGTAACTGATAGAGGAGAAACTCCCTCTGTGGAATTTCTGAGAGCCGATCTTGAAGGAGCACAAAAGAGTTTTCCAGCAGTTACTGCAATGCTAGTCATTGTTGCCTCAATAACGATAATACTCAGCCTACAAAGATTGATACAAAGTCAATCTCGTGAAATAGCAATAATGCGGACTCTTGGCGTTCCCCGAAATTCAGTTATGGTTGGATACATGCTTGCGCCATTGGTTATTGGTTTGATAGGTAGTGCTATAGGAGTTCTTTTGGGTGTATTTTTTGGAATTAGAGCTATGCTTGATATTTATGAAAATGTGATAGGCCTCCCAATTTTGCATGAAACACTTGATTGGAATATGGTATTGGAGATAGTAATAATTGCAATAGTAATTGTCTTTTTGTCAGGCCTTAGACCTGCTTGGACTGCTTCAAGACTGAAACCATTAGATATTTTAGGTGGCCAACATGAGGTACGTGTAGGTTCCAAGTTTCTTCAGAATATGACTGCTAGCTTACCTACTACGATTGGATTGACTATTCGTTCAAGCATGCGTAAGCCTGTTCGTTTAAGTTTAACTTTTATTGCTGTGGGATTGTCCATGTTGATTTACGGTACAATGTTAATGTTTTCGGGTTCAATGGTTGATATTCTTGTGGATAATTTAGAAGAAGGACAGCAGTGGGATGTTCAGGCAGAGATTCCTGAAGGTGGTCCAGAAGGCATAATTGCCTGGTCAAACGAGCATAATGCAACGTATGAATTAGTTATAGAGTATCCATTTGGAACAATTAAGGATGATACTGGAAAATCAAAGCCTTTTACTGCAGTAGGGTTGGACAATTTTGATACTGAAGGATCATCAATGCGTCTGGTTAACCTTATTGATGGAGAGTTACCAGTTAAGGAAACTCAAGTTTTAGCAGATGAGGGAACTGCAGCTTTACTTGAATGGAAATTGAATGAAAAACGTACTCTGAAACTTGGAACTATGGAGATTAATGTTGAACTTGTTGGCACAACTCGCGGAGAAATTTCCAGAACAATCTATTTCCATCGCACATTTTTAGAGGAAGAAATAGGAATAGAGGCAACATCAGTTTATCTTAAACTAGAAAATGGAGATTCCGTTGATGGAGATTTGGCCGATGTTTCACAAGGATTAACAGAGAAACAAAATTTACTTTCAGGAATGGAGCAACTTTTAGAACAGCAATCTCAATTTTTAGGAGTATTCATATTCCTTGGAATTTTAGTTGCAGCTGCAGTTTTATTTAATACGTTAGTGATGAATCTTGCCGAGAGAGATTTAGAATTATCAACTTTAAGAGTCCTTGGAGGGTCTACAACAAGTTTAGGAGCTATGATAATTGGTGAAAATTTTGTTATTGGACTTGTGGGTGGAATATTTGGTGCTATTTTTGCTTACTTTGGTACCGTCTATATGGCTGCTGAATTTTCTTCTTGGACTTTCTATATTACAGTTATACCTAGTGTAGATGTCGTTCTTTTCTTAATTGCTACAGTTCTAATAATATCTTTAGCAATTACGCCATATGGAATCTGGCGTCTAAGAAGAATGGACTTAGTAGAAAAAGTAAAAGATTTCAGTAATTAAGCAATTTTTTTGCTTCAGAAATAATAAGTTCAATGGAATTTTCTAAAACATGGCTATCTTCTACTTCAATAAGTTTAACATTATCTTTAGATCTTTCTAAGTAATCTTTACTAGCGCTAATTGGTACAATATCATCAGTAATTGAATGTATTATTACTACCGGTATATCATCAGGTGCTCTTAAATTTTCCGGATTGTCATTTGGAGGTTCAGGAAAATGCAAGGCTGGAGCAAGTAACAATAATCCTTTGATTTTGTCAGGTTTTCTTTGGGCAGCGAGTGCACATGCAAGTCCACCCCAGCTAGATCCCGCGAGTACAAAATTCCCATCTTTAATTGTCTTTTCTATTAGTTCAACTCTATCAATAAGTTCCATTTCATTAAAGTCAGGTGATATCACTTCAATTCCACTTTCACGTATAGTTGTAATCTTACTTCCGTTTGGACTTCCCCATAGTCCATGTGCCCAGACTAACATAATCCCCTAAACGCAGTCGATATAATATACAATCCTTATTAGGTCATAATGTCACCAACATACTCGGAGTATCTTAGATTGGAAGAGTTGCTTAAATTACAAACAGGCGTTAAGGATGGCAAAAGAAAAATTAGTAATGATGAGTTGCATTTTATTTTGGTGCATCAGAACTTTGAATTATGGTTTAAATTAATAATTAGTGAACTAAAGAGTACAAGGGATATTTTATCTTCAACTTATGTCGAAGAAACAAAACTCCCTCAAGCAGTACATCATATGAATAGAGTAATTGAAACATTCAAATTGATGTCCCAGCAATGGAGAGTTATGGAAACTCTTGAACCACAAGATTTCCTAAATTTTAGAGATGATTTAGGTACTGCCTCTGGTTTTGAATCATTTCAAATGAGAGAAATGGAATCCCTTATGGGTCGGAAATGGATTGATGGAAAACCTGTAGGAAAAGAAGAGACATCCAAAGAGAAATCCTTGTATGAAGTCACTTGCGATTGGCTGGAGAGAACACCAATTCAAGGTTCTACTCCTAATTCATCAAATGATGAAGTTCAGGTTAATACCTTTATCAGTGAATATTTGGAAGCACACAAAATTTTGTATCCAGATACAAATCAAGATGCAATTGATTATTTTGAAGAGGATTTATCATTCCGCCGTAGAAGAGCTGGGTTAATTTTCATAGAATCTTATCGGGAGCTTCCCTTGTTAGCTTGGCCCCGTAAGTTGGTTTCGACACTTATTGAATTAGAAGAATCCATGATTCTTTGGCGTAGTTCACATGCCCGCATGGTTGAACGCATGATTGGTAGAAGAGTTGGAACTGGTGGATCGTCGGGTGTAGATTATTTAGATATGACGACTAAATATCGCGTTTTTATTGATTTATGGACAGTTCGTAGCATTTTGATTAAGAAAGAAGCTTTACCTACACTAAAAAATCCCGATTTTTATGAATTTAAAGGAGAATAGATGATAAATTTAGATGGCAAAAGGGCATTGGTTTGTGGCGGTACAAGTGGAATTGGAAAGGCTGCAGCAGAAGCTCTAATCGCTTGTGGTTCTGAAGTTGTTATTCTATCCCGTAGTGCTTCTGGTAATAATACAATTTCTTGTGATCTTGAAGATTTAGATTCACTTACAGTTTCTGTAAACAAAGAAATAGAAAGTAATGGTTCTTTTGAAATATTAATTAATAACTCAGGTGGTCCGCCATCAGGTCCTCTTATTGACGCAAAACCTAGCGACTTTGAAAAAGCTTTTTTGAGACATGTTTTAGCTTCACAAACTCTGGTTCAGTTGCTTTTATCTGGAATGCAAAAATCAGAATACGGTAGGATAATTAACATAATTTCTACATCAGTCAAAGAACCGATTCCTGGTTTAGGTGTAAGTAACACAATACGTGGAGCAATGGCTTCTTGGTCTAAAACTTTGTCTAAAGAACTTCCGCCTTGCATAACGATAAACAATGTCTTACCAGGTTTTACGAATACAGAACGGCTTACCGAATTGAAAGAAACACTTTCCGAACAAAAAGGAATAAGTCAAGATGAAGTAGAAAAGACATGGCTAGGTACAGTACCAGAAGGACGTTTAGCAGATCCTTCTGAATTAGGTCAGGTAATAGCCTTTCTGGCATCACCTGCAGCAAGTTTTGTTAGAGGAGTTAGTCTTCCAGTAGATGGAGGAAGGACTGGTTCAATATAATGGATTTTGACATTTTCTTATCAATAGCACAGACTCCAGTAGATAGTTATACACCAGATGAAAACACAATGTTTTCAAATTTCTTTAATCAGCTAGAAGTTGCAGACAAATTGGGTTTTGGTACGGCTTGGGTAGCTCAAGCACACCTATCTACAGAAGTACAGAAAATGAATAAGCAACCAGTAGTTCCACATTGGGAAGGTGAAGTAGGACTATGTACTGATTTTTTCCAGCTTGCTCATTTAATGTTTTCTAGGACTAAAAACATCCATGTAGGGTCAGCAGTTATGAGTCTTCTTACACATGGAGGTCCAGTAGGTATAGCTGAACGCGTTGGAGCTTTCTTAGCCTTACATGGTCTTAAGAAGGATGAAAAAAGAAAATTACGTATTGGCTTTTCAGCAGGTAGATTTGAGTTTATGGCACGTCCATATGGAATAGTTCCAAGGGATGTCGTTGAGGAAGCTGCTTGGCCTGCTTTGCGTGGTCAAATATTTGGAGAAGCCTGTGAAATCTTTCTAAGACTATTGAATGGTGAAATAGTTAATAGCGATATTATACAAAAAACAGTACTAACACGTTCTAATTTCCGTAGCGATGAGGATTGGGCTATGGTTCAGAATGCAGTATTGGAAAGAGATTCTATATCAAAAGTTCCAGATAGCATTACAATACCAAATCGTTATATTTTTGAAGATGTTAAAAATATACCACAAGCTTGGAATCGTGAACTTTTAGATTTAATTATAGGTTCTCATGATCCTCTATTACAAAAAAGAGTCAATGAGATTCTTCCCGTTAAAGTTTTTAATTTATCAATTACACCTCCTGAGTTAATAGAAAAAACTCACGAAAGAATGAAAATTGATTATAATTCAGGTGGAGGTTCTTGGAAAAGAAATTATATGCCAAGAACAATAATGGTTTTCTTAAATGATGAACCTAATTTATCAGATTCAGACCGTAAATCACAGGCTAAGTTAGAGGCTGAAAAAGCACTTAATTCCTATTGGGGTGCTTTAGAAGGAACTATAGATCCTGCAAAAGTATCCCAAGCAGCTGAAAACTCAGTAGTAGGTAATGTAGAGGATGTTGCTCAACAAATAGCAGAACGTTTTGATTCTAAAGATTGTATAATGACTTGGTTTGATTTTTTCAATCATGATAGCCCTCGTGTGATAAGAAATATGGAAGCTTTCATGAACAAGGTTGTTCCTCGTGTTAGAGAATTGATAAAATGAGTCACCCAACAGATGTCAGTCAATTGTATCCAAGTAGTCCTTTGGGAGAAACAGATAGTGACGTCCCAACGGGCAGAGATGTGGAATGGGAGCCTTTAGTTGATTATCGAAGAAATGGAGTCAGTGAAACAACTATTCACGGAGCTGTAGCTTGGTATAGTGGAGGTAAAAATATACATAGTTTCGGTGGAAATGTTCTTTGCTATGGACGTTCAATGATGAAACCATTAATGCTGAAAGTATTTGCAGAAGAATTATCGGATCTTAGTTGGGATCAAAAAGCCATTTCAATAGCCAGTCATAATGGAACATCTGAGCATGTTAAGGCAGCTCAATCATTACTTCCACAGTCAGATTGGGGATTAATGCAAACACCACTTGATTTACCCTTAGTACAGTTTGGAAGACAAGTTCGAAGAGCAAGACGTTGGTATTCAAATTCTTCGGGACAGCATGCAGCAATTCTTCTAGGTTGCCGCCGTAAAGGTTGGAACAGAGCCGGTTATACTCTGCCCAGCCATCCTTTTTTCTTTGCTTTTTTAGAAGAGATAAGACATTTTCTTGGTAAGGATTGGAATCCGAAAAGAATAGCTCGTGATGGAGATGGCTTTCCCACTTTATCAAATACAGTTAACGAATTAGCAGCTTGTTATGCAGGATTGGCTAAGGAAAAAGATGACAACTGGATATGGGAAGCTATGACTAGAAATCCAGATTTAGTTGGTGGTTTCAATAGATTGGACACTACAATAATTAAAACATGCAAAGGCAAAGTTATTGCTAAAGAGGGCGCAGATGGTTTACTTGGTCTATCTATAATTCACGATGATTATCCTGAGGGGCTCGGTGTAGTTGTGAAAATAGCTCATGGATGGAATCCCCAGGCTACATGGTATGTTGCAAGAGGAATATTGGGAGTATTAGGAATGGAATTGAGAAATCCTTATCCACTTCGAAGACAAAAAGCATTTTTGGTACCTGGAGTTGTACCTCCTAAATATTTGGAAAAATTAAAAGATATTCCTACTTGGGATGAATGGGACCCAGATAATGATCGCTGGTACTTTAATCCTGAAGATTATAAGAGTTCAGAATGATTAAGATTCAAAATTATATAAATGGAGAATTCATTTCTTCAGATGATAATTTAGACGATATAAATCCAGCCACGGGGGAAATTATTGCTTCGATTCCTAACTCAAATAGTAAAGATGTCGATTTAGCAGTCCAGGCGGCAGATAATGCACGTGAATCTTGGTCTTCTTTATCTATAAATGAAAGAGCGCAGTGGTTAGGTAAAATTGCAGATTCGTTGGAAAGTCGTTCCGAGGCAATAGCATCTTTAGAATCGTTAGATACAGGTAAGCCAATATCATTGGCAAGGGCTGTCGATGCTTCACGTTCAGTTACTAATTTCCGTTTTTTTGGAGAGTTTGCTAAAGATTATACTCAAGAAAAATTTGAAATGGATGATGCAACAAATCATGTAATTTTGAAGCCAGTGGGAATTGCAGGATTAATAACTCCTTGGAATTTACCTTTATATTTACTTTCTTGGAAAATTGCACCAGCCATAGTGATGGGAAATACAGTAATAGCAAAGCCATCTGAGTTAACACCTTTAACTGCGAATCTTTTAGCAGAAGTTATTCATGAAATAGGTTTACCAAAAGGAGTGGTGAATATAATGCATGGACTAGGTTCTGATGCTGGCCAAGCAATTGTAGAACATCCGAAAATAAATTTGATTTCATTTACCGGCGGAACTGCGACTGGAAAGAAAGTAGCTGAAACGGCAGCCCCTATGTTCAAAAAATTGAGTTTGGAGTTGGGTGGAAAAAATGCAACACTTATTTTAGATGATGCAGATATTGAGGCTGTAATTCCTGGAGTTGCTAGGGCTGGCTTTCTTAATCAGGGCCAAGTTTGTTTATGTGGCAGTCGAGTTTTTGTTTCTAAAAAAATATGGGGAGATTTTGTTCCTAAATTTGTAAATTATGTTAAAAATATGAAAATAGGAGATCCTTCTTCAGATGATTCTGAACTTGGAGCTTTAGTTTCTTTTGCTCATAGAGATAAAGTTGAATCTTACATTCATTTGGCTCAGAGAGAGGGTGGTGAAATCTTATGCGGAGGTAAGAGTCCAGATTTAGATTCACCGTATGATAAAGGAGCTTTTTTGGAACCTACCATTGTTTCAGGATTAAGTCATTTAAGTCGAACAGCTACTGAAGAAATATTTGGACCAGTTGTGACGATTCATTCGTTTGAATCTGATGAAGAAGCTATTGAAATGGCCAATTGCACAGATTATGGATTAGCTGGTTCAGTTTGGACTGGAAATTTAGAAAGAGGTATGAGAGTGGCTGAAAAGATGGAAACCGGTATGGTTTGGGTAAATACGTGGTTGCACCGTGATCTACGGGTTCCTTTTGGAGGCATTAAGAATAGTGGAGTTGGAAGAGAAGGTGGACGTTGGAGTCTAGGTTTTTTTTCTGAAGCTATAAATATTTGTGTGAAAGATTTATGAATAATCATTATATCGGGGTGTAATAGTAATACATTTATGTCTAAGGGAGAAATAGTGATGGGTGCTCTGGCACCACATCCGCCACATCTGGTTTATGCAGATAACCCGCCCCAAAACGAAGCAACATCTGAGGGCGGCTGGGAAGAATTGAGATGGGGCTACGAACGTCTTCGTGAAAGTCTTTCAGATAGAGACTATGATGTGATAATAGTACATACTCCACATTGGGCTACTTTTATCGGAACGCATTTTTTAGGTATTGATACTTTCAAATCATTATCGGTTGATCCTATTTTTCCAAATTTGTTCAGATATAATTATGATTTAAAAGTAGATGTAGAATTATCTAAAGCTATTCACGATAATGCTGCAGATTCAGGATTACTTGTTAAGATGATGGAGAATCCAGATTTTAGAATAGACTATGGCACAATAACTAGTTGTCACTTAGTTAACCCTGAATGGAATAAACCAATTGTTTGTATTTCATCTAATCGATCTAAATCTTATTTTAATTCAGAAGTTATGCAGGCTAATATGATTAAACTGGGAGAAGCTACACGAAAGGCAGTCGAAGCATCCGGGAAAAAAGCATTATTATTGTCTAGCAATTCACTTTCACATCGTCATTTTACAGTTGAACCTGAAGTTCCAGAAGATATGAGTAAAGAGCATGTTACGAATCATAACCAATATCTTTGGGATATGAAAATGATAAATTTAATGAGAGAAGGTAAAACTAAGGAAATGATTGATTTATTGCCTGATTTTACAGAGCAAACTGTTGCTGAGACAGAAGCGGGTTGTCTGACATGGCTAATGAGTGCATTAAACTTCCCGAATTATAAAGCAACAGTTCATGCATACGGAACAGTTATAGGAACTGGTAATGCAATAGTTGGTTGGGACCCTAGAAAGGCTAAGATATGAGAGACGATAACGTACGTAAAGGAATATTAGTGCCAGGTTTACCTCATCCTCTTTTGTGTCCTGAAAAGAATGAAGGTTGGCAGAAAATCAGGGAAGCATATGAAAAAGCACGTTTAGAAATTGAAGAAACAGATGCTGAGATTTTAGTAATATATAGTACCTTTTGGCCCTCTATTTTGGGTCACCAAGTTCAAGCATATCCTGAGCCAGAATGGACTTTTGTAGATGAAGAATTCCATGATTTAGGAAGTATTGATTATAAATTTAAAATGGATCCAGAGTTTGCAGAATTAATAGTAAATAAATCAAAGGAAAGAGGTCTGCATTCACGTACAGTTTCATACTATGGTTTTCCTATTGATACAGGTTCAATAGTTGCACTTAAATTATTGAATCCAGACAATAGAATTCCTGCCGTAATAGTTTCTAGCAATATGTATGCAAATAGGGCAGAGAGTATAGTTCTTGGTAAATCAATTAGAGATGCAATAGATGAGAGTGGTAAAAAGGCAGCATTGGTGGTTGTTTCAGCTTTGTCCAATAGATTACATACTGTTGAAATAGATCCTAAAGATGATAAAATACATTCTCTTAAAGACCATGAATGGAATTTAAAATTTTTAGAGTATTTAGAAAAAGGTAGATTAGAGGACGTATCACAACTTTCACGACAATTTCACGATGAAGCCAGAGTTCCTAAAGTAGTTAGTTTCAAACCATTTTGGATTATGGCTTCTATAATGGGCCAAAATAATCTGTATGACGGTAATATTTTGGCATATGAGCCTGTTTGGGGCACGGGTTCTGCAGTGGTAACTTTAACGCCCGCTGAAGATACTGCAGGAGATTTAGAATACGATGAAGATGATCCTGAATTTTACAAAGGTGATCGCGAAGTTCTAGATTTTTATGAACAACCAGGCATGGGGCCCTTAGAGGAAAGAGATGGGCGTTAACACAGATAAAGCTGCTAAACCAGTTGGTTCTTACGTTCATGCTAAAGAAGCTGGAGATTTAGTTTTTCTTTCAGGTGTAGGTCCAAGACATCCAGTTACAGATGAGATTCCAGTAGGTATCGAAGCTCAAACACATGCTGTATTTGGTAATGTTTTAGCAATTCTTGAGGCTGCAGACTTGAATATGTCAAATGTTGTTGATATTATGGTTTTTTTGACAGATATGAAAAATGATTTTAATACATTTAATAAAATTTATTCAGATTATTTAGAGGGTTTTGAAGCTACAAGAACAACTGTAGAAGTAGGTTCATTACCAACTCCTATTTCAGTAGAATTTAAGGTCGTGGCAAAGAAATGAATTTTATATTTTTGGCCATTAAAGAGCACCCTTGGGGAAGAGAAATGTTATCTCAATTGTTGGATGCTGGTTTTGTTCCATCATTAATAATTGAGGAATTTTCAGATGGTGGTGAGATCGAAAGAGAAAAATTTGAATTTAGAATAGGTAATCACGAGGTAGGTCCTACGATGTCATCACAATCAAAGAAACACAATATTCCAATTGTGACAGTACCTATACACAATGATGAGCATTGCATGGTTCACATCGAAAAAGTAAATCCTGATTTAATCGTCTTTGGGGGTACTAGAATAATACGTGGTAAAATTTTAGAATTTGGCGAAGAAAGAGGTGGAGTATTGAATTCTCATCCTGGATTATTACCTGAATGTAGAGGTTCAGCATCTCCTGCATGGAGCGTTCATGAAAATATAAAAATTGGGAGTAGTTGTCATTTTTGCACTACTGAAATAGATGCAGGAGAATTAGCCGGTAAAAGAGAAATTCCAGTTAGAAGAGGCGACACTTATCACGATATTTGTTACAAGACATTAGTTGTTGCATCAACATTAATGGTAGAGGCTGTTAGAGCTTATTCAGAAGGGACATTAGACTTGAAACGTAGACCTCAAGGCAATAGTCCTAATCCCGTTTTTAGATATGATCCCGACATTGAACAGGAAGCAATTCGTATTCTTGAAAGGCAAACTTATGAGCATTATATTGACTGAATTAGGTTAAACAAGTTTTAATTATAGGCTTAAAATCGAATACTATGGCAATTATTCGTCTTTTTGGTTTGTACTTCATGTTAACTTTGTTGATGATGATTGTAGGTTTTGTTGCTGCAGGTTCTAGTAGTGGCATAATTATTTTTGCAATTTTTGGTCTCATAATTAATATTTATTCATACTTTTACAGTGATTCACTAGTATTACGGGCTTATGGTGCTAAAATAATAGAAAGACAAGATAATCCTAGACTTTACGGCATAGTTAAGAAAATATCAGATTTGAATGGCCTTCCGGTTCCTAGAATTGCGATTGTACCTTCATCTACACCTAATGCCTTTGCCACTGGTCGTAATCCAAAAAATGCAGTTGTTGCAGCGACTACAGGAATAATGTCAATTCTTGATGATAATGAGTTAGAAGGAGTTATGGCTCACGAAATGGCTCATGTCAAAAATCGTGATACTTTAGTTATGTGTGTTGCAGCTACAATTGCAGGTTTTATAGCATTTGCAGCTCGAATGCTTTGGTGGAATAGCATGTTTGGAGGTCGTAATCGTAACGTACATCCTGCTCTGATGATTTTGGTAATGTTAACAGCTCCTTTGGCGGCATTCTTGCTCCAAATGGCTGTTTCTCGTTCCAGAGAGTATCATGCAGATGCAACAGCCGCTAAGTTAACAAATAAGCCATGGGCTTTGATTAGTGCCTTGAAAAAGTTGGAATGGGAAAACCATAGAAAACCGTTAGACTGTGGTTCACCTAGCAATGCAGCAATGTGTATTGTCAATCCCTTAAGAGGTAATGATTTTTTTGTTAATATGTTTTCTACACACCCTCCTATGGAGAAAAGAATCAAAGCATTGGAAAAATTGTGATTAGAGCTTCTTTGGTAATAATAGGAGATGAAATTCTCTCAGGACGGACAGAAGACAAGAATTTATCATATTTAGCCAAATGGTTAGGCAAATTAGGAATTGATATTTGTGAAGTCCGGATTGTTCTTGATGTTGAAAGAGATATTATTAATGCAGTAAATAATCTTAGAAAAAAATATGATTATGTTTTTACTACAGGAGGTATAGGTCCAACTCATGACGATATCACTACAGATAGTATTGCTAAGGCCTTTGGAGTAGAAGCTAGAGTAGATGTTAATGCCTTAGAAAAAATGAAAGGTTTTTTGAATGGTAAGGAATTAACAGAACCCTTACTAAAAATGCTTAAGATTCCAGAAGGTGGTGAATTGATTTACAGTCCAGCAACTAAAGCACCAGGGTACAAGATAGGCAATGTTTTTGTTATGGCCGGTATTCCAAAAATCATGCAAGGCATGCTCGAAGGAATGTATGATTATCTTGAGAAAGGTGATGTTGTCCATTCAAAATCTTTAGATATAATGGTTGGAGAAAGTTTATTTGCTGAGGATTTAGCATTAATACAAAATAAATTTAAGAATGTATCGGTAGGCAGTTATCCTTTTTCTCGGGATGGTCTTTATGGTGCTACAATAGTAATAAGATCTACTCAAGAGTCAGACTTAGCATCTTGTGAATCTCTTGTCAAAGACCTAATAGCTAAATTATAATTTAATCTTCATCGGTCTTAGGGGTAGCGATTTCAGGCTCTTCATCATGTTCTTTAGTATCTTCATCTTCACCATTTTCTTCGGTTTCCTTAGCTTCAGTTTCATCTTCTTTAGTATCTTCAACATCTTCTTCATTTTCCTCAGCTTTAGATTTATCTTTCGCTTCAGGTATCATATTTTCAAGTTCATTTAAATTCTTAGTGAGTCCTGAGTTTCTAGCCCAAATAACTAGCATACTTGGTAAAACCCACACACTTGAGAGGAAGGAATACAAAATTGTCAAAGCAGTCATAGTTCCAAATTGTTTCATAGGAGGTAAAATTGCAAAGAACAAAACTCCAAACCCTAAAACAGTCGTCATTGCAGCTCCAAAGAGGGCTGAGCCTGTATTTTTGACGGTGTTGTTGATTGCCTTGTCTAACGAATGATGATGTTCCATTTCTTCAATAAATCGGTGTGAAATGTGGATAGCGTATGTTACACCTAATCCGACTGTTAATGCACCTATTAAGATAGTCATAACATTTAGAGTGTATCCAATTGTAACCATTGTCCCTAGAATCCATACTAATACTAGCAGAACTGGAAGCATGGATATGATTCCTAGTAAAGGCTGACCGTCAGTGTACCAGAATATAGCTGTAAGAATAATAAATGAAAGTAATATTGTGTATGCGATAGATCCAATCATTGTTTCATTAATTGTTTTTATTACTACGTCAAAGATAGCAGGTGGACCAGTTACAACTACAGAATCAACTTTCCCTTCTTTTTCTAGATTTTCAAGAGACATAGTGTCTTTCACTAACTCATTAACAACTTCTTCAAAGTATGCATTTTTCGATTTAGTATTAACTAAAATATAAGCTACAGTATAGTCATCTTCCTCTTCATCATAATAGATAAAATTTGAAACCATATTTGGAATAGTTTTACCTTCACCAATCATAATCCAATCTAATAAGTCTCTAACATCTTTATCGGTGTCTGGAACTAAATCTCCATTTTCATCTTTTGAGTTAAACAATTCTTCAAATGTGCTATTATAGAAGTCGAATGGATTTATTTCTGAATTATCATTTGCTAAATCACGCATTCCATTAATTGGGGAAAACATAGCAGATTGATCAGTATTAACCCATTTATCTCCCTTAGCAAGTTCATATTGGGTATTATTCATTTCGTTGAATACGTCAAAGGTTGCTACGCTACCGCTAATGTAAATAAATGAGAATTCATTGGACGTACTGAATTCATCTTGTAAATAGTGGAAGTGCTGAGTTATTTCTACTTCATCTGGTAAGAAGTCATTAAAGTCAAATTCAGTAGATATTCCAGTTGCAGTAATTCCAGCAAGTAAAGTTATAACAGTGACTACAGCCAAAACTTTTTCCGGACTTTTCAAGGAAACTTTAGCGCCAATATCCATAAAATAATTTAACGAGGAATTTGTATCAATATTATCCCCTTTCTTTTCTTTCATCAATTCAATATTCTTTTCAGAAAGAGGTTTAATGCCTTTATTTTGGTACCATGTATCTACCAAGACTCTGCAAGCAGGAATAAAGGTAACAAATATTACAAAAGCAGATAAAACACCTAGAGCAACTTGAATTCCAAACTCTCTTATTGGCGTAATATCTGAAGTAACATTAGATAAGAAGCCAACCATTGTAGTAGTAGTAGCTAAAAGTAATGCAGAACCAACGTACATTATTGAGGAAGAACTAGCTTTTTTGATATCCCAATCTTCAATCAAATCTTCACGATATCTCATTATGAGATGTATTCCATAATCAACACCAAGACCCACTAGTAAAATTGGAACAATTATAGCAAAGAAACTAGGTTCAAAATTTAAAAAGTTTGCGAAACCATTAGACCAAATTATAGCTAATAGCAAGGCGACCATCGTTAGAGTAACATCCAAAGGAGAACGGAAAGTAGCAAATAACACTCCAATCACAAGAACAATTACAAGGATTAAGAGTTTGCTCGTACTTTCATTAGATGCATCATTTATCTCATTATCAAGTACAGCTTGACCTAGGGCATGAGGTTCGATATCTTGAAATTTCATTTTATTTACAACATCATTCATTTCCAATTCAACACTTACCATTCGATCAAAAGCATCGCCAGTTGTTTCACCTTCTCTATTGCTGTTATCAAAATTTACAGTAATCTTAGTGGCTTTTGCAGTTTCATTTCCATTATATTCTCCTAAAATATTGATTACTGCTCCAGCTAGCAATGGGTTTTGTGTTGCTGCATTAAATGCATCTTTAATCTCACGATCAGTCTTGTTAGAATAAATATTTTTTAATGTAGATAAATCTGAAGCATCACCTTCAACAAAAGGAGCCAAATAGTTTGGCAGAGAGACCATGTCATTACTTGGATTTTGAGGATTCATAGAATTATTTGCAATTAGATTATTATCAGTAAACGCAATTTCTATTTCTAAAATTTCAACAAATACTTTAGATGTTAGTACATCTCCATCATTGCTGTAAATTAACGTATCAACTGGATATTCAGTCGAGAACTTGTCTCCGATATCATTTAGAGCGCTAATAACCTCATTATCAGGTAGAAAACTAGATTGACTTATTGTCCCGTCTTGAGGATTCAATGCTAATTGCGCTATCATTAAAAAAGTAATAAAAAGCACAACTCCGACTGTTGTTTTTGGATTCTTATTTACATTTTCAGCAATATTCTCTAATAACATAGTTTAGGTTCTGTATCTTAAAGTATAAGAAACTTTTTATCTTTCTATAGATCTTACTAAATTTCCTAAATTCATTTTTCTTAATCTTAACCAAGAAGGGACTGTTGCGAGTATGCTGAGTAAAATAACAGACATAATCATCATAATAGGTAAATAAATTGGAAAATAGGTAGGTACATAGTATATTTCGTATGTAAATGTCCTTAGTAGCCAGATGGCAATAGGATATCCTATTACGATACCAGATATGCCTGCAATAGTACCCATAACAAAGTTTTCAATTGATGTAGCCTTACTTAGAATAATGTCGCTAGTTCCAAGTGTTTTTAATGTGGCCATTTCCCTTTCTCTTTCTAGCATATTAATTGTAGCTGTATTAGCAATAATAAGAAAAGCCATAACCGACGCTAATACGTAGTACAAATTGATGAAGAAAGTGAATAAAGCCATTAATTGATCGACTTGACCCTTGAGATCTTCTTTCACAATGACTGCAACCATATAATCTGGTGATTCCTGATTTAATTTTGATGCGTTACCTGTTAGATATATTCCACTAATCGGTTTGTCAGGTAGTTCAGGCAGTTTTTCAATTTCAGTTTCATTTAGTACTGAAGAATTTACTGCCAAAGATTTAATCTCATCCTCCCATTCATGAAGCCAAATTTGCACACCTTCTAAACTCATAAAGGCTCCACCTAAAATTTGCGTATGTATAGCCCCTACAGTCAGGTTTTTCTTCTGGCCTAACAATGAAGCTTCGAAAGTATCATTTAATTCTAAATTATTTCTATTTGCAAATAGAGAATCAACGATAATCTGATTATTATGTTTAAATTCAGTAAATTCACTTTGTGTAGGTAAGCTAAAAACTTCCCCATAGTCAGAACCAAGAACAATAATTCTCTCACCAAATGCATTAATTTCCCACGAAATAACTGGACTTGCACTAACAATATAGTCACGACTTTCTAAATTTTCAATGGTTATATTTTGTTCCTGAAAGGAATCGAAAACTGCAGTTCCATCCCACCCAGGTAAATCGAAGCTAGATTCTACGGCATTTTCAGTACTTGAAAGAATGACACCTAATGCGAATGGAGTTACTAGTGCTAAAGATAATCCAATTGTTGTTAATACGGTTCTTGTTCTATTTCTTGAAAAATTTCTAAATGCCAATCTCAATGATAAAGATAATTTTGAGCTTAGTTTGGTTATTTTTGATTTAGTAAAACTTGGAATGTCTGGAGACATAGCTTCAGTAATTGCAAGTTTAGCAGCTCTTCTTACTGGTAAAACTATGAATATTAAGCTTGAAAGCATACTAAGAAAAATACCCAGTAAAACTAATGTTGGGGACAATCCGTATACAATACCTGGAATTTCGGTAGCAATTGAATATTGGTAAGTAATATACAAGGATATACCTAAACCTGCAATAATGCCTCCAATGGCTCCTATAATTCCAATAAAAATACCATACCAAGTATAGAATTGCATAATTTCATTAGAATTCATTCCTGTGGCTCGCATTACTCCAATTTGTTTTTTTTGTGATTGAATAATTCGGTATAAGTTCAGAGAGATTGTACATCCAGCAATAATAAGCCATATTCCTGCTAATTTGGGAGTTACCTGTTTTACTCCTTTTTGATCATTATTCAGAATCATATAAGATTCCATATTTTCTTTAGAATATGATGAAATTATTACATTTTCTAATGGAGTTTCATCAAAAAGTTGATCCACACTGTTATCCGAAACAATACTTACTTGATTTATCATTCCGTCAAAACCAGTTACATTTTGGAGAGTTATTAGATCAACAAACATAACTCCTATAGTAGATTGTCGGGGAACGAATACTCCTTGATTGCCAGTTATTATAAAATATTCAGCAGATACAGCGACTCCCACTACTTCAGCAGTTACATTAATTGTTTCGAATTCAATAGTATCTTGGTTAATTTTTACAATAGTTAGATTGAATGTATCGCCCAAACCATATCCGTGATATTTTTCAAATCGAGATTCAATTACTACTGGAACATTTCCTTCTTCTGTATTTGCAGATAGTCCTTCTCCATCTATAATTCTTAATTTATTTATTCGTTGTTCCTGAGGCAACCCCAAAATTTCAATAATAATTTGACCATTTTCCCCTTCAGATTTCCCATACAGGTGTAATCTCGGTTGCATAACTTCGATTTGAGAAATCACTTCATTAATTCCTCCCACTTCAGGATTACGACTATACTCAATCAAATCTTCAGGGGTAGGAATTGGTATTGGTTGTAAATTTATCCATGCATCGCCTAAGTTCAATTCATCATATTGTGAATCAACAGTATTTTTGATATTATCTGATACTTGAAAAAAAGTAATGAATCCTCCAATACCCATTGAAATTATTAAAATAGAAACTGCAATTTTAGGTAATTCGGAGTATAGGTCTCTTTTGAACTTATTAAATATAATATTCATTTAATCTCTTCTAATTTTCCTTCATCCAGTTCGTATGCTTTATCAGCAATTTCTAAGTAGTCATTATCGTGAGTAGCTATGATAATGGTAGCTTCTTTTGAAATATTTTTAAAAAGTTTTCTGACAGATTCTGAATTATTTTTGTCTAAATTTCCAGTAGGTTCGTCTGCAACTATTAACATTGGATTCTTTGCCATTGCACGAGCTATCGCAACTCTCTGTTGCTCACCTCCCGATAGCTGTGCTGGGAACCTTTCAGATTTGTCTCCAAGGCCTATTTTTTCTAAAATAACTTTAGCATGATCTATTTTTTCTCCTTTTAATTCTAATCCTAGGGCCGCATTTTCTAAAACGGTTAAATTAGGTAATAGATTATAGAATTGGAAAACATATCCTACAGTATCTCTTCTATATTCCGTTAATTCTAAATCATTCATTTGGGTTAATTCATTATTGGAAATACGAACTTCTCCATTATCTGCATTATCTATGCCTGCAATAATGTTCAATAAAGTAGTCTTTCCACTTCCTGATGGTCCAAGAAGTACCACCAATTGGCCTTTTTCAATCGAAAAATTAATGCTTGTTAGGACAGGAGTGTCTCCATAAGATTTTTTTACATTGACAAGGTCAACTATTTTTGCCATATTCCTCTCTTGAATGAGGTATAATAAAGAAAGTGTCTAATGCCTAGACTAGGCTTCCAATATTATTCACAACTTCTTTCAATTCACTTATGCTTTTAGCAATTGAACGATTTATTCTTAGTATATCATCTCTTTCTTTTTGCAATTTTTTTGCTTCTTGAAACAAACCTTTCATTAGAGCCTCAATAGTATTTCCTGTTTCATCACATGCCGGGCAAAAGTCGAACAGTTCTTTGTCACTTTTGAAAATTTCTCTTTTAACATAATCTTCAAGTGTTGTTAAAGTCATAACTATCTATCAAATTAGGTTTTAATATTTCTTTGGGCTCTATATGTTTAAGTATCAATGCGTATATCACGATTATCAATGCCTCTGTACTCTCATAGTCGTTTAGGAACTTATGAAAATTGCCCTTTTCAGTATAAATTACGTTATGTTAATAAGGTAAAACCAATTTTGGGAAATTCCATTGAATCATTTATGGGTAGTATGGTCCATGATTCTTTAGAATGGTTATACAAACTAGCTCAGGACTCTAATATAATTACGAAAGAAACTTTATTAGAGAAATACGATAAGCTTTGGAATGAAAATTGGGATGACACAATAAGAGTAGTAAAGAAGGACTTAACTGCAGATAATTTCAAAGAAACTGGACAAACCTGTTTAGAAATGTATTATGATAGATATCATCCATTTGATCAAGCAATTACTATCGGCCTTGAGGAAAGAATGATGATTGAGCTGCCTGAAAACAAGAAAATGCAAGGATATATTGATAGGCTTGATAAGATAGGTGATGGCCATTTTGCAGTTCACGATTACAAGACATCAAATAGAGTACCTCCTCAAAATAAAGCAGATAAAGATAGACAATTAGGACTTTATGCATTAGCTGTTCAGCAAAGATATCCTGAAGTAAAAAAAATAGATTTAATTTGGCATTATGTTCGATTTGATGAAGAGGTTCGTTCAAGTCGTGATGAAAAACAATTAGATAGTATGATTACTTCTACAGTTTCTTTAATTAATGATATAGAAGCAGCTACTGAACGTAAGGAGTTCCCAACAAAAACAAGTATTTTGTGTAATTGGTGTGAATACAAAGCTCAATGTCCTGAATATTCACATCAATATGCATCACAAAAAGAGATGCCAACTTTGAGCACAACAACTATTTCAGCGGTTCAAGCTGCTGAAACTGTAGACAAATTAATTGAATTAAAAGAAAAGAAGAAGAATTTGTCTTTAGATATGGATGCAATGACTGAAACCTTAGAATCTCAATTATTAAATTATTCGAAAGAGTCAGGCCACACAACTGTATTTGGTAAAGATTATAAGGCAAGTTTTAGTATTACTGAATCTATTAAAATACCCGGTAAGAAAGATATAAAGCGTTATGAATTAGAATCAACTCTTAAAGAATTAGAATTGTGGGATGATTTACAAGAAATGTCTCCTTATAAGTTAAAATCTATGCTTAAATCCGAACACTGGTCAGAAGAGCAAAAAAAGAAGATTTCCAGTTATCTAGATAAAGCAGAAAATTCACGTATTAGTTTAAAAAAATTATGATTAAGAGTAGATGTTAATTTGATTAATCACACTAACAGGCTAATTGAATCAACAAGTCCATATCTATTGCAGCATAGCCATAATCCAGTTGATTGGTATCCTTGGTCTCAAGAAGCTTTAGATTTATCTAAGGAAAAAAATATCCCGATTTTATTGAGTATCGGATATTCAGCTTGTCATTGGTGCCATGTTATGGAAAGAGAGTCTTTTGAAAATGAGACTACAGCAAATATTATGAATTCTAATTTTATTAATGTAAAGGTAGATCGTGAGGAAAGACCCGATATTGATGAAAGTTATATGGCAGCTACGCAGGCTATGAATAAGGGCCAAGGAGGTTGGCCAATGACTGTATTCCTTACTCCAGATTTGAAACCTTTCTTTGCAGGTACATATTTTCCTCCAAAAGAGGCATATGGTCGCCCGGGTTTTCCAACACTTTTATCAAGAATTTCAGAGTTATGGAAAGAAAAAAAATCTGAGTTATTATCTCAAGCAGATGCAATTGTTCAGCATCTCAATTCTAGTATTAATCAAACCACAGTGATAGAAGATGAGATTACTACTAAAGCTCTAAGCCATTGGAAGGCTTCTCATGATAAATCATGGGGCGGTTTTGGGCCAGCCCCTAAATTCCCTAATTCTGGAGCTATTACTCATTTGCTTTATGACTATTTATTTAACAATAACAAAGATTCACTTGATCCAGCAATTAAAACTCTAGATTCAATGTATGAAGGAGGTATTTTTGACCACATTGGAGGGGGTTTCGCTCGGTATTCAGTAGATGAGAAATGGTTAGTTCCACACTTCGAAAAAATGCTGTATGATAATGCCCAATTAATGGAATCTTATCTAATTGGGTATCAAATTACTAAGAAACCAGAATATCTTAATGTAATAAACAAAATTTTTGAATGGGT
>Ga0233427_10001097_pt1 | contig 30681 bp, 25 predicted proteins | sample SI_118_April2016_5_FD_179885 | JGI IMG/M metagenome (GOLD analysis project Ga0233427, IMG submission 179885) | Seawater microbial communities from Saanich Inlet, British Columbia, Canada - SI_118_April2016_100_MG | ecosystem: Environmental > Aquatic > Marine > Inlet | place: Canada: British...
AGGGCGGAAGCCAGACCCACCGTCCATGCACGCAGGACGCTTCGTGATGCCTTCGGCTCCGGTGGGTCGATGGCCGGCCCGACGACCATCCGAACCTTCACAGGCCTGGGTAGCCGTGCCCCGGTCGGCATCGCATCGCCGGTTCCGGCTATTCCGACCGGCACGACCGTGGATCCGGTCCTTGCCGCCAGCCACGCCGTCCCGTCGAACAGTTCGTCCACCGTGTCACCCTCGTGTCGCTTCCCCTCGGGAAAGACGAGGAGAAGGTTGTTCTCGGCCAGCAGCTCCCGGGCGATTCTCATCGACTCCCGGTCGGCCGAGTCCCGACGAACCGGGAAGGACCCCAGGGATGCCATCAACCACGCCATCGGTGGTGCCTTGAACAGGCTCTCCTTGGCCAGGGCCCGTAGACGCCGACGCGTCAGCGGCGAGAGCATCAGCGAATCCAGGTTGGAGCGGTGCACGGGCGCCAGGATCACCGGTCCATCCGGTGGGATGTTCTCCCGGCCGGTCACCCGGGTCCGTAGATAGGGCCAGAGCAGGCACCGCACGAGAGCCCGGACCGTCAGGTATACGGGTCCAGACGACCAGCGAGCGTTGATGCGCCGGGCGCTGTCCTGCGGATCCGAATCCATGGTCTGTACGTGACCCGTCCGGGTGACCCGGTTGGAAGGCTCTACCGGACCGCTCAGCGACGAGCGATGCGGGCGCTGAGTACGTCACGCAGGCTGACCATGCCGAGCAGCTCACCGTCGAGCACGACCGGCAGGTGTCTGAAACCGCGGCTCAACATGAGCGATGCCGCCTCCTCGGTGTCGAGGTCCGGCAGCGCCGTCTCAGGCTCGGGGGTCATCCACCGCTCCACCGAAGCAGCCCGGAGGTCGTCCTCGGCCGCAGCTGCGCGCAGCACGTCCCGCTCGGTGAGGATCCCCAGCAGCATCCGACCCTGGACCACGACGACCGATCCGAATCCCCCGCGAACCATCACCTTGGCGGCCGCACCGACAGAGGCCTCGGCCGAGAGGGTGACGACGTCGGGCGTCATGACATCTGAAAGGGCGACCATCAGCCGCTTCCCCCTACTTCGTCGACATCGCGGTCGACCCGCTCACTGGCCGGGGCCTCGAGGTCGCGGTTCAAGGTGCGCCAGAGGTTGCCGGCCCACACGCTGGTGTGTGGCCAGTCACGCCAGAACGCCTGAAGGACAACCGGGTCCAACTGCTCGGCCGCCTCGGCGGGCGTGCAGGAACCAGCCAACTCATCAAGCGTGTCAATCACGCCGAGTAGTTGTTCGGATGGATCGTCAGCCATGGTCCTCCTAGCGTTTCGAACCCCGATCATCCCCCGAATCCGTCGGATCGGCAAACGGGCCTGCTGACCCGCCGGTTGACGCACCGGCCTGGTCAATCTCAGGCTCAACCTCAACCTCAACCTCAGGCCCGCCCTCACGGTCCAGCAGGTCGAATGCCCCCCGACGACCGGTAACCACCGCATCCACGCACAGCGCCAGCCCCGCACCCAGCACGACCCACCGCAATCCGATCAGGTCGCCGAGGATCCCGAACACCAACCCACCGATCGGAATCCCGCTCAGGACCGACACCAGGAACACCGACATCACCCTGCCCCGGAACTCCTCGTCCACCCGGAGCTGGAGAGAGGTACTCAGCGTGGTGCCATGGAGCATGTGGGCTCCACCCATAAGGAGATACCCGAACATCCCGACACCCAGCCACGACGATGAGGCCACAATCAGGAGGCCCGCCCCGTAGAGGAGCACGGAACGGCGTTCCAGGACCGCTCGGGACATGCGCCCACCACGACCGCTGATGAAGGCACTCGCCAGCAGGGATCCCACACCGAGGCTCGTGGACAGGACCCCCAGTCCGCCACCTCCCCTAGCGAACAGGTCATCGGCGATACCGGCGGCCAGCGAGAAGGCGAAAACCGCTCCCAGGCCCGCCACGCTGAACGCCAGACGGAAGGCAATGCGCATCTCCGGCCTCACCCGGACGTACGCCAGCCCCTCGCGGAACTCGTCGCCGATGGACCCTTCGTCCCCGGATGGCGACCACGTGGTACGCACGGTTGCCAGAATGGCGAGCCCCACCACGTAGAGGCCCAGTGAAATGGCGAAGGCGAGGCCGGGCCCGTGGAACGCGAGGGTCAACGCTGCGACGGCGGGGCCCACCGACCGCCCGATCGTGAAGGTGATCGACACCATCCGAACCGCTGCCACCAGCGCCTCACGGGGAACCAGCACAGCCGCCATGGACTGGCTCGGCGCCCACTGGAACGAAGCCGCCGAGCCACCTAAGAAGTTCAGGAGGAGGATGCGCCACGGGGTCAACCCGCCTGACACGTAGAGGCCGACGACCACCGACATGACCAGCACCTGGAGCGACAGGCCTACGAGTAGCAGCACGCGGCGATCTATCCGGTCGGCCAGGGTGCCGGAGAGGGGGGTACCGACCACGGCCGGGATGAGCGCCACGAACGACGAGGCCCCAACCCACGTGTTCGAGTCGGTGAGCTGGTTCACCAGGAATGGCGTGGCCAGGCCGCCCAGGAACTGTGCTGTACCGCAGAGGGTCTGACCGGCTACGAAGCGGGCAAAGGCCGGGTGGCGGAGGGAACTTAACGGGCTGGTGCCGGATGTCTGGCCGGCCGATCCGACCTGGTTGGTCACCTGGTCAGGAACAGCTGGAACTCGACGATGCCGTGGTCCTCAACCGACACCACGATCGACGCACCGGGTGCCTCGATGCCGTGGTCGGCGAACACGATCGGGAACGAACCGACCACGGTCACCACGTCGCCGACAAGGGTCGCTGCCAGCGTCACCTCGACGGGACCGGTCATGTCGTTGATGGTGATCGTGCCGGGCACAACGGCATCGACGGACACCCCATCACCATTCAGGTCCCCGAGGGTGACGGGCCCCACGAGGGCGAAGGTGGCCGTCGGATGGTCGTCGGCGTGCAGTGCACTACGGACCTTCCCGTCCCTGTAAACCTTGTCGGACCGTAGGCCCCGCAGATCCGCCGTCACCTCGACGGCCTCTATGGCGTCGTCGGTGAGCACGACAGACCCGACCACCAGGGGCGTGCGCCCGACTGCTGTGGCGGAGCCGATCCCGTTGCCCAGCACCTCCTGTACCCGGTAGCCGACCCACGTGGATGTGAAGTCGCTGAAAGAGCCGATGTCGGTGTCCACCGACCAGGTCCCCGCCGTGCTGGCCGCAGCAACAGCCGTTGTCGTCGTTGGCGCCGTAGTAGCAACCGGAGCCTGCGTTGTAGCGGTCGTTTCGTACGCGGACGAAGTCGTCGGGTGGGTGACCGTCGTGCTGGTGGCGACCGTCGAACCGGTCTGGGCTGCGGTGGCCGCCTCCACAGCCGACGCCAGGTCGGGGGCGGGCGGAGCGTCGGATCGCAGCAGGAACCACCAGCCGATGACGGCCACCGCCACAACACCGATAACCACCAGAGCCAGCCGTCGCCTATCCACGTTGCGACCCTAGATCCCACTTCCCGATCGAATGCAGTCGTGCTCCGGCTCATAGGGTCGGGTGCGATGAAGTTCGGATTCTTCTATGAGCACCAGCTGCCCCGCCCCTGGTCGGACGGCGACGAGCACCGGCTCCTCAAGGACGCCCTGGACCAGGTTCAGCTGGCTGACCGGCTCGGCTACGACTACGTGTGGGAGGTCGAACACCACTTCCTCGAGGAGTACAGCCACAGCTCCGCACCGGAGGTGTTCCTGGCCGCCGCCAGCCAGCGCACGGAGAGGATCCGGCTGGGCCACGGCATCACCCTCCTACCCGGCGCCTACAACCACACGGCCCGGGTCGTCGAGCGGATCAACACGCTGGACCTCCTGTCGGACGGACGGGTCGACTTCGGCTCGGGCGAGTCGTCGTCCAACGCCGAACTGGAGGGCTTCGGCATAGACCGGACCACCAAGCGCGAACAGTGGCTGGACCACATCGAGGCCGCCACCCGGATGATGGTCGAGGAGCCGTTCGCCGGTTGGGACGGCCCCTGGCTGCAGATGCCCCCGCGCAACGTGGTGCCCAAGCCGTACCAGCGACCGCATCCCCCACTATGGGTGGCCTGCAGCCAGCGCGAGACCATCCATCTGGCCGCCCGGAAGGGAATAGGCGCCCTCACCTTCGCCTTCGTGGAGCCCGGCGAGGCCGAACAGTGGGTAGGCGAGTACCACGACATCATCGCCTCGGAGGAGTGCGTGCCGGCCGGATTCGCCGTCAACCCCAACATCGCCTGCGTCCTGCCGTTCATGTGCCACGAGGACGAGGAGGAAGCCCTGGAGCGCGGCATCGACGGCGCCCACTTCTTCGGCTACTCGCTCGGCCACTTCTACGGATTCGGCAATCACCACCCCGGGACAACCGACATCTGGGCTGAGTTCCAGGAGAACCGCAGCGCCTTCGGGTTCGACCGCGAGACGGCTTCCCAGACAGCGGTAAGCCTGCGGGCACGCATGGAGAGTGAGGGGCTGCTCTCGCTGAGGGGAGCCATCGGCACACCGGACCAGATCCGCCAACTCCTCCGGGAGTACGAGGCCGCCGGTATCGACCAGGTCATCTTCGTGAGCCAGGCGGGACGCAACCGCCACGAGCACATCTGCGAATCGATGGAACTCTTCGCCCGCGAGGTCATGGGAGAGTTCGTCGAACGCGACCCGGCCCACGTGGCGGCCAGGGACGAGCGGTTGGCTGGCGGTGTGGCGGCCGCCCTGGCCAGACGCGAAGGGCCGCGACAGGTGGACCCCGGATATCGGATCCCGCCCCCCACTGCCCAGGCATGAACCGGCATTCTGGGAACATGAACCGACTCTCCGCTGGTGCCGTGATAGCCGCAGTGGCACTGCTGGCATCGTGCGCCGGAGCAGGCACTGACGGACCGGTGGTGGCGCCACCAAGCACCAGCACCGTCTCACCGGCCACCACCAGCGCAGCTAGCCCGACAAGCGCCGCACCAGCCACCACCGCGCCCCCTCCCACCACGACCACCGCCGCACCAGCGACCACCGCGCCCCCTCCCACCACAAGCGCTGCCATACCGGCGACCACCGCGCCCCCTCCCACCACAAGCGCTGCCATACCGGCAGATGCCGACACCGGTCGACGTGCCGAGCTTCTCCGGATCCTGGTCGCCGAGGCTTCGTCCTTCACCCAAGCCGAGGCCGCCTTTCTCCTCCCGCCGACGTTGAACCCGAGCGCCGGTGGCGCCCCCGGCTACACCCGTTACGTGTTCCGCGAGACGTCCGACGGCGTCATCCCGACCCTGGTCGAGGGTCCCCTGGGTCCACAGACCCGCTGCCAGGACCCGGACCTGCCGTGCTCCTACAATGACCTCGTAGAGCTGCTCGCCTCGGGAGAACCGATCCCACCCGAGCTGGACCTGACACCTCAGCGGCTCGCCACGCTCGTGTCCGAGCTGGACCAGCTGGCTGAGTTCGCCGCACTCCACGCCGACGTGGACGTGACCTGTGCCGAGGGCTTCATCTCCGACTCCATCCAGTCATCCAACATGGGCTCGCACTTCTACCAGCCCGACTGGTTCGGCGACGGCTTCGACCCGGGCCGTCCGGAGATCCTCCTCTACGCACCGGCGGACGGGTCGCTCACCACCGGTCCTCTCGGCTACTGCGATGCCAACGGCTGGAACGGACCGGACCTCGTACTGGTGGGCACCGCCTTCCTCAAGCCGCCAGAGGTAATCGGCTGGGAGCACCCAACGGCATTCACCGGGGACCTGGACAACTGGCACTCGCACTTCAACATCTGTCGTGGGAACGTAAGCGGCACCGACAGCTTCGTGACCATGGCCGAGTGCGAGGCCTCCGGAGGCAACTGGCACGACGCCATCGGCTGGATGATCCATGCCTGGGTCGCTCCCGGATACGACAACCAACTCGGTGTGTTCTCGATGTGGAACCCGACCATCGCCCCCACCGCAGCGCCGTCGGCAATCCATGACCAGAGGGTCGTGCGTGGCAGCGACTTCCCGGAAGGTGCCCACCAGTCCCTGATCGCCAACTTCGCCTTCGAGAGAGTGATCCGCGTCGCCGTCGGTCAGCACGTGTACTTCAACAACAGCGACTCCGTTCCGCACACCGTGAGCGCCGGCACCGAGGACGCTCCCGACCCGGATGCCTTCGGATCCGGACTGCTGAATCCGGGAGACAACTACCTGCTGGAGACGTCGTCGGCCGGAACCTTCACCATCTACTGCGCCCTGCATCCCGACATGACCGCCACCGTGATCGTGGGCTGACCCGACAGCCGGCGCTCAGCGGAGTCGGCCGGTCAGGAACCATGCCCGCCGACCACCCAGATCCAGTTGCAGCGCCTCGGCGAGACCCGGCCTGACCTGGCGGGCCAGCGTCCTGTCGGCCACCAGCACACCGAGCGACCATCCACCGAACCCCTCGGATGCCACCCGGCCCAGGGTGGCATAGAGGTTCCGCATGTCACCGCCGTCCAACCGGCCACCCCAGGGTGGATTGGCCACCAGCAGGCCCGGACGCCCGCCCGGACCGTCGGGCGGCTCCAGTTCCGCTATCGGGGCTGTCCGCCACTCGATGAGGTCGGCCACCCCGGCCCTCTCCGCATTGGCCCGGGCAGAATCCACCGCGCCGGCATCGCGGTCCACAGCCACGATCCTCGGCGGGTCGCCAGCCTCGCTCCGGAGATTCTGGATCTCGGCGGCGACGCTGGCCCAGGTGCCCGGCTCGAATCCGGGCCAGAACCGGAATGCCAACTCACGGCCGGCGGCAGGGGCCACGCCGGCTGCTATCAGGGCAGCCTCGATGGCAATCGTCCCGGAGCCGCACATCGGATCCACCAGCGGCGTGGTCCGGTCCCAACCCGCTGCCACCAGGAGGCCGGCAGCCACGGACTCCCGCAGAGGTGCCTTCGCAATTGCCTGCCTCCACCCCCTCTCGTGGAGCGGCGCACCCGACGAGTCGACGCTCACCGTGAAGCGGTCGTTCACGGCCCTCACCACGACCAGCTGCTCTCGGGCACCGGGCACCGGTGAGCCCAGCGCCGTCTCGAAGCGCTGGGCCACCGCACCGTCGTGCCAGAGCTCGGAGTTCCGGCTGGTTACCCGGAACCGGGGAGAGTCCCCCGCACCGATCCAGTAGTCCCACTCCACCTCGGCTATACGACGCTCCAGGTCCGCGAAGGTCCGCACCGTGAAGCCGGCCACGCGGACCAGAATCCGGGTAGCGCACCGCAGGAACACGTTGGCCGCATAGAGCTGCCTCGTGGTCATGTCGGCCGACACCGCTCCCTTGGAGGACCGCAGGGCTCGAATTCCCAGATCGGCCAGCTCGTCGGAGACCACCGATTCCAGACCGGGTGGGCAGACCACCAGGCACGAATGGGTCGCAGCGCGCCGACTGCTCATCCGACGACCCCCGCAGCATCGACCCTGATGTCCGGATGGCCCGGGTCGCCGGTGCCGGTGGCGCCCACAAGCCGGCGAAGCTGCTCATCCTGGGCATCGCTCTGGGGCCCACACGCCGGGCGGGCCGCACGAACGGCCACCAGCGAGTCCTCCAGATCCATGCCGAAGGCGACGAGGGCCTGGACGGCGACCACCCCGGTACGGCCGTAGCCGCCACCGCAGTGGAGGAGCACGGTCATGCCCGCCTCAAGGCGGGCCACCACGTCGGCAGCCACCGCGGCGGCGACGCCATCGGCGACCACACCCTGGTCCGGCGCTGGCGCATGGATCGCCCGGTTGGGCCCGGCTGTCGTCAACCAGGCGGCATAGGTCGGGAACCGCCGGTCAACCTCCTCCGACTCCATGAGACAGACCACGGTGTCCACTTCGAACTCGGCCATCACAGCAACCGGCGCCGGCCCCACGATGTCGACGGCACAGGCCAGGAGCGCACCGGACACGCCGTGTGGCACCGGGAACCGGTGCACGCCGCCGCCGGCGTCGTGGTGCCTACCGCTGACCTTCACCTAGAAGCCGATAGGCGCCGACAGCACCTCGGCAATCCCGTCGGGGTCTCCGGTCAGCTCGACCCGGGACTGGTCGCGGCGCCCGAAGAAAAACATCGTCAGCTCGCCGGGATCACCGGTGACGGTCACCTGCCTGGCGCCGGTACGAATGTCCACCGGCTCACCATCCGGACGGGCGATCGCCAGGGCCACATCCCTGACCTGCCGAGTGCGGAGCTTCGTACCCGACTTCTGGAAGGGCCACAGGGCATCCTGAAGGCCGTCCAGCCCGGTCCGTGGGGTCCAGCCGTCGGTGGCACGCCTCACGTCCTCCAGGTGGACGAAGAACTCGACGATGTTCATCGGGCCGTCAACCAACCTGAGGAGCCGTGGCGGGCCTGAACGAATCCGCGCCACCAGACGCTCGAAGGAAAGCCGTTCGGCCGACCGTTCAGCGAGGCGCTCGGTTGCCCGCTCCGTGTGGCGGGCGAACGGACCCGGCAGCACCAGGCCAAGGCCCACGTCGGGCCGGCGTTCCCGAAGCACCAGATGGGCCGCCATGTGCGCGGCGGTCCAACCCTCGCACAACGTCGGTGCATCGGGCCCGACCTCCAGAAGCAGGTCGCAGAGGGCGCCGCGCTCCGCCTGGGCCAGCTGTGCGTTCATACCGGCGCTCATACCGGCGTTCCTACCGGCGCCACAGTGGTATCGGGCACCCAGGATCCATGGAACCCGTCCGGAACCCTGCGCGGGAGGTGAACCACGGCCACCGGGGGCGCCTCCAGGTCGGCTCCGTCCAGGATCACGAGGTCCGCCGGTCCGCCGGCCCGGTCGTTGACGCACACCATGATCCAGGCGTCACCCTCAAGACTGGACCCTTCCTTCGGGACCACTATCGGCTCGGCACCGAACCTGCCGGGCCCGTGATCATGGAGAACTGTCTCACCCGTCTCCACGTCCACCCGGGCGGTCGGTCCCAGCCCCAGACCGGCAGCGGTGAAGGCGTAGCGATGGCGTCTAGTCCCCACACGCGGGTCATGGGTCGGGAATTCATGGGCGCCATCGGTCAGCGGCGTCTCGACAACCCGACCCGCCACCGGATCGACGAGCCAGCGGGCCAGCGTGGGAATCGAGTCGCCGGCCGGCCCCAGCCGGTCACGGTCGAACACCGTGTCGTACCGGCAGACGTCCACGACAATGGTGCCGTCCTCGGCGTCATAGGCGTTGACGGGATGGAACACATAGGCCTGCGGCGCCTCGCACCAGACGATCTCGTCGGCAGTACCGGCCCGGGGAAGCACACCCACCCTGGCCGCATGGTCGGGGTTCCACGAGAACGGGAACGGCGAACCGCCCATTGCCATTTCCATGTCCAGGCAGACCGGGAGGTCGTAGACGAGCACACTCGAGCCGGTGAGCGACATGTCATGCACCATGGGCATCCCCTCGACGGCGATGTCGGTCACCTTCGACACCCGGCCGTCGGGGCCGACCACCACGTGCTGCACACGGTCCATGGCCTCCGGATAGGCGTAGCAGACAGCGTGGAGTTCGCCGGTCGCCGGGTCGTACTTCGGATGGGCGGTGAACGCCGCCGGGAGGGTTCCGTCGAATCCATCGAATCCAATGGTGTCCAGTTCGTAGGTGAGCGTCATCGGAGTGGGGCCAGCCTCGACCATGGCCCAGGTTCGCCCTGCAAAGCCCCCCACAGAGGTGTTGGGGCCGAAGTCCCGATCTCCGAACGACGTGCCTGCCGGTGCAGTACCGCCGAGGGCCGCCGCGACCCGCGGGCCCCTCACCCAGCGGTTGCGGTACCACTCGGCGCGCCCGCCCCGGAGGCGCACACCATGCACCATCCCGTCACCCATGAACCAGTGGTGTGTGGACGGATCAACGTCACCCAGCGGGTTGGGCCCGTTGCGCAGCCACCGTCCCTCCAGTTCTTCCGGGATGGCCCCCGTCACCGGCAGGTCCGTGGCGGTCACCTCGTCAACCACCGGAGCCATGTCCCCCTCCAGATACCGGTTACCCGCGGCAGTTTCAAGGGTGTCGTCGCTCACCACGGGAGCCTCCCACACGGGTACCCGTGGCCCGGCAGGCAGGTACCTGAGACGAACTACCTTCCACGCCCATGGAAACCGCTTCAGGACCTGGGCTCCCCACCACCGTCATAGGCGCCTACCCCAAGCCCGGTTACGTACCGGTCTCGGACTGGTTCGACCTCCCGGACCGCGACTATGCGGGACGCTGGGCCGACGAGATGGATTCAGCCGGCACGGACGCCGAGCCGTTGTTCGTGCGGGCCGCAGCCGAGGTCATTGCCGACCAGGTGGAGGCTGGCATCGACGTGGTCACCGATGGCGAGGTGCGACGCGAGAACTACATCCACTACCACTGCCGGCACCTCAGCGGGTTCGACTTCGAGGACCGGTTCGAGACGACCATGCGCGGCGTCCTGACGACCACCCTGCCCACCATCACGGGCCCGGTGGCGGCCGGCGAGCCATTCCTGGTACATGACTGGCGGGCCGCCCAGGCCACCACCGACCATCCGGTGAAGGTGACAATCCCGGGCCCGCTGACGATCACCGACAGCACCGTGGATCGCCACTATGGCGACCGGGCAGCTCTTGTGGTCGATCTGGCAACGGCCGTGAACTCCGAGGTGCGGGCGCTCGCCGATGCCGGCTGCACCCACATCCAGATCGACGAGCCGGTCTTCGCACGGCGGCTCGACGACGCCCTCGCTTTCGGGGTGGACGCCCTGGCCACCTGCTTCGATGGCGTCCCGGACAACGTGGTGCGAACGGTCCACTGCTGCTGCGGCTACCCACGGCACCTTGACGATGACTCCTATGAGAAGGCCCCGCCCGAGTCCTACCTGGACCTCGCCGAGGCGATCGACGCCGCCCCGATCGACCGGTTCAGCCTCGAGGACGCCCACCGGCCCAATGACCTGGCGGCCCTGCTGCCACGGTTCCGTGACACCACCATCATCCTCGGCTGCGTGGCCATAGCCCGGAGCCGGATGGAGACGGTGGACGAGGTACGGGCCCGGCTCACCGAGGCACTCCGCCATATCGACAGGGAGCGTCTCGTCGCAGGACCGGACTGCGGGCTGGGCTACCTGGGTCGGGACCTGGCCGTTGCCAAGCTGCGGGTGCTCTGCGAGGCGGCCAGCTCGGTCTGAGTCGCCACGCCCGCCTGCCCACTGTCTGTCGCCGATTTCCTGGTGGAGAACGCTGTCTATTCCTCTATGAAAGTCTGGGTGGCCTCGCCTCGCAGCACGGCCTTCACGACCTTGCCGGAGGCGTTGCGCGGTAGCGGGGCGTTCCACACCTCGAGGTGCTCAGGCAGCTTGTAGCCGGCCAGCGTCTCGCCACAGAAGGCACGCACTGCGGCGAGGTCGAGTGATTCGCCGGCGTTCAGGACCACGACCACCTTGACCTCCTGGCCCAGGGACGCATGGTCGACGCCGTACACGGCGCACTCGGCGACAGCCGGGTGCTGCTCCAGACGTGATTCGACCTCGATGGGGTACACGTTCTCGCCACCTCGCAGGATGAGGTCCCGTAGTCGGGATGCGAGGAACAACTCGCCGCCGACCAGCCGGCCGTAGTCACCCGTCATGAGCCACCCGCCCGGCGCCAACGCCTCGCTGCTGGCCTCGGAATCCCCCCAGTAGCCGAGCATCACCAGTGGGCTGCGTACGCAGATCGAACCGTTCACGCCTTCGGGCACCTCGGCTCCGTCCTCGTCCACTATCCGGAGTGCCACGGTCGGCATTGCCATGCCCACGCTGTCGGCATTGGCCTTGAGCATGGCGTTGCTGGCGTGGCTGACCATGCCGCCAGCCTCGGTCAGGCCATAGCCGGAGGTGAACGTGTCGACCAGGTGGGGAAACCGTTCCTCCGTGGCTCGTATCAGTTCGGGCGTGGTGGACGAGCCACCAATGGCGACGGTCTGGACTAGCGACACGTCGAGTGTCGAGATCGTCGGGTCATGGAGGAGGCGGAACATGTGGGTGGCCGTCCCGTTCCATGCATAGATGTTCTCCTCGGTGGTGAGGTGGATCACCGCGGCGGGATCGAACCTTCCCATAGGCCAGACGTTGCCGGCCCCGGTGGCCATCGGCGTGATGCTGGCGCTCTGCAGTCCGGAGATGTGGAACATGGGGAACACCGCCAGGCGTGGGCGCCTCGGCCCCGTGGAAGGCAACCCGACCGATGCCGTCTGCGCCGCTCCGAGGAAGCTCACCACCTGGACGAAGGCCACCACGTTGCGATGGCTGAGCACCGCCGCCTTCGGCCGACCGGTGGTCCCCGAGGTGAACTGGAGCAGGGCCGGCTGGTCTTCGTCGATCGCGACATCTGGCAGGACAGCGTCGGGGGCGAACGACTCCAGGTCGGCGAAGTCGTCCTCGATGAGCACGACGGGCATACCGGGATCAGCACCTTCCAGGCGGGCAAGGCGCTTCGCGTCGGCCACCAGCAGTTTCGGAGTGGTGTGGGCGAGGGCGTGGCGAATCTCGTCTCGTGTCCACCAGCCGTTGCACGCCACCGCCACCGCTCCCAGCGACACCGTTGCCCAGAACGCGACAATCCACTCCGGGCAGTTGGCGGCCAGGATCGCCACCCGGTCTCCGGCAGCGACTCCCCGGTCTGCCATGGCAGCCGCCACCGAGGCCACCCGTCGCTCGTGGTCGGCAAAGGTCAGTACCCGCCTGCGTCCCCCGTCGTGGAATACGGCGTAGTCGGAATCGCCGAACCGTCCTGCGTGCTCCAGGAGCTCCCGCAGCGATCGGTCCCTCTGCACGAAGACCTGCATCGGTTCGCCCAGCACGTCCTCGACGGCCATCTCGAACGGGGCGCCCGGCGCCAGCAGGGCCATGACGGCGGCCCCCGGATCAGGCGGTGCCGTGTCGGCGGGGTCCGTGCCGGAAGTATCCGTCTCGTGTGGGCCGGTCATGGTCGTTGGCCGGTCAGCCAGCCGGGGTTCCGACCAGCTGGTCGCGCAACGTTCGCTTCACGAACTTGCCGTTGGCGTTGCGGGGCAGCGGATCGTCCAGGAACCAGACGTACTCAGGCACCTTGAAGCCGGCAATCAGTGTCCGGGTGTGCTCCCTGAGGCCGTCCGCAGTCAGGTCGGCGTCCGGGAGCAGCAGCACAGCAACGCCCACGACCTCGCCGTGGCGCTCGTCGGGCACGGCGAAGACAGCTGCCTCGGCAATCGCCGGGTGCTCGTAGATGGCCGCCTCGACCTCTGCGGAGTAGACGTTCTCACCGCTGCGCAGGACCATGTCCTTGGCGCGGTCCACCAGGAACAGGAATCCATCCTCGTCCAGGTAACCGATGTCGCCTGTGTGGAACCAGCCATCGGTAAGGGACTCGGCATTCGCCTCGGGTCGGTTCAGATAGCCGCGGAACACGTTTCCGCCGCGTACCCAGAGCTCGCCGTGTCCGCCAGCGGGCTGGTCCGTTTCGTCCTCCCCGACTATCCGGGCCTCCATGACCGGGCAGGGTGAACCGGCTGACGCCGGCTTTGCCATGAAGAACTGGTTGGCGTTGATGGAGATGACGCCGTTCACCTCCGTGAGGCCGTACCCGGTGCTGGGCCTACCCTCCAGGCGCTCTTCGATCTTGTGCACCAGGTCAGGCTGCACGGCGGCCCCGCCCCCACCCAGGTGGGCGAGGCTGGAGGTGTCGCGTCGGTCGAAGTCCGGGCTGTTGATCAACTCGCGGACCATGGTCGGAACGCCGGTGAAGGTGGACGGCCGCTCCCTCTCGATCAGCTCGAGGGCCGTCTCAGGGTTCCAGCGGTGCATGAGGATCAGGCGGCCGCCGACAGCGGTGACCGGGTGCAAGCAGCAGTTGCAGCCGGTGACGTGGAACAGCGGCACGGCCAAAACCGAGCCGGGGTACGACTCGCCGGGCTTCTTGTCCGAACCCGGGGGCGGTTCACCCGACGCTATGGCCATGTCCTCAGCTGCTCCAGCCATCGTCTGCCAGAAGGCCAGGTTCAACAGATTGGAGGCGGCGCCACGGTGGGTCAGCACGGCTCCCTTCGGGTGTCCGGTCGTGCCCGAGGTGTAGAAGATGCAGAGGTCGTCCTCCGGTCCGATCTCGGCCATGGGTGTGACCGGCAGGCCGGCGGCGCCGGCCACGGCGTCCTCCCACCGGACGGAGTCGTCGGGCAACTCGGCTTCGGGGCCGAGGCGGATGCCCACCACGTGCATCGGCCCGTCGGACCGCAGGGCTTCCAGATAGGGGGCGACCCGCTCGAGCCTCTCGGCATCGCAGAGCAGCGCCCTCGGCGACGAGTCCGCCAGGCCGAACTCCATCTCGGGTCCGGTCCACCAGGCGTTCAGGCCGACGGCGGCGGCTCCCAGCTTCAACGTGGCCCAATAGCCGAGTACCCATTCCGGGTAGTTCCGCATGGCGAGGGCCACCCGGTCGCCGTGACCCACCCCGATGGCTGCCAGATGCGACGCAATGGCGTCCACCTGGACGTGCGCCTCGGCATACGACATGCGCTCGTCCTGGTAGATCAGGTAGTCGGCATCGCCGTGTGCGGCCGACCCCGCCCAGAGGAGGGCCATGTTCGGCGGAGCGGCGTCGTAGGTGCGGGTCGGCACGCCTCTCACGTCGGTGACCGACCATGCGAAGGGGGCTCCGGGTGCGGTGAGGGCGTCCCATGCCGCCCGATAGTGCTGGTCCATATTTTCACCCTCCGAGTGCGGTCTCACGGTCTGGCGGTGCAGTCCACCAGACACTTGTCCAATGCCGGTGTCTGCGCCAGGCCCGAGGGATTCGACCCTAGGTCCGCCCGACCCTACGGCCTGCCACGGGGCAGCGGATCGCGCACCCGTCCTGCTCCCGGCAACGTGGCAACGTGGCAACGCACCCGGTCGTGCACCCAGCCACGGCCCGCCCGGTTCGGACACCCGGGCGCGTCGGCGCCACAATGTGGTCGGCCACATTCCCGAGAGAGCCAGGACCAGGACCGCATGAGCGAAAATCCGGAAATCGCCTACGACGACCTCGAGGGCCTGCGTGGGGCCATCACCGATGAGTGGAGTGCCTGGGGTCCCGAGTACGAGATGACCCAGGAGAAGGTGAACCAGTTCGCCGAGTTGACCGGTGACCACCAGTGGATCCATGTGGACGTGGAGCGTGCCACCGCCGGCCCGTTCGGCGGGCCGATCGCCCACGGTTTCTTCACCCTCGCCCTCCTACCGACCCTGAACCGCACCGGCCACGTGAAGATCACCGGACAGCAGAACGTCGTCAACTACGGAGCGGACGGCCTGCGCCTGCTGGCCCCGGTCCCCGTCGGCTCCACGCTGCATGCCCGGAACCGGATGACCGACATCCGTGAGCACAAGAAGGGCACGCTCGTGTCTACACAGGTGGCCATCCACGTGGTCGGCAACGACGAGGTGCCGGCCGTGCTGTACGACGCCCTGAGCCTCTACCAGGGCTAGGCCAGCCTGTTCCCGGGGGCACGGCCGCCCCTCCAGCGGAGGTCTGGGCCGGAGCTCAGTTGTTCTTGATGGTCATGCCGCCGTCCACCATGAGCAGGTGGCCGGTGATGTAGCCGGACGCAGGCAGCGCCAGGTGGAGGATCCCGTGTGCCACCTCCTCCGGGGCGCCGTAGCGCTTCAGCGGGACCCGTCGACGTGCGAATTTGCGCCTGGCCTCGTCTGGGATCACCTCCGTCATGCCGGTCTCGATGGGACCCGGCCCCACTGCGTTGACCGTGATCCCGGTTTCACCCAGCTCCACGGACAGCGAGCGGGTCAGGCCGACCACCCCGTGCTTGGCCGCCGTGTAAGGAGAGACCCCGGCCGAGCCCCCGGCGCCCTCCGTGGACGAGACGTTGATGATGCGGCCCGCCGCCGAGGCCCGGAGGTGCGGCAGGGCGGCGCGGATGGTGCGGGCCTGGGCGGTCAGCATCACGTCCATGGAAACCAGCCAGGCGTCCTCGTATCCGGGACCGTCTATCGGTGCGTCAATCGACACCCCGGCGTTGTTGACCAGCACGTCGAGCCCGTCACCCCACTCTGCGACCTCGGCCACCACGGTCTCGATGGCCGCCGGGTCCGCCACGTCCAGAGTCCAGCCCCGCGCCCCTCCGCCCACACCTTCGATCTCCGCCACGACGGTGGCCACCCGCCCGGCGTCGCGGTCCGTCACGGCCACGACCGCTCCCTCGTCGGCGAACAGGTGCGCCGTGGCCCGCCCGATCCCCGAACCGGCCCCGGTGACCAGCACGACGTGACCGGCCACCGACCGGCTGAGGCGGCTCAACCGGGTGGTCGGTGGTGCTTCGCTGGTGTCGTCCTGATTCTCGTCCATTGCCCGAGTCTCGCGTGGCATCGTCGCGGTCACGTCGCCGGAGCCGGTGGGTCCGGGCCGCGATGACCAACGGCGGCGGCCGGCGGAGCGCCCTGACAGATCCCCGGTGTTTGCCTGACGGATCGTCAGATTCCATGATGGGTCCATGATGGACCCTTCATGGACAACATGACCACCTCGACCTTCCCTGATGACGTAGCCGCCATCGACACGATGATGGGCACCAGGGCGGGGCCCAACGCCAGGCTCAATTACGCCAACCTGACCGGGATCAGGGACGCCGACTCGAAGTCCATGAACTTCCCGGCCCAGTACATGTTCAAGGACGTCCCGTTCTCAGACCAGGCCCGGGGCGCCGACGGCGATCCCCCGGACCCGCCCCAGGGTGCCGAGCTGTGCCTGCCCTTCATGGACCGCAACAACGTCCAGATGGCGATGATCGGCATCGGCCCCGAGAAGGGCGAGGGTCGGTCCATGGTCGAGGCGCACCCCGACCGGTTCTTCGGCTGCTACGAGCCGGACCCCAATGACGTCCCCGGGATGCTCCGGACCGTCCGCCAACTACATCGCGACGCCGGGCTGAAGGCAGTCAGCGCCTTCCCGTCAGGTCGTGACCCCCAGGTACCCATTGACGACCCGAAGATGTACGAACTGTACGAACTCTGCTGCGAGCTGGGGATCCCCATCTTCTGCTGTGCGGGGATTCCCGGGCCCAGAGTGCCGTTCGCACCGCAACGCGTCGAGCTCATCGACCAGGTCATGTACGACTTCCCAGACCTGGTGTTCGTGACCCGTCACGGCTGCGAGCCGTGGCAGGAGCTCATGGTGAAGCTGATGCTGAAGTGGCCGAACCTCTACTACTCCACCTCGGCGTTCGCCCCGAAGCACTACCCGAAGGCCATCATCGACTACGCCAACAGTCGGGGCGCCGACAAGGTCATCTACGCGGGCTACTTCCCGATGGGACTCTCCCTGGACAGGATCTTCACCGAGCTGAGGGACGTGCCGTTCAAGGCCGAGGTGTGGCCGAAGTTCCTGAGGGGCAACGCCATCCGGGTCCTCGGGCTGGACGCCTGAACAGGCACCCCTTCGAGCGCTGGTGCTCTCGCCTCGGCTCCTCGACAGCATGAGGCCGGTGCCCCGGCTACAGGCCAGCTGCTCTCAGTCCCTGGGCCCGACCACGCCGGCTGCGCGGAGCTCGGCAATTCGTTGCGCCGAAAGGCCCAGGTCCGCCAGGACCTCGTCGGTCTGCTCACCCACCGTCGGCGCCATCGACGGCGTGGGCGGCAGGTCGCCGTCGATGTAGACGGGCAGCGGCAACTGCTCGGCTCCCACATCGTCGATGCCGTAGAACGGGAGCCGGTGGGCGAACTGCGGGTCGGCCGGCGCTGTCTTCGGGGTGTTCACCGGAGCGATGGGCGTGTTGGCCTCGTCGGAGAAGGCCAGCCATTCGGCGCACGTCCTCGTGGCGAAGATGGCCTTCAGCTCAATCTGCAACTCGGTGTTGTTGCGGGCATGGTCGGCGTACTGGGAGCCCGGCCAGCGCTCGAACAGCTCGGGCCTCCCGACGCCCTCGCAGAAGTTCCGCCAGAAGGCCTGCTCCGAGGCCATGAACAGGATGTGGCCGTCTGACGCCTCGTAGATCTGGTAGCGGACGCCCTCCCACATGCCGGCCAGGCCCGGCTCCCGGCGTTCGTAGTCGTCCGAGGCGTTGCCCGTCACCATGTCGGCCGGCCGTTCATAGGCACGGTAGGTCTCGATCCGGTACCAGTCCATGTAGGCGGCGGCGTCGGACTGGGCCACCTCCAGGCAGGTGCCCTCACCGGTCTCACGGGCCCGGATCACGGCGGCCAGGATGCCCAGGGCGGCGACCATCGGCCCCACGTTGATCCCGATGTTGGGAAGGGTGGGGATACGGGTGAAGCCCTCATCGTCGATCGCCGGTTCGATCAGGCCCGCCCACGTGTCGTAGGCGATGCCATGGCTGGGCATGTCGCGGTAGGGGCCGGTGGCCCCGTAGCCCGACAGGGTGCAGAACACCAGACGTGGGTTGACCTGGATGAGTTCGTCGAAACCGAGGCCCAGCTTCGCCAGGGAACCCGGGCGCATCGCCTCCAGCACGACGTCGGCCCCACGGACCAGATCGCGGTAGACCTCCAGGCCCTCCTCGGTCTTGAGGTCGATGGCGATGCTGCGCTTGCCCCGGTGGGTGTGGAGGTGGAGAAGCGAGGTTCCCTCAACTATCGGCCACGTCATCCGGCGGATGTAGTCGCCGGTGGGTGGCTCCACCTTGACCACGTCGGCGCCCAGGTCTGACAGGAAGGTGGCAGCCAGGCCGGGCCCGAGCAGCGAGCTCTCGACGACCTTCAGGCCGGCCAGTGGTCGGTTGGCAGGGGGCGTGGTTGTGCTCATGTGGGCCAGTCTTCCGCCGTGCGGGTTCCTCCGCCAGATCTGACGGTCCGTCAGATTCTAACCCGGCGGGGGCTTCCACGGGCCGTCCGTAGGCTCGGCCCGTGGCCAACCCAATGCACCTCCTGCACGTCATGTCGCACCAGTCGGATGCAAGGCCCCGCATCGGTCCCGAGACCCGGAGACGGGTCTGGACGTTCGCCCGGCCCTACCGGTCCCTCATCATCGGGTTCCTGTGCGTGGTCACCGTTTCGTCCGTGCTGGGGGTGGTCCCACCGCTCCTGTTTCGCGAGATCATCGACGGAGCCATTGCCGAGGGGGACCGGGGGCAGCTCACCGTCCTCGGGCTGCTCGTGGTGGCAGCCGCCCTGGCCCAGGCCATCCTCTCGTTCTTCGAACGGTGGGCCTCGGCGACGGTCGGAGAGGGCCTCATCTTCGACCTCCGCGTGGCCCTGTTCGACCACGTGCAACGACTCCCGGTCTCGTTCTTCACACGCACCCGCACGGGCGCCCTAGTGAGCCGCCTCAACAACGACGTGATCGGCGCCCAGCGGGCCCTCACCGGGACGCTCGGCACCGTGGTCGCAAACACCATCACGGCAATGACCACACTCGTCACCCTCTTCTTCCTGGAGTGGCGCATAACCCTGCTGGCCATGGTCCTGCTACCCCTGTTCATCCTCCCGGCCCGCCGGGTGGGTAGGACTGTCGCCGGAATCACCCGCGAGGGCATGAATCTGAACGCCACGATGAACGCCACGATGACCGAACGGTTCAACGTCTCCGGAGCCTGGCTGGTCAAACTCTTCGGACGCCCGGACGACGAACGGGATGGCTTCGCCGACAACGCCGGGAGGGTCCGCGACATCGGCATCCGCAACGCCCTCTTCAGCCGCGCCTTCGTGATCGCCCTGACGCTGCTGGGTGCCATCGGCACGGCCGTCGTCTACTGGGTGGGCGGCTCGCTGGCGATCAACGGCACCATCACCATCGGCACCTTGGCCTCCATGGGAGTCCTGGTCGCCCTGCTCTACGGGCCGCTGGCCCAGCTCACCAACGCACGGGTGGATGTCATGTCCGCATTCGTCTCCTTCGAGCGCGTATTCGAGGTGCTCGACGCCCCCAACCCGGTTGCCGACGCCCCCGACGCCGTGGACCCGCACCCCGTCCAGGGGCACCTGGCGCTGAAGGGGGTGTCGTTCCGTTATCCGGCGGCCAACGAGACTTCGGTCGCCTCCCTGGAGACCGACACGGCGCCGGGCGAGCCCGGTCGCATCGTGCTCCACGACATCGACATCGAGGTGGGCCCCGGCCAGATGCTCGCCGTCGTCGGGCCGTCGGGTTCCGGCAAGAGCACCCTGGCCTCGCTCATCCCGCGGCTCTACGACGTGATGGACGGGTCCATCACCCTGGACGGCCGGGACCTCCGCTCGCTGCGCCAGAACGATCTGCGAGCCCGGATAGGTGTGGTCACACAGGACCCGCACCTTTTCCACGACACGGTGGGTGCCAACCTCCGCTACGCCAGGCCAGGTGCCACCGACGCCCAACTCGACGATGCGTGTCGCTCCGCCCGCATCCTCGACGTCGTGCGGGCGCTCCCGGACGGATTTGACACCTTGGTCGGAGAGCGCGGCTACCGGATGTCGGGAGGCGAGAAGCAGAGGCTGGCCATTGCCCGCCTCGTCCTGAAGGACCCGGCCATAGTGATCCTGGACGAGGCCACCAGCCACCTGGACACCGAGAACGAAGCCGCCGTGCTCGATGCCTTGGCCTTCGTGCTCTCAGGACGCACATCCATCGTGATTGCCCACCGGCTCTCCACGGTCATCGACGCAGACGAGATCGTGGTGCTCGAGGATGGACGGATCGTCGAACGCGGGCGCCACGCGCCGCTCCGCGATGCCGGCGGCCTCTACGCCGACCTCTGGGAGGGCCTCGTGCGAGACGACGCCCGTTCAGTCGACCACGCCGACCTGGCGGACTGAACGGAACCCTGGTCGACCGGAGAGAAGTTCAGCGGCGCCCTGCACACGGATCTCGACCGACAGGTAGCCGAACGTGAGGCGGGAGAGTCCAACCACTCCGGGCCGGGCCGGACCCGGCTGCTGCACCCGCCGGGCGGTACCTTTCGGTCAGCAGAACCGGGCCGATCGTCGGCCCGAGCACCGGCAACGGAGAGTCCCCATGCCCTCAGCAGCATCCCCGATAGTCATCCTCGCCGGAGCACGCACGCCAATGGGCCGCTTTCAGGGTGGGCTGTCCCCGCTGACGGCCACCGATCTGGGTGCCGCGGCGATCAGTGGTGCCCTCGATCGCTCCGGCATGACCGGAAGCGATGTGGACTTCGCCTACCTGGGAAACGTGGTGGCCGCCGGCACCGGACAGGTTCCGGCCCGGCGGGCCTCCGCTGACGCCGGCATTCCGCTGACAGTGCCGTCCACCCTCCTGAACCGGGCCTGCCTGTCCGGGATGCACGCCATCCACCTGGCATCCCAGATGATCCGCCTGGGCGAGGCAGACACGGTGGTGGCCGGCGGCATGGAGTCCATGACCAACGCCCCCTACCTGCTCACGAAGGCCCGTGGTGGCTACAGGATCGGTGACGGAACGGTCGTCGACTCGATGATGTCCGATGGCCTGACCTGCACGCTCGAGGGCTGTGCGATGGGCGAAGCCACCGAGCGCTACGCCGCCGAGATGGGCCTCACCCGGGAGCCTCAGGATGCCTTCTCCGCCCAGTCCCACGAACGGGCGGCCAAGGCCCAGAAGGACGGCCTGCTGGCCGACGAGATCGTGCCCGTCAGCATTCCCCAGCGTCGCGGTGAACCCATTCTGATCACCGACGACGAGGGCATCCGGTCCGACGTCGACGCCGCCTCCCTGGCGCTGCTGCGGGCCGCCTTCGTCGCCGACGGCAACATCACCGCAGGCAACGCCTCGCAGATCTCCGACGGGGCGGCTGCCTGCATCGTCACCACCCTTGAGCGTGCTGAGGCCCTCGGCGTGGAGCCCCTCGCCGAACTGGTCGCCCACGGCCAGGTGGCCGGACCCGACGCCAGCCTCCTCCACCAGCCCAGCAACGCCATTGCCCTGGCCCTCGAGAAGGCAGGCATGACAGTTTCCGACCTGGACCTACTGGAAATCAACGAGGCATTCGCCGCCGTAGCGCTGGCATCCATGGACGCCCTGGGGGCATCAGACGGCATCGTGAACGTGAACGGCGGTGCCATCGCCCTCGGCCACCCGATCGGCATGTCGGGTACCCGGGTGGCTCTGACGCTGGCCTACGAGCTGAAACGCCGGGGTGGGGGCATCGGAGCAGCCGCCCTCTGCGGCGGCGGCGGACAGGGCGAAGCACTCGTCCTGAGGGCATGAGTAGCGAAGGTATGGGCGGAGAAGACATGGATGGAGGATGCGAGAACGGGGGGGGTCTAGGCCCGGCCGGTATCGCCGGCAGGCCGGAGGGCGCCCCTGTCGCCCACTGCGCCCAGGGCGCGCTGCGAGGCCGGCACCGTCGGGGCGTCCAGCTCTTCGCCGGCATCCCCTACGCCGCGCCACCCGTCGGAGAGCGCCGGTTCCGCGCACCTGAGCCACACGAATCGTGGGAGGGGGAGCGTGATGCCAGCCGGTTCGGCCCCGCCGCCCCGCAACTTCCGGGCGAGGGCCTCACCAGCAGCGTCCCGATCCCGTGGGACGAGGACTGCCTCACGCTGAACATCGTGACCCCGGCATGTGACGATGCCCTGCGGCCCGTCTACATCTGGATACACGGCGGTGCCTACAAGCACGGCCAGGGATCAACGCCCTGGTACGACGGCACGTCGTTCGCCACCCGGGGCGACATCGTCGTCGTGACCATCAACTACCGGCTGGGAGCGCTCGGGTTCTGCGACCTGGGCAGCCACCTGGGTGGCGACTTCGCCACCTGCGGGATCAACGGCACGCTGGACCAGGCGGCCGCCCTGGCCTGGGTGCACGAGAACGTGTCGGCCTTCGGCGGCGACCCGGACCGGATCACCATCGGGGGCGAGTCCGCCGGGGCGTTCAGCGTCTGCAACATGCTGGCCATGCCGGCCACCGACGGCCTGTTCCACCGGGCCATTGCCGAGAGCGGAGCGGCCCACCACACCTTCGACCCCGAGGAGGGCGCCACGATTGCCGCCGAGTTCCTCCACCAGTTGGGTGACCCTTCGGCCGACGAACTCATGGCCATGGATGCAATGGTCCTCCTCGAGGCCCAGGAGCAGGTGGCGACGGACCGCAGCAACCTGACCGGCCGCAGCCAGGAACCCTTCTACCCTGTGTGGGGCCACGAGGCGCTTCCCCGGGACCCACGGGAACTGATCGCCGACGGGTCCGGAGGCAACGTCGCCCTGTTGACCGGCACCAACGAGGACGAGATGGCCCTCTGGGGCGTGACGAGCATGTCGGCCAGCGGACTCGACTCAGTGCTCGCCAAGGTCACCGACGATCCGGCCGGCATGGAGGCCACCTACCGGAGGCGCCTGGACGGCGTCGACCCCGGCTGGCTGGCATGTGCGATCGGTACCGACCAGGTCTTCAGGATCCCCGCCGTCCGACTGGCTGACGCCCGTCACGGCACAGGCGCCGACACCTGGATGTACCGGTTCTCGTGGGACTCACGGGCCTTCGACGGTCTGTTCGGCGCCGCCCATGCCCTGGAGATCCCGTTCGCCTTCAACACGATCCAGCGACCGGGCGTGGACGTCTTCCTGGGTCCCGGCGATACGCCCACCGCTCTGGCCGAGACCATCCACGATGCCTGGATCGCCTTCATCCGGGACGGCGACCCGTCCACGGCCGCCCTCGGCGAATGGCCCACCTACGATCCGCTGCGCCGGGCCGTCATGGACCTGGACGATGAGTGCGGGCTGATGGACGACCCGGAGGCCGACGAACGCCGTCTCTGGTCTGACCTGATCACGTGACCAGGTGACCAGGTGACCAGGCCGCCGACAGCGAAACGCCCTGTCCGACTTGCTGATATGGCATCGGCCAGCCGGGCCGGACACTGGATCGCATCTCCGTTCGGGAAGCCGACCGACCTACCGTCAGGGGTATTCCAATGAAAATGCTGGTGATGGGCGGTACGCAGTTCAACGGTCTGGCCCTCGTCCACGAGCTGGCCCGCAGCGGGCACGATGTGACCATCGTGAACCGTGGCCAGACCGAGGCGCCGCTACCCGACGGCATCCACCGGCTCTTCGCCGACCGGACCGACCACGGCCAGATGCGCGACGTTCTGGGCGGCCTCGAGTTCGACGTGGTGCTGGACATGAGCGCCTACCACCCCGACGACGTACGGCTCATGGTTGAGCTCTTCGATGGGCGAACCGGGCAGTACGTGTTCGCCAGCTCGACGGTGGTCTACGCGGCCTCGGACCACCTGCCCATTACCGAGGGCCACCCCACGGAGCGCGGCGACCCCCAGATCGAGTACGGCGGCAACAAGCTCCTCTGCGAGGACGTACTGGCCGAGGCCCTGGATGACCACGGCTTCCCTTCCACCGTCGTCTACTTCTCGATGGTCTACGGGCCCCGCAACATCATTCCCGACCGGGAGCAGCGCATGTTCGCCCGCCTGGAGGCCGGGCGGCCCGTCCTGATCCCCGGCGACGGCACGACGGTCTTCCAGGTCGGCCACGTGGACGACCAGGCCAGGGCCATGGAGGCCATCAGCCGTGCTCCGGTGACCGTGGGGCGCCGCTACAACATCACCGGAAAGCACTTCCAGAGCGACCTCGGCTACGTGGCGACCACGGCAGCCCACATCGGCGTGGAACCCGACCTCCGGTTCATCCCGGCCGCCACCATGGACTCCCTCTGGGACGGCGACCTGGAGGTGGAGGCGGGGAGCACCTCGAAGGCCAACATCGACATCCGGACCAGCCCGGAGGCACGCCGCCGCCAGACATCGGTTCGGCACCGTTTCCGGTTCGCAACTGTGATGCCGAGGCTGGCCCCCAACATCCACCGCTGGAACCGCAGCGTGGTGTTCGGCATCGAAGCGCTGAAGCGCGACACCGACTGGGAGCCCCGCCACGATCTGGCATCGATGGTGGCCCAGACCCATGCCTGGCACGAAGAGACCGGCGGCCGGGAATATGACTGGGCCTACGAGGACGAGCTCCTGGAGATCCTGGGTTGAACACCCGTCCTGCACCTGGGCGGTGAGGCGCTCAGGTGAACGGAAGGTGGCAGGCCACGAAGTGGTCCTCGCTGATCTGTTGCATCAACGGCTCCTCAACCGCGCACCTGTCGATCGCTAACGGGCACCGGGTCCGGAATCGACAGCCGGACGGCGGGTCGGTGGGCGACGGAAGATCATCACCCAGGACGGCATCGGCTACACCTACCGACCGGGCCGGTTCGGGTGCCGAGGCGAGCAGCGCCCTGGTGTACGGGTGGGCCGGGGCCTCGTAGAGGCGATCAGCACCGCCCACCTCGCAGAGCTTTCCCAGGTACATCACGACGACTCGATCGCTCACGTTGCGAACCACCGATAGGTCGTGGCTGATGAACACGAGGCTCAGGTCGTACCGCGCCTTCATGTCCTCCAGGAGATTCAGAATCTTTGCCTGGACCGAGACGTCGAGGGCTGAAACCGGCTCGTCACATATCAGGATCTCCGGGTTCATGGTCAGCGCCCGGGCGATGGAGATCCGCTGGCACTGACCGCCGGAGAACTGGTGTGGCCGGTGGGAGGCCGCCACTGCCGGGTCGATGCCTACAGCGTGGAGGACTTCCTCGACTCGTTCCCTTCCTCCAGTCCCGATGTCACCGTCGGACCAGATTTCGAGACCCTCGCTGACAATGTCCTTTACCCGCCTCCGCGGGTTCAGCGATGAGATCGGGTCCTGGAAGATCATCTGGAGTCTCGGCCGTACATCGCGCAGGTCGTTACCTGACAGTCGGGTCAGGTCAATCTCATTTTCGGAGCCGGGGTCCAGAATCACCCGGCCGCTGGTGGGTGGCGGAAGCTGGACTATGGCCCGAGCTGTCGTGGACTTGCCGCAGCCGGACTCGCCGACGATGCCCAGGGTCTCCCCCTTCCGGAGGTCGAAAGAGATGTCGGACACCGCGTGGACTACACGGTTGCGGCCGACTGGGAACTCCTGGACGAGGTTCTCCACCCGAAGGATGACGTCCTCGCCGCCGCGGAGTTGGACGGTGCCATGGCCAGCCATCAGTTCTGTTCCCCCGGGCCGCCGATGACCGCCCCGATCGGCACTCCAGACTGGTGGATCTCCAACCCGGTCGCTGTGTGGCCTAGCGCTGCGTTGGCTGCCAGGGCCGTCTCGGCGGCTGGGGTTCCAACCGGTGTGTGACACGCAACGTGGTGGCCGTTACCAAGGGGTGTCAGAGGTGGGCCCTGTGCCACGCACAGGTCGGTTGCGTAGCGACACCGATCCGCAAACGGGCACCCTGTGGGTGGACTGGTGGTGACCGGTGGTTGGCCCGGGATCGGCACCAGCCGTGTATGGCTGGTTGAATTGATCTTCGGAATGGTTTCAATAAGGGCCTCGGTGTAGGGGTGGCCCTGCCGGGAGAAGACCTCTTCGGTGGGGGCCTCTTCCATGGTTCGGCCGGCGTACATGACCATCACCTCGTCGGTCCGGCCCTTGACGACACCGAGGTCGTGGGTGACGAGGATCATCGACATCCCCCGCGCTGCACGGAGGTCGTCAAGCAGGTCCAAGATGTGCTTCTGAACGGTGACATCCAACGAGGTGGTGGGTTCATCGGCGATCAGTAACCGTGGTTCACACGCCAGGGCCGCAGCGATCACCACTCGTTGGCGGAGGCCTCCTGATAGTTGATGGGGGTATTCGTCGAGCCTTCTTCCAGGTTCGGGAATCCCTACTTGTTCGAGTAGGTCGCCTGCTTCGCGACGTGCTGCCTTTCTTGTGTGCCCGAGGTGATAGCGCATTGACTCGGCGATCTGTTCGCCGACCTTCTTGACTGGATTGAGCGATGTCATCGGGTCCTGGAAGACCATGGAGATCTCGACACCCCAGAGGTGTTTATCGGCCTTCCGTTCTGCAGCCAGCGAGCGCAGGTCGCGTCCATCGAAGTTGACCGAACCGTCGACCAGGGCATAGGACGGAAGAAGGTTCATCAGGGTCTTAGCGGTCACCGTTTTGCCGGAACCGGATTCCCCGACAATCCCCATGGACTGTCCGGCTTCGAGGTCGAAAGACACCCCGTCGACGGCATGCACCATCCCTATCGGGGTCGGGAATACCACCTTCAGGTCCCGGACACTCAACAGGGGTGTCTGTCGTCTTGTCATCGTTCGAGGCCTGCTTCTCGAACGTTGAAGAAGTCCCGGAGGTAGTCGCCGATGTAGTTGAGCGACGCGATAGTTAGGAACATCACGGTGATTGGACCGAAGGCAACCCACGGAGAGTCTCGTAGGACCCTGGTTCCGGCACCGTTGCGGATGAGCTTTCCCCACGTCACTCCCTTCTCGAGCGACAGGCCGAGGAACGCCAGGCCACCCTCCGCCACGATCGCTGCCGCAACCCCCAGAAGTACAAGGGCTCCCATGGGGATGACCACATTGGGGAGAAGTTCTCGAAAGAGGATGCGAGAGTTTCGTGCCCCAAGAGTCCTGGCGGCGGTAACGAACTCCCTTTCGGCGAAGCTCAGTGTTGCGGCACGAGCCAGTCGTCCCACTGGAGCGATACCGGCAACGGCAAGTGTCACGGAGATGGTCAGGACGCTTCGATCGATCAGCGCAATTATGAGGATGACCAGCACCAGGCCGGGGAAGGACAGCAGGACCAGGAAGAGGAACGAGGTGAGCCGGTCGAACCAGCCCCTCACCAGGCCGGCAACCATTCCCAGGGTTCCTCCGACGGCGAAACTTATAGCGATGGACATAAAGCCGACAGCCAGAGAGACACGGGCTCCGCTGATTATTCGAGAGAACATGTCGCGGGCATCTTGGTCTGTTCCAAACCAGTGGTCGGCCGACGGCGGGTAGGGCGGGCGTTCTCCGGATCTAATGAAGTAGTCGGTGGGATCTTTGAGGGGAAGTACCGGGGCAAGCAGCGCCACACCAACTATGAGGGTGATCCAGCCCATAGGGAGCCAGAAGCCCAGCCCTAGCCGACGCGCCTTTACCGGTACGTAGGGTGCATTCGTCTGGGACTCGGCAGGAAGCCTCACTGTCGAACTCTGGGGTCGATTACCGAGTAGAGGATGTCGACGGCGAAGTTCATGACAACGAACCCTGCAGTCAGAATCATCACCAGGGCGAGCACGACGGGGAAGTCTTCACGGAAGATCGATTCGACGAACAACGATCCGACCCCTGGGATCCCGAAGACCAGTTCCACGATGAGGGCCCCCCCGAATATGGCCCCTGCGTTGATCCCAAACAGGGTGACCACCGAGAACAACGACGGTCGAAGTGCATGCCTGAGGAGGATGTGCCTCCGAGACAGGCCCTTGGCCCGGGCCATCAAGATGAAGTCCTCCTGGAGGGTGGTGATCATGTCGGTCCGGAGGAGCCGCTGGTAGACAGCGGATCCGGTTAGGGCCAGGGTCAGTGCGGGAAGGACAAGTTGGTGCATGCGTTGCCAAAACGGTGCACCAGCGTCGAACCTGAAGGGCAGCCAGTTGAGGCGGATACCAACCACGTAGTAGAGGACCACTGCAAGGGCGAAGTTGGGTATCGCCACGAAGCCAAACGCGACACCGGTCGACAGGCGGTCTCGCGCCGTTTCCGATCTTGAACCTGACCACACACCCCACGGGATACCAATGGCCAGGGTGAAGGCCATGCCCATTCCAGCAAGGGCCAGTGTCCTGGGAAGCCGCTCTTTGATGACTTCGCTCACCGGCGGCTGTCCGGAAGCTGAGAACCGGACTCCGAAGTCTCCGGTGACGAAATCCCCGAGCCATCGGACGTACCGCTCGGGAAGCGGACGGTCGAGGTAGTACTGCTCCTCAGCCGCTTGGATCTTGGCAATATTTTCCGGGTTTTCGGTGTCGCCGGCGATAGGTCCAAGGATGTTGAAAAGTGGGTCGCCCAAAAGGTTCATTGCTCCGAAGGTGAGCATGGACACCGCGAGCAGAAGCGCTATGAGCATGCCCACCCGGAGGCCCCAGAATCTCATCTTTTTTGACGAATCGTCATCGGAGTTCCCGGCTGTGTCAGTCTTTAGTTTGAGTTAGTCCTCTGCTAGCCAAATGGAACGGGCAGTAATAACCCCGTCACTCGGGCAGAAAATCAGTTGTCCCTCCGGTGTTTTCTCCTCGCAAACCCCACGCACGTTGCTGGCAAAGGAACTCAGCCATTTGTTGTGGTTGAGAAAGACGTACAGGTAGTCGTCATGCAGCATCTGCGCCAGTTCCTGGAACAGCGGAGCGCGAATGGCTTCGTCCCTTGTAGCCGTGGCCTTCAACAGCACGGCATCGCGCTCTTCGTCGCAGAATTTCGGCCAATTAAGGGAGATGAATCCCACCGTGCGACACATCAACCAGACGTTGTCGCCCTCAGGGCGAAACGACCCGAACTGGCGCCAGGACATGGCGTTATAGGTACCCAGTGCAGCGGCCTGGATGTGCTGCTGTTGGTTGTTCAGGTCGAAGTCCACGTTGAACGCAACACTCCACCCCTTTTCCAACAACTCGGCCGTCCGCTGCGCTGTCACAGAGCCTTCAACGAACTTGTATTCCATATTGATCTTGCCGTTGGTGCAGTTCGCAGGCAGGTCTGCGCAGTATTCAACAGCCATGGCGACCGCCTCGTCGGGCATGTCAGCTTCCTGCTTGACAGCCGGGTTGTGATACGGGCTGGTCGATTCGAATAGTTGGTCAGCCGGCGTCCCGTATCCTCCGAGGATCAGCGTCAAGTAGTCCTGCTTCGGTGTGGCGTAGGTCAGGGCTTTCCGGGCCCGGATGTCATTAAACGGGGCGATGGACGAATTCATCTGGACGAAGCTCTCGTCGCCACCGTGTGGCTTGGGGCTCCGGAGGTTGTATATCCCGTCTGAGTTCTCGAGAATCTCGATGTTCTCGGCATTGCCCATATGGAGCGCGTGGACTTCTCCAGCGAGCAGGAGATCAGTTCGAGTGTCGGCATCCACGACGGGTATGAACTCAACCGCGTCGAGCCAAACTTCCCCGCCCCAGTAGTCCTCATTGCGCACGAAGCGCGTCACTGAGTCCTCGTTCCGGCTGTCGAACCGGAACGGACCGGAACCCACCGGCCGTTGATCCAGGGTCGGGTCCGCAAGTGCCGCCTCCAGCCAGGCTTTGGAAGCCACCCAACCCAACTGGGAGGTCGGGCAGAAGTTCGCCCACGAGTCGAGGAGATTGAACCGGACCGTGTAACGGTCAAGGGCCTCAAAAGCACCCTCGGTCGGATAGAACGGCTTGACGGCCAGTCCGACCAACGGGTCGTTCCGCTGGACCTCAGCGCTGTAGACGATGTCCTCGGTGGTCACCTCGTTGCCGTCGTGGAACAGAACGCCTTCACGGAGCTTGTAGGTCCACGAGGTGTAGTCCTCGTTGTGTTCTACCGACTCGGCAAGGGCCGGCACACATTCTCCGTCTGCTGCGCCGACCATGAGGGTTTCAAAGACAGCAGCCCCCATCGAATACCCGGCAGGTGCCGATATTGCCGATGCGGTTGGGTTGAGACCGTCGACGTCGGCCTCGATTGCTACGCGGAGGGTCCCTCCCCTCTGCGGCCTGGGTGCGGGTGCGACGAGGTTGCCTTCGCCGAGTGAGGAGCCGCCGGGGGCGTACTCGTATACGACGTTGGCGTTGGATGCCGATACGTCGGTGGAGTCGGCGTGGCCGATGACTGTGATCTTCTGGGATCCGCAGTCGCCGAAGGCGTCACAGGTGATCAGGCCAATGATGCCCGAGTAGTCAGTGACACCGTTGAGGTGT
>Ga0233427_10001102_pt1 | contig 30577 bp, 30 predicted proteins | sample SI_118_April2016_5_FD_179885 | JGI IMG/M metagenome (GOLD analysis project Ga0233427, IMG submission 179885) | Seawater microbial communities from Saanich Inlet, British Columbia, Canada - SI_118_April2016_100_MG | ecosystem: Environmental > Aquatic > Marine > Inlet | place: Canada: British...
GATGACGAATTAGAGAAGCGTGGTCTAAAGTCGAAAAAGCTTAAGAAATACCGTGCTCAACTAGAATCTGCGCAAAACGACATGCGTGAGGCCAAAGAGAAAGAAGCTAAGCTTTCTGATCTTAAGCTACGCAAGCCTGATGAGGCGCCAAACGCTCTAGAGGAATTACTAGAGTCGCGCAAAAACGACTTACCTACTGGTCAGTAATTTATTACAATTAGGGAATGCCGCAGCATTCCCTAATTGTACGTCTCGTTCTTTTGTGCCTAGCTATAGTCACTTGCACTAATCCCGCTAATGCGCAAAAGGAAGACGACGACAAAGAGTATCGTAAAGATCCATACACCGAAAATATCGAAGATGTATGGCGAGGCGCTGGTTACGAAGCCATGGGTGATTTTGCTTGGGCCGACGGGCATGGCACAGTAAACATTGAAGATGCAATTGGCGAAGAAAAAATAATCTTCATAGAGACAAAACATTTTAAAATTGGGTGCTGCCTTCCTGAATATACTATTTCTCGCGAAGACAAAGTTGAGAAGGAAAAATTATATGAAGAATTAGATGAGCTGCGCAAGCTCATACCTAATATCCCTAAGAGGGCAAAGAAGATTGACAAGTGGTTACGCTTGCATTTATTTGCGATGCGTGCTGAAAAACTGTACTCACAGATTCAAGAGATATTACAAGTCAGCGATGACGACTTCCCTACTGGCCCAGGGCAACTCAAGGATGGTAGGTATATGGGTGAAGGGCCGTATCTTGGCATGAAGTCTAAATTTACTTTACTGTTTTTTGATAAAGAAAGCAGCCTCGGGCGCTATCGCACGGCGTTCATGAACCAGACCGGGACTATCCCTATTCGCCATATGTTTCCTGCTGATGGCACCTTGCTCTACGCCTGTGCGTCGCAAAATGACGGTTTATTTTCTGATACGACCATGCATTGCGCAATGGTCTATGCTGTGACTCAAAACATTCTCGACGGTTATCGCCACTACCATCACTCAATGCCTACCTGGTTGCCTCTAGGAATCAGCCATTATCTCGCGCGGAAAATTGATATGAAGCGCAATTATTTCACAGACAAGAGGCTGTACAGCTCTGACGATAAGAATATCTGGAAGTGGGACACCAAGGCCCGCAAACGAGTTGACCATGAAATAGCCGTCACTTACGGTGAGATGCAAGGTTGGAAGCAGCCCTCTACTTTGTCCTACAATGACCACGTAATGGCGTGGTCGCGAGTTGATTTCTTGCTTGACCAGCATCCTGATTGGGTGGCGCAGTGGCTTTTTCGCATGCAAGATAAATTCGCAGACGTGCTAGTTCCTAGTGCTGAACAACTCTCTGAGCGTGATAATGAGGTTGTAAATGAGATTTTCGTTTTCAAAAAAGGTGATTTTGAGTCAAATTGGGCTAATTGGGTACTAAAAAATTATTCCAAGAAATAGGCCTTTGGGGCTTTAGTAAGCCAAAATAATGCCGCAGATGTGTGTGAGGGATTCCTCGCCACGTAATGCGACTCCTAAGACTTCTACTTCTCGCCTTCCTAATATCCTTGCTACCAGCCTGTGGAGCTGCGGGTGATGATTCTAGTGATGGCAATCCACCTAACAGCGATAACGGTGATGATGGAGGAGGCGCTGATCAGCCTGCATATGAACCAGATCCTCCACCAGGTACTGCTATTTTTTACGCTAACCACGCTAGTGGTGACAGCGATATTCCTCCAGGAAATCTTGCCAAGGGTTTTGCTAGTGCATTCACTACAACAGGCTTAATGACAGAGTTGGCAGAAACAGGGTCGGCTGGTGGATTACTTCGCCGTAATTTAAAACTACATGCGCCTCACAGTAGTGTTCCTACGTCTCTGCTTAAGGGAGAGGAAATAGGTATGGAATCATGGCTAACTGTCATGGGAACCCCGCTCGAGCTGTCGCCATCTATAGATGGCGAAGAATTCGACACCGGCCTTCCACCGTATGCGCGATGGACTCCGATGGATGTTGAGCAATGGGCTGACACTGTCGTAACTAACATCGAGCAATACGAAAACACGCACGGCTTCGTTCCTAGTTATGTGGAAATCTGGAACGAACCAGATCGCATTGAGTATTACAGCGATGACATTCACGACTACTTAACTATTTACCAAGCTGCGTCTGTAAAGGTCAAAAACCGTTGGCCGAGCATTAAAGTTGGTGGCATGGGACTCGCTGGTTTTTCTTCAACCATGGGTGGAAGTGAATCGGCAATATTAACTCTCATTGATTTCGCTGCCGACAACGACCTACCGCTTGATTTCGTTTCATGGCATCACTACACCATCGCCAACGAACTACTGTACAGTGGCTTTGTTGATGATATCAAGCAACGGCTAGCATCTCGCGACAGAAACAATGTGATGCTTGTCATTTCTGAATGGAACATCTTCCCTTCAGCGAACACCCACGGCCCGGAATTTGATGGGGCTCACAGTGCTGCTAACTACGCCGGCTTTCAGACCACTGCCCGCGAGCTAGGTTTGGACGGCAACATTATGTTCCTTTTGCAAGATTCATCTCCTGTGGCGAATGTCATCGATGACTTTGCAGGCAAAGGAATGGGAGCAATAACCACACACGGCATCAAAAAGCCTGTGTTCCATGTTATTGAAACCTTGCAGCAAATGGCTGATGAACAGCAAATCACTACCATACGCCCAAAGGATGAGCTGAGTGTAAATGTATACGCAACTAAAGTTGGAAACCGAATTCGTTATGTGGTGAGCAATGACATTGTCACTGGAGACTGGGTTTGGGCTAACCGCTTGCGTGATGCTGGCTTGCTACCTGGTTACTTATGGCCTCTCTACCTCAGGGCTTCAAATATTGGGCGAAAGCATAAGCCTACAGATGATGACTTACTAACAGTCGGCATGACTAATGATGAAATAATTGCAATCAATGCTATTGAGGACGAACTCAACATGTCTTGGCACTATGCGACTGAAAGCCGCCCTGTTGAAATCATTTTTGGCGGTCAAGCTCAACCAAATATTTCAAATGTCTATCGCTTTGATAGCCAGCACAACAACTTCGCTGCAAGCGTTGATGTGATCATGCCGCTAATAGAGCAAACAGAGGACAATGCTAAATGGCATGCCTTGACAGAGGCGGCAGACTTTTTGTTTGATAATGGGATCGTAGTGAATCCAAATGAATTATCTCAATATGAAGATTTACAACAATGGGCAGAAGAAAACGATGTGCCATACAGTATTGCTAGGTCTTCTATCTTTGTTTATCAAAAAGCAGTTGCCGAAGGACGCATGTTTGACCAACATTTACTAAACAGTTTGCCGCAAATGTCGGCAACTGCAACGACCGCGGAAGATGCTGAAGTGACTGCTGCTAGCGGCTCTATGCACTTCTTTATGGAACCAAATTCAGTTGTTATTTTCGACGTAAACATATAACTAGTCAGCGGAATAATACCAAACGCCCCGCTGCCCATGCGTTTCCTCAACAGCCATACGCATAGAGTCGACGTCGACTTCGGGGAATTTTTCTTGAAGCGCCGCTAGAAGTAACCCGCCAGCGTAAGCCGCTAGATTTTCTGCGGACGTATTGTTAATCGGCAACACTATCACATCTTCTTGTGGTGCAGCGTAGTAGCGCTGTCGATAAATTACTTCGACTATTCCGTCATCACGAGTGCTGCATTGAAGCTCGTGGTGGTGGCCGGGGATCAACCAATGCTCATCTAAAGTATCTACAATCTCTTTTATGAGTGGCTTTACTTTTGTGAAATCAATCACCAAGCCGTGCTTTGAAAGCGTGCCTGATACTTCGCAGTACACACGATAATTATGACCATGCAGACGCTCGGCGCTGCCGTCTGGAAAAATCAAAAAGTGTGCCGCCGAGAATTTCAAATACTCTTTTTCAATTTCAATTGCCCAGCGTTCCATAATCAGATTGAAATATCGCTTAGGGAAAAGACCGGGCCCTGGCTACAGGTTTTCGCATATGGCCAATCTGAGTATTTGCCCTCAATACTTGTTGGTACTGGGCAAGAATTGCAAACGCCAAAACCACACCCCATATAGGTTTCAAGGCTGAGGTAGGCGTCAAGGTTTCGCAGTCGAGCAAAGTCGGCGAAAGCGTGAAGCAAGCCGGATGGTCCACATGCAACAAACACTGCATTAGATGAAATTCGCTTCTTGTCTAAGTCGGCAGCAAGACAAGCTATTATGTTTCCTTTGAAGCCTTGGCTGCCGTCATCTGTCGAATAATGCATATTTATGCCAAGCTGATCAAAAGCTTGGTGGTCGAACAAGTGCGCTATAGAGCGACCACCAAAAAACATATCGGTGTTTTCTGAAGAACCAAGAACGATGCGTTGTTGGGCATACATTAAAAATGGTGCTGCACCTACTCCGCCAGCAACCATAACCACATCTTTATCTGCCGCGGCGACATCAAACCCGTTACCAAGAGGTAGTAAGCACCGAAGCATCGTGCCAACAGGGGCTTCAACCAAAGCCTTGGTGCCCTTACCCATTTTTTGAATAAGAAACGTAAAGCGATTAGCCGCTGGGCGGTCGTAAAACGAAAATGGTCGCGCAACAACTGTTGGCGAGTTTTCGGCGAGAGAAAGCATCACAAATTGGCCTGGACGAAGGTCGTCGCTAATGGAGTCAATTTCAACTTCGACAACCCACGCTTGTTCGCCAACTTCGCGGCGGGCAACAATCGGGGCTAACACTGTTTGGGAGCTATCTAAGGCTAATGCCATGGGCTAATTGTACCCGCGCGCGAGATTACAATGTAGCGGTGATTAACAATGACAATTCGACAATCGCTAGCGGTGTAATTCTTTACTCTACTTCAAATGATGGGGTTAAATATTTACTCCTACAAAGCGCACGCCATCAAACATGGGGATTTGCAAAAGGACACGTCGATGGCGATGAAACTCTAATCGAGTGTGCCCTTCGAGAAGTCACTGAAGAAACCGGCTACGTCCTCGGTGAGGGTGATGTGTTCGAGATGTTTAATGATTGTGCGAGCTACAAGTTGCCAGATAGCGACATTTTAAAGCGAGCCATTATGTTTATAGCGAAAGGGCCCGTTGACGAACAAGAAATTTGCCCGTCCGACGAACACCAAAAACACATCTGGTGCGATTTAGAGGCGGCTCTTGAGCTTTTGCAACATCGCCAATCGCGCATCTGCTTATTACGCGCTGCCGACTGGTTAAAAAACAAGTAAATGAATCTTGCCGCAGCACACGATATTCTGGATGCAGTCGACGATGGTAGTGAGTCGTGGCCACAGCATTGCCGACAAGTAGCGCGTGTGTCACGATGCTTGGCAGAAGCGCTAAATGCTGCTGGCACCGAATTAGACGCCGAATTATGCGAACGCCAGGGACTGTTGCATGACATTGGTCGTAGCAAAACCCATGGCCCACTGCATGGATGGAGTGGTTTCACAATGTTACGGGGCATGGGTCATCCCCGAGAAGCGCGTGGGTGCCTTGCACACTGGACAAAAGGCCGGTCTCGTGGTGAATTAGAAGTCGTGCCTATGTGGGAAGCGTCATTTGTTGTGCAGGTTTTTAAGACTTTTGATGAGCAGCCGTGGTGCCTATACGATTCGGTTGTCAGCGTTGCCGATTCTTCGGTTTGCCACACAAACATCGTGTCCATTGAAACGCGCCACCTAGATTTGCTAGATCGCTACGGCGATACAATATGGATGCGCCGCGCATCTGAACTTGCTCATATTCACTCCGCAGAGTTGTCCGCTATATTAAAATCTCCGCTCGCCGAACTGCTTAGCCCGCTCTACGGCACAGAAGAATGACTAATACCCAGCAAATTCACGGAATTGACAGCTTTGCTCTAACGATACGGCATGCGGTGTGTGCCGCAATCGACATCGATTTAGATGCAGTTTCTCTTGAGCGCCCACGCCAAGAAAGCTTAGGAGAGTTCGCGCTGCCATGCTTTCGTTTTGCAAAGCAAGCGAAAATGGCTCCGCCGGCATTAGCTGCTAAATTAGCCGATGAACTTAATATTAATCATGTTAACTGCGAAGCCGTAGGGCCATTCCTGAATTTTAGAATTGACGCCAATGCTCTTGCGCAGACGATCATAAAATCCGCTCAGGCAGACGATTTTGCAGCGTCCAACGAAGGGCTAACAACCCTCGTCGAGTTTTCATCGCCAAATATTGCTAAGCCGATGCACGTTGGCCATATGCGTACCACAGTGATTGGTGCCGCCTTAAGTAGAATTTTTTCACACTTAGGCCATGACGTAAAGCGAATCAATCACCTTGGTGACTGGGGCTCACAATTTGGCAAATTAGTCGCCGCCTGGAAACGTTGGGGAGACGAAAACGAATTGGCAGAATCGCCAATTGCTCACTTGCTTGAACTATACGTCAAATACCACGACGAAGAAAAGCAAGACGAATCACTTTCTGCAGATGCAAAAGCAGCATTCCAAGAATTAGAATCTGGTGCTGATAATCAAACGCGTGAAACCTGGAAAAAGTTCACTGACTTGTCATTAGTTGAATTTGATAAAGTCTACAAACGTTTCGGCATAGGCTTCGATTATGTGCGCGGCGAGTCATGGTATGAAAACCAGTTAGACGACATGATTGCCTGGCTCGACAAGTGCGGTGTGACCGAGTTGTCTGATGGCGCGACAATCGTTAATCTCGAAGAGCAAGGCATTAAAACGCCGAGCCTCGTTAAAACTGCTCATGGAACCACTCTCTACGCAACCCGCGATCTGGCAGCAGCAAAATCGCGTTGGGAAGAATTTAGTTTTGACCAATCTTTGTATGTAGTAGGCGCCGAGCAAACGCTTCACTTTCAACAATTAAAGGCCGTATTAGCGCGCTGTGGTGTTGAATGGGAAAAACGCATGGAGCACATTCCTTTTGGTCTAATTCGCCTGACCGAAGGAAAGTTGTCGACACGTGCAGGCCGAGTAATTTCATTGAGTGAGGTGCTTGACCGCGCTGTTGAACTGGCCGCTAAAGCCATCGAAGAAAAAAACCCTGAACTTGCAAAGAAAGCAGAAGTCGCAGAGCAAGTCGGTTTAGGCGCTATTGTTTTCCATGATTTAAAACACCAACGCCAAAAAGACGTGGTGTTTGATTGGAAAGAAGTGTTGTCATTCGAGGGCGACACAGGCCCTTACTTGCAATACACGCACGCTCGTTGCTGTTCTATCTTGCGTCGCTCCGGCAAAAAAGTTCCGGACTGTAACGATATAGATTTCTCTATCCTTGAAGGGGGCCGCGACTTATGGGTAGCCATCGGACGCCTACCTCAAGCCATCCGCGAGGCTGCTGCTAAACGCGAACCAATGCTAATTGCTAATGCGTTGTTGAAAATTGCCTCCGCGGGCAATGGTTTTTATCGCGACAATCAAGTTCTCGGCACCGGTGATGATGAACTTGAGAAAGCTCGGTTGCTTGCCATTGACACGCTCCGTAAAGCGTTAGCTCTAGGAATGAGTCTTCTTGGCGTGCCAGCTCCACAAGAAATGTAAAATGGCCATTAACCTTAGCAGCTTTGTTCGTGACATACCTGACTACCCTAAACCAGGCATCGTCTTTAAAGACATTACCCCTCTGCTTCAAGATGCCTGCGCTCTACGCCAGTCCATTCTCGATTTAGCAGAAATCGCTAAGCGCTACGATGTCACTCATATCGCCGGCATTGAATCACGAGGATTTATTTTTGGTACTGCTCTCGCGATTGAGCTTGGTCTGGGGTTCATTCCTATTCGCAAGCCTGGCAAGCTGCCATGGAAAACTTTTGCTGAGTCTTACGACCTCGAGTATGGCAGCGATAAGCTAGAAATCCATGTTGATGCTTCTGCTGCAGGCGAGCGCATTCTCTTAATTGATGATTTGTTGGCGACCGGAGGCACTGCAGAAGCAGCTATCAAGCTTATTCGCCATACTGGTGCTGAAGTTATGGCCTGCTGTGTGGTTCTCGAGCTCGAATTCTTGGGTGGGCGTCAAAAGATGCATGGCGTGCCAACTCATTCATTAATAAAAATTAGTTGAGCTGATTGTAGAGTCTGAAGGCAACAGACAATAGAATTTCATTATGGCTGATGCCACTACTGACCCCGCAGGTGCTCCCCGAACTTCTACAGAAGAGCTTTGGGCTGAGCTAAAGCGCACTAATGACGAAGAAGTTCGCCATGAGATAGTGCGTCGCCATCAACCATTGGTGCGTTACCTTGCCGAGCACATGGCACGAAAACTACCGCGCTCTGTTGATGTTGATGACTTAGCGCAAGAAGGTTCGTTCGGATTAATGGATGCCATCAACAAGTTCGACCCCGACCGTGGCATTAAATTTAAGACTTACTGCTCTACTCGTATTCGCGGTGCCATCCTCGATTCTCTGCGTAGCCAAGATTGGGTTCCGCGCTTGACTCGCCAACGCGCCGTGAAAATTCAAAAGTTCACAGCTGATTTTGTTGAAGATCAAGGCCGCGAACCGTCTCTCGAAGAAATATCCGAGGCGCTTGACATTCCAATGAAGGCTGTCAAAAACGCGCAACCATTAGCAATGAACCAGGCATCTGATCGCAGTCCGCAGCCGAACGAAGATTACGACAACAGTCTTGACAGCATCAGCGAATCAAAAGAAGACAACCCTTTTGATTTAGCAAACCGTAAAGATTTAGTAGCTGTTATCACTGACCAGCTCGGCGACAAAGAGCGGTCGATTTTGCAGATGTACTACATTCAGGGCTTAACCCTCCGTGAAATAGGTAGCGCTTTATCAATTACTGAATCACGTGTTTGCCAAATTCACTCTAACGTGATTAAGCGCCTACGCACTAAGTTGAAAGGCGATGCCGACAAGTACTCAACTTAGTCGTTTTTTAGCGAAGCTGCCGGCGCGAAGACTATTCGCGCGTCAAGTTGAAATTATTGATGAATGCCCATCGACTAACGATGAGTTAAAGCAGCGAATCGCTAGTGGTGAAAACGTAGGTAACGTTCTACTTGTAGCAAATCACCAACAATCCGGTCGCGGTCGCTCAGCGCGAGATTGGTGGTCCGGTGAAGCAAATGAAAACTTGTGCTTTAGCCTTGGGCTGCGTTTTAAGAATATGGCACCGCATATTGCCGGATTACTCGGCGCAGTCGCTCTTGCTGATGTTTGCAGCGACCTATTGCCTAACGAATTGCTTGCAATAAAGTGGCCGAACGACATCTTTATTAATGACTGCAAACTTGCTGGATTTTTATGTGAGTTGCCTGCCGGCAAAGATGTGCTAGTTTTAGGGTTAGGCGTAAACGTGAACACTAAACCGGTGGCCGAAGACGTCCCCTACTCGGTGGCTTGTGTTAATGAATTCAATAGGCAGCTACAACCTCTTGAGGTGCTCGCACTATGGCTTCACCGCTTCGAGGCAAAAATGGTGCACTATCAGCGTTGTGGCAGCGACTCTTTTGAGGCCGAGTTTTTGCAGTATTTGAAAAAATGGGCTCCAAATGGTGTGCGAAATCCTGCCAACCAAAAGGCGGGCGCGTTGTTAAAATTTTCGGTCACAAATGGCTTAACCCTCGATGTTGATGGTGAACAATTCACCCAACCAAGCGAAGCCATTAATTGCCTCGAAAAAATTAACCATGCCACGTAACGATTCTCGTACTCCCGCTGATTTGCGCCCACTGAAATTTACGCGCAAGTTCACCAACCACCCTGCTGGCTCGGTTCTAATTGAAGCTGGCCAAACGCGTGTTCTGTGCACGGTTACAGTCACAGATAGTGTGCCGCGCTGGCGCCAAGGGTCTGGCAAGGGTTGGCTCACTGCAGAATATGCAATGTTGCCTGGCTCTGTTGTTGGGCGTAAACAGCGTGAACACAACCGTCGCGACGGACGCTCTGTAGAAATTCAGCGATTGATTGGTCGCGCCTTGCGTGCTGCTGTTGACATGCGTTCTTTTCCGAATGTCACACTGCAAGTCGATTGTGATGTACTGCAAGCCGACGGTGGTACGCGTTGCGCTTCAATTTGCGGCGCAATGATGGCTCTTCACGATGCCGCTAATCACTTAAACGACACCGGTAAATTAAAATCATGGCCAATTAAAAGCTGGATTGCTGCCGTTTCGGTTGGACACGTTGGTGGTCGATCACTACTCGATTTAGACTACAGCGAAGACTCAACCGCTGACGTTGACATGAATGTTATTGCCACAGAAAATAATGAAATCATCGAAGTGCAAGGCACTGCTGAAGGTGAACCGTTTTCATTAGACGTCCATCACGAATTATTAGCATTGGCGATGAAAGGCACCAATGACATTATTGCACTGATGAAAGATGCTTCCGCCGAAAAAATCGAAGCATGAGTCAGCGCATTTTTCTAGCCTCAGGTAACGCCAAGAAGCTAGCTGAACTTAAGTCAATGTGCTCAGGCCTTGATGTCGAAATTTTGGCGCCTAGTGACATCGACGCCCCACTACCCGATGTGGTTGAAGACGGTGACGACTTTTTGAGCAACGCCAGCAAAAAAGCCCTTGAGTTTGCTGAATTTGCAAGCGAGCATTTAGGCGACGATGTTTGGGCGCTTGCCGATGATTCTGGCTTGTGTGTTGATTACCTCGATGGTGCACCTGGGGTTTACTCCGCGCGTTATGCAAACGAAAGTGGTCCGAATCGTGATCAAGCGAATAACGAAAAATTGTTGGCCGACATGCAAAATGCTGTTGCCGACGAACGCAATGCTGCCTTTTGGTGTGTTATCGCAGTTGCTCATCGCGGGAAGGTTCTTTTTGCTGTCGAAGGCAGCGTGAATGGCCGAATTTTGCTCGAAGCCGACGGCGAAGGAGGATTTGGCTATGACCCGCTGTTTTATCATGTAGAATCTGCATCAAGCTTCGCCCTCCTCACCCCTGAGCAAAAGGCGCAAGTTAGCCACCGCGGACAAGCTATTGTGCGCCTTCGCAATGTATTAGAGTCGGTGGCCACCTAAATCATGAGCAAGTCATTTCCTTCCGAGCGCATCCGCAACTTTTCGATTATTGCGCACATCGACCATGGTAAATCTACTTTGGCCGACCGCTTCCTCGAAATCACTGGTGCGGTTGATTCGCGTAAAAAGCAAGCGCAACAGCTCGACTCGATGGATATCGAGCGTGAGCGTGGTATTACCATTAAAGCTGCCGCAGTTTCATTAACCACTGAAGTTAATGGCGAAGAGTACCTCCTTAATTTGATTGACACTCCAGGGCACGTTGACTTCGCTTATGAAGTTGAAAAATCACTGCAGGCTTGCGAAGGCGCGTTGCTGCTGATTGATGCCGCGCAAGGTATTCAAGCGCAAACTGTGGCGAACGCGATGTTGGCAATGGAACAAAACATGACCATCATCCCAGTATTTAACAAGGTTGATTTGCCGCACGCGCGTCCAGAAGAGTTCGCTAATGAGCTAGAAAACACTTTGCTGCTTGAACCCGAGCTGGCACTGCATTGCTCGGCGAAAACCGGTGAAGGCGTTGAAACAATTATCGAAGAGTTAATCGAGAGGATTGAGCCGCCAAAAGGCGACCCTACTGCTCCATTGCAAGCTTTGGTTTTTGACGCCAAATATGACGAGTATCGCGGCATTGTTGTTTATGTCAGAATTATTAACGGCACCCTACGCAAGGGTGATGTCGCGCGCATGATTGGGGTCGGTGCAGACTATGAGGCTGTCGACATCGGCAAGTTTATGCCGAAGATGGTTGCACACGACACTCTTTCTGTAGGCGAGGTTGGTTATTTCATTTCCAACATCAAAAAACTCGAAGACGTGCGCGTTGGCGACACCATGACGATAGCCAAGGGCGAGCAAGCCAAAGCGCTTAAAGGTTATCGCGAGCCGCAACCTATGGTTTGGTGTGGTGTGTTCCCAGTCAGCTCCGGAGACTTCGAAGATTTGCGTTCCGCCCTAAACCAATTAAAGCTTAACGATTCTTCAATTGTGTTCGAACCAGAATCTTCCGAGGCGCTTGGTTTCGGTTTTCGCTGTGGATTTCTAGGATTGCTGCACATGGAAATTGTGCAAGAACGTCTTGAGCGCGAATCTGGGCTTAGCGTGGTGCAAACTGCGCCATCTGTACCGTATCAAATTACTTTAAAAGATGGCTCGACAAAAGACATTCATGCTCCCGGCATGTTGCCCGACCCTAACTTGTTCGAAGAAATTCAAGAGCCGATTGTTGCAACACACATTTTGGTTCCTGCCGAATCGATAGGCGCAATTATGTCTTTGTGCGCCGAGAGACGTGGCACTTTTTTGCGACAAGAACATTTGTCTGCTAATCGCGTAATGCTCGTCTGGGATTTACCTCTTGCCGAAATTATTTATGATTTCTACGACAAACTTAAATCCGGCACCAAAGGCTACGGCACAATGAATTTCGAATCTCCTAGATTCGAATCCGCAAACTTAGTGAAACTGCGCATCCTAGTTTCTGGTAATGATGCAGATGCACTGTCAACTATTTGCCATGCCGACACAGCTCAGCGCCGCGGACGCGCTGTGCTTAAGGTCTTGCGCAAAGAAATTCCGCGCCACCAGTTCGAAGTTTCGCTTCAGGCGGCGGTAGGCGGTAAAATTCTGGCGCGCGAGAACATTCGCGCATTGTCTAAGAATGTTACTGCCAAATGTTATGGCGGTGACATCACCCGGAAGCGTAAACTGTTAGCGAAGCAGAAAGAAGGAAAAAAACGCATGAAGAACATCGGCAACGTTGAGGTCCCTCAAAAAGCGTTTTTGTCTGTGCTTACTACTGACGAATAACTTATATGTCTAAGAAAAAAGAAAAGAACAAGCATCCATTTCGTGAAAACATAGAGGTGGTCTTGTTTGCGATTGTAATGGCCATGGGCCTCAAAGTTTTCGCGATCGAAGCCTACCAAATTCCTACAGGCTCAATGCAACCGACTTTGATGGGCACAGAGTTGCTTAATCCCGCGACCAAGAGTCCTAGCGGCTCGTTGAATGACCGGGTTTTAGTAGACAAAATTTCTTACTTCTTTCGCGACCCTAAGCGTTGGGAAGTCGTAGTGTTTCGTTACCCGTTATTAACACATAACAACTACGTCAAACGCCTTGTTGGCATGCCGAACGAAGAGCTCTGGATTGACGGTGGTGATTTATATGCTCGCGAACTTGGCAGTGATGGCGATTTCCAGGTTTTGGTTAAGCCCTGGAATGTTATGCAAAACATTTGGAAAAAAGTACTTCCTGGCGTCGGCGACAATCCAACGCAATGGCATGGCTGGCGTGTTACTGGCAGCGCAGCTCAAGATGATGAAGGGTTCATCATCTTTGACGGCGATGGTCGCACCGAGTACGGAACCAGCATCCGTAATGGCTATTTGCACGGCTACCCAGAAGAAGTTTATTTTTCCGTACCTAATGTCTCATCGCGCTCACGTGAAGTCATCGGTGATTTGCGCTTAGAATTCAGCATTGATGGACGGCAAGCTACTGGCACTATTACTGCCAGCCTTGAGCTTGGCGATAATTTTATTAATGCCGCCTTTGACGCTGCTGGAAAACTGACTCTGAACCTACCAACCGGAGAAGTGCGTCAAATCGATATTCCGGCGCACTTCAGCGGCGAAGTCGACCTCGCATTCTGGGATCACCACTTGCGTATAGCTTTAGCTGATGAAGTCGTTTTCGATGAAACTTTAAACCTCGTGCCCCATAAACCACGCCGCAATCGCATGCAATTTAGCGTCAAAGGCAATGGATGGATTTTGAGCCCAGTAAATGTTTCGCGCGATATTCACTACTTGCCTCCTCGGCAAAACGCTGCTCCTGTGTTTGAAATCACTGATGGCAACTATTTCATGATGGGAGATAACACCCAAAACTCACTTGATAGTCGCGATTGGCAAATTGAAACATTCAGTTATGACAACGGCGAGAACGATTCGTTTAAAGTCGCAGGAGACCACTTGCGGCATGGCTCTGACCCAATGTTTAATAACCCACGCTGGAATATGTCTCATGACATCATGACCGTCCGCGATGTATACGGCAATATTCATACTTTAAATGAAGATGTGGTAAAAAAATCCGCAGACGTCTTGCAGCATGCTCCACTTGTCCCACGCAATTACATGCTCGGACGCGCCCTAGCTGTATTCATGCCGCTGAAACCAATTGCGCCAACAAATCGATTTAATTTAGTCCAGTAAGATGAACACCATTCTCGAAACCAAAGGCATCTGCAAAGCTTTCAAGGGGCGTACGGTAGTCAATGCTGTCGACTTAAAGGTTGGCGCTGGTGAAATTGTTGGCTTGCTTGGCCCTAATGGTGCCGGCAAAACAACATCATTTCGGATGTGTATGGGAATGATAACCCCTGACAGCGGGCAAATTTTATTGCATGATAAAGACGTGACGCAGATGGCAATTTACCAGCGCGCGCGACGCGGGCTTGGTTATTTGGCGCAAGAGGCTTCGGTGTTTCGCAGGCTATCTGTTGCAGACAACATCTTGGCCGTGCTCGAAACCCTCGACTTAAATGCTGAACAGAGAAAACAGCAATGTGATAATCTGCTCGAAGAATTTGGGCTTTTACATCTAAGAGACAGCTTTGGCGAAGTACTTTCTGGTGGAGAGCGGCGCCGAGTTGAAATAGCACGAGCTTTGGCGACTAACCCTAAGTTGATATTGCTTGATGAACCTTTCAGTGGCGTTGACCCAATTGCCGTAGAAGACATTAAATCAATCTTGGGGCAGCTACAAAAGAAAGGCATAGCCATTTTGCTTACCGACCACAACGTTCGAGAAACACTAAGTATCACAGACCGCGCTTATATTCTTTCTGCCGGTTCGGTGTTAGCCCACGGCACTGCTGACGAATTGGTGCATAATAGTGCCGTGCGCAAGGTTTATTTAGGCGAGAATTTTGAGTTAAGCTAAGGTAAGGCGTCCGCGAAAATGGTGGCGAGGGTAGAATGTCGCGCCCCCATTAACACGATACACCTTGTCATGGAAATCTTTAGCTTTGTTAAACGCGTTCCTTCCACAACCGCAAACGTGGAAATAAAAGACCAACAGCTCGATACGTCGGGTTGCGAGTTTGAAATCAATCCTTACGACCTCTTCGCTATTGAAGAGGGTTTACGCCAAAAGGAAGTCGCCGGTGCAGGAAATGTGACTAGCGTTAGTTTTGACGATGATACCTCGCAAAAAGAGTTGCGCACTGCTTTGGCAATGGGCGCTGACGCTGCACTACTAATCAAGAATGACGCTGCGGCAACTGCAGATGCCGCGACAACAGCTAAAGTTCTTGCTGGCGCAATCGGCGAACGTAATTTTGACTTGTTGCTTTTCGGTAAGCAAGCGGTAGATCGCGGTCAGCACGGTGTTGGCCCGGGCGTTGCTACTCGCCTTGGTGTTCCTTGCATCACAGAAGTGATTTCGCTTTCGATTGCCGACGGTCAAGTTACTGCTCAACGCGATGTTGAAGGCGCTACTGAAACAGTTACTGCTAGTTTGCCATGCGCAATCACTTGTCAAAAGGGGTTGAACGAGCCGCGGCTACCAACACTTAAAGGCATCATGGCCGCCAAGAAAAAACCATTAGAAAGTATCGATGTTGAAATGCCTGCATTGGCCTTAACTGTCGAGTCTACTCAACCACCAGCCGCTCGTCCTGCCGGTCGCATTGTTAACAATGCTGCCGAACTGGTAGATGCTCTACGCAACGAAGCCAAAGTTCTATAAAAAGAAAATCAAATGTCATCCGTACTAGTAATTCTTGAAACACGCAACGGCGAGCTGCGCCCTGCTTGCCTAGAAACAGTTGGTGCCGCGCGCTTAGTCGCCGATGCTAAGGGCTGCAATGTTATTGCATTAGCGACTGAGTCTGCAAACATCGACGCTGCTGTTGTTGGTGGCGCTGGAGCCGACCAATTAATGGTCACTAGCGCTGATTCGCACTCGGCTGATGCTGCCGCTGCAACCATCGCACGAATCACAGGCGAAACTGACGCCGACGTTGTACTTCTTGCGGCCACTGTTCGTGGCCGCGACATCACACCTCGCGTTGCTGCCTTACTCGACACTGGCTTTGCTGCCGACTGCACAGCGGTTGACACATCGTCTATGGTGTTCACCCGCCCAATCTGTGGTGGCAAAGCATTCAATAATGTCCGAGTTAACGGACCTGTTGCTGTTGCGAGTTTGCGCTCAAACTTCTTCGCACCTGCTAACCGCGAACACGCTGCTGAAGTAAGTGAAGTACCTAGCGAAACAGCTAAAGCACAAGTGTCAGAAATCGCTGCACAAAGTGGCGGGCGTCCTGATGTTGCCGAAGCTTCAATTGTCGTTGCTGGCGGCCGCGGAATGGGTAGCGAAGAAAACTGGGGGTTACTCGAAGCTGTCGCCGATGCAATACCCGGTTCAGGATTGGGTGCGTCGCGAGCAGTCGTTGACTCTGGATGGCGTCCACATTCTGAACAGGTTGGCCAAACTGGCAAAACCGTTTCACCTGAGCTGTACATTGCTGCTGGAATTTCTGGCGCTATTCAGCACCTTGCAGGAATGAGATCTTCAAAAGTTATCGTGGCAATCAACAAAGATGCTGATGCCCCTATATTCAAGCATGCTACTTATGGCATTGTCGGCGACGCCGTTGAGGTGCTGCCTGAATTAGCCAGCGAGCTTACTAAGTAATTTAACGGCGTTGGTAATCGCCGAGTAACGCCTCGACCAAATACTGACGCCGAATCAAATCTTCATCTAAAGCAATCGAAGCGCGTGAATCTTTTATAAGGTTTACGCGCTTTAAAAATTGATGTAAACATTGCTCCATTGGGTCGCCGATACTCACTGCACCTGCTGTTTCATCAGCGTGAGCGGCGAATTGGATTTGATAATTTTCTCCGATGATACGGTGGCATAATTTTCGATCTATTGAATATTCTGCAGGTGGAGGGAAAGATTTTAAATCTTCAAGAATAATTTCGCAGTTCAAAACTCTAGAATGAGTGCAATACTCGAAGCGCAAAGCAGTGTCGACAGCATCTGCTGAGTGTTCACTGAACTCTACTTTCTCTAAGTGTGCTGGGCCCGGCGAAATCTGTTGAATGAGGCTTAAGGGATGAGACAAAATGTCTTGCCAACGTTGAAGGCCGCGCAACTTCGGCGACAGCATCATTGAAAATTCAGTGGCGGCGCTCAAATCACCATCGGGATGAAGCTGTCGCCAAGCCTCAAAAGTGAATGGCCACTGGCAATTTTCACTAAGAAGTAGTTCGTTGGCGGTAAATTCGCGGATTAAGTCATCACATTGTTGGGCGCTAGAAACGCATAATGGCTTTTCGCAGAACACGTGCACCTGCTCATCAAGGCAAGCGCGCAGCCAATCGAAGTGGGTGTCGGTTGGTGATGCAATAATCACTGCCTCAGGGTTGACGTCCAACAGCATATCTTCTTCTTCTGAATATACTTCAGGGCGGATACCAAAAGCCAGCAACTCTTCGCTCGCTTCGCGAGCAGTGTCGTAACTTGAACCGACTATGGCGACCACTTCTGCTCCGGCGGCATAAGCTTGCTGCGCCAGAAAGCCTCCTGTACCCATATTGGTTCGCCTTGCTCCAATTACAGCAACTCGCAACCCAGAAGCAATCGCTTGCGGATTATTTGGAGTTGGGTCAGATGTGGGCGACGTCATGAGAGACTGAGGTTATCCTAGAGTAACGAAATGTCTGCAGCACCTCCATCATCTTTAATGGTGCGTTTGCCGAATCCTCTCGGTGACGCAGTGATGGCTTTGCCGTTGATTAGCAATCTTAGTCGTATCTTTTGTAATTGTCGGATTACCTTAGTCGGCAATCCTGCCTACGAATCACTGTTTGGTAGTTTAAAGCATGTTCACAACTATGTTGCCCTTGATAACAACGCAAGCATCACTGAACAAGCAAATGTTTTGCGGGCGCATGACTGTGACACAATTATCTTGTGCCCTAATTCTTGGTCGTCAGCCTTAGTTGCGTTCAAGGCTGGCATTAAACAACGCATCGGACGTCGTCATCACCTGCGCTCAATGCTCCTAACCCACAGCTTGCCGGCAATTAGTAATCCAAAGCTAATGACCGAATTGTACGGAGAGCTTTGTGAAGCTTTTGGCGAAAAACGCAAAGTCGACCCGGTCTATTTGCCAACACCTGACATTTCAGTCAGTTGGGCTCCCAGCGACTTAGGGTACTACATGGTTGCTCCAGGAGCGGCTTTCGGCACTAGTAAGCAATACCCTGCTCACTTAATGGCAGAAGTGATGAACGGCATTTACCAGAAGCACAAATTGCTTCCGGTTCTTTTTGGAGCGCCAGCAGAACACGATGCCCTTGTCGATCTATCAAAACGACTTAATCACCCATACATTATGGCAAAACAAAATTCTACTCTGGGTGAAGTGAGTTGCGTGATGAGTAAAGCACGATTCCTTTTATGTATGGATAGTGGCGCACGGCACTTAGCCACTGCTATCGGAATTCCACAGCTAGCAATTTTTGGGCCGACCGACCCCAAATGGACCGCGCACGCTATGGACGCCGCTATATTCGTGGCTAATGGCAAGCTAAACTGCCTTGGCTGCCACAAGAAGGTCTGCCCGATAAAAGGGCATCCCTGCATGAATGAACTTGAGCCTAAATTAATTGTCGATGAGGCAGCAAGACTTGTCGGCTAACAGTGAGTACCTTTTTACTGATGCGGCTTCAACTTGGTCGCAACTACTTGTAGATATCTCCAAGTCTTCTTCATCTGTACTTTTTGAAAATTATATCTGGCACGACGGTGATGCAAGCGATGCCCTGTTGTCGGCAATGCAATGCGCCAAGAAAAACGGCGCTATCATCAACATTACTATTGACGCTATTGGATCGTTCTTAGCATCTTCAAAACTAATTTCTAAGTTAGAGAACATTGCTACCCTTACAATTTACAACAAGCCGCGCTTCGGCTTTTTCCAGAAGACCATGTCAAGCTTAATGCGTCGAACGCACCGCCGCATAATAGTTTGCGACAACAGCTGCGCATGGGTAGGAGGACTAGCCGTAAACGATTTTTGGTGGAAAGGCAATAGTAACCCTTGCCGCGAAACAATGTTACGCATCAGCGGCGACCTTGTTGCGCAACTCCGAGCAAATTTTCACAGTTTGCTGCAAGCAACACCACGCACAGGCAGGCGCACCCTCAAACGACCAAAAGGCAAAACCTCACAGCTCTTCAATTTTGGACCACTGCGTCGTCCCACTTTTTTGCGCTTACTTCTTAAACGCATCGGTGAGTCGCAGCGTTCTGTTTATTTGGCAACTGCCTACTTCATTCCCCCATTAAAGCTACGTCGCGCACTGATTCAGGCTCGGCGCCGCGGCGTGACAGTTCATTTACAACTGCCTTCAGCTAAGTTGCACGACCATCCTATGGTGCGGATGGCTGCCCGCCGCCATTATTCGCGATTGTTAAAGCATGGCGTTGTCATCTACGAATACACCCAAAGTTTTCAGCATAGTAAAACCGCCCTATTTGACGGCTGTGATTGTCTCATTGGTTCTCCAAACATTGACCGCTGGTCATTTTTTCGTAATCATGAAATCTTAGTTGAAAGCACTAACCCCGAACTATGTGAACAGTTAAAAGCGTCTTTCGATGAAGACATGCGGCGCTCTGTTCAAATAGACCCTCAACTTTGGCAATTGCGCAGCATCAAAACACGTTTGCTAGAAAATTTTGCAGGCATTTTTGATCCAATACTTTAATGAAGGTGCACATCATGAGCGGATTGGCTGTCGGCCTCACTCTAAGCTAACATCGCGCGAACTTGCTGCTCGCTTAAAACTTCGACACCCATGTCTTGCGCTTTAGTGAGCTTACTGCCGGCCTTATCTCCGGCGACCAAGTAATCAGTTTTCTTTGAAACGGTACCGGTCACCTTGCCTCCTGCGGCCTCAATGAGCGCTTTCATTTCGGGCCGCGAGCATGACAATGACCCAGTAAGCACAAATACTTTATCGACCACTGCCTCTTTATGGTCATCTTCACTAAGCGCTAAACTTTGTGGATGCAAACCATACTCGAGCATCTTATTAATCGCATGTCGATTTTTATCGCTAGATATAAATTGAAGCAACGAGTTTGCCACTTCTTTACCGACACCCTCGATTTTGCTTAAATCTGCAATGGCTTGCTCGTCATCTAATTCTGCGAGGGCGAGCAACTCGTCAAGCGTAGTGTATTGCGCGCAAACTACCCGCGAAGTTTCTGGGCCTACATCAGGAATACCGAGGCTTGATAAAAATTTATCAAAGCTAGGTGTCAGTGCGGAAGCAATTCCGATTTGCAGGGCCTCTACAGATTTTTCGCCCCAGCCTTCAAGTTTTGCTACTGCAGAATAATCGAGGTTAAATAATTGTTCAACGCTCGGGAGTAATCCTTCGGCGTACAATTGCTCGACCGCCTTATCGCCAATACCGTCAATGTTTAATGAAACTCGCGACACCATGTACTGCACTCGCCTAATTAGCTGCGCGGGGCAATCGATGTTTACGCAAAAACAATGTTCGCCATTCGCTTTAGCTTCGCCACCACACTCGGGGCAATCGTTAGGAAACTCAAACACTTGTTCATTGCCATCACGCACCGCAACAACCGGCCCAACAATTTGCGGAATGACATCGCCAGCTCGTCGCACAATCACCTTGTCACCTAGCCGAATATCTAGGTCTGCAATGTAAGAAGAATGATGCAATGTTGCATGCTGCACTGTAACTCCACCAATGTTTACTGGTTCAAGCACAGCACGTGGAGTCAGGCGTCCTGTGCGCCCTACTTGAATGACAATATCTAGAAGCCGAGTAGTCTCTTCGCGAGGCGCAAACTTATGAGCGCAAACCCAACGTGGAGTTCGGGCGCGCGAACCAAGTAAATCGCGCAGCGCCTGTGAATCTACTTTATAAACCACGCCATCCATCTCGTATTCAATTTCGTCGCGACGCAGTTCAATTTCGTCATGAAACTGGATCATTCCTGTGGCGTCATTTACTACGGCAGAATAAGGCGAAACAGCAAAGCCCCAACCCTTGGCGGCCGACATCGCATCGCCATGCGTGGCAAACATCTCGGCGCCAACTACGCGTACGACTTCATAGCACATAAACCGCAGCGGGCGCGATGCCACGATTGCCGGATCTAAGCGTTTTAGAGTGCCTGCAGTAGCGTTACGCGGATTAGCAAATACCGCTTCGCCTTCGGAGCGCAATTGGTCGTTCATAGCGTTAAAGCCAGCAATTGGCATCATCACTTCGCCGCGAACTTCTAGCGTTTCAGGGATGCCGCCTGAGAATAAGCGCAATGGGACACCGCCAACAGCTCTTATGTTGTTAGTCATATCTTCTCCGAACTGGCCATCGCCGCGAGACACAGCGCGAACCAATACACCTTTCTCGTAAACCAAGCTCGCCGAAACGCCGTCCCATTTGGGCTCGCAAATAAAGGTTGGTTGAGTTTCGGTTTCGGAAGCTAATCCCTTTCGAACTCGTGCTTCGAAATCAATGATTGTGTCGTCACCGAACAAAGACTCAATAGAAATCATTGGTACCGCATGCTCTACTTTTTCAAAACCTGTATCACTAGTTATCGCCGCACCAACTCGCTGACTAGGGCTTGTCGAATCACACCATTCAGGATGCAATTTTTCGATCTCTATCAAGCGCTGAAACTTGCGGTCAAACTCAGCATCACTGACTGTAGGTTGCGCAGCAACATAATATGCATGGTTGTACTGATGAAGCTCAGCGGTCAACTTTTCATATTCAGCGCGTAACTCAGTCATTAAGCCAATAATTCCGACAGGGTTATTGTTTTACGATCGCCCGAACCAGAAGAAAGAATAAAAGTAACCTCGCTAGTTGCGCATTCGGCGACTTGCGCCAATGCAGTAGGCGAAGGCGTTGGCCATGAGTCTACAGGTGAATACATGCCAATGCGCAGAGGGCGATAAGAGCCATTCACTCGACCTGCAGCCAATGCGTTAGACACTGCATCTTGACAAAGAGCGTCATCGTCATATTCGAGACGGCAGCCCATCGCAACGTGCCCGTCGTCGAAGAGGACTGTGCACCCTTCAATTGGGTTGCACAGCACTTTAGAGGTTGCAGCAGCTTGCTCTGCAACAGCGGTTAAATTGCGGTCATCCATTGCCCTATTTTAGCGCACGGCGCGGCTAATCAGGTCGCCTTTACTCGTAGATAACCATATCGCCTTCTTGTTCTTAAGTTCGATTACGACACCAGGGCCTGCTCCAGCGAAGTAAACCGTTACTCCAGGAGATTTTTTATACCCCCAGCCACGCTTGCCAATAGCCCAAGGGTACGCCATATGTTCGTGTATCGCCATAATTGATTTAAATGGTACATATTGTTTAGGAAACGGCGCCATCTGCAAAACCAATTCGTCTTTGCCCAACCAAACGTTCATACTAGATTTCAACATAAACCAAATGAACGTAATCGTCAATAACAGCAATAGCACCATTGCACCAACTGGCACTTCTACAAAAAACAAAACAATTATCGGAGTCATCACCATGATGGCCCCGATAATTTTTATCACCGTTTCGGACGGCTTACGTTGTTCTAGCAACTGCATTAAGCATAATTATACCTAAACAGCAGCGTAGCCGGTGAACGGTACGCGGTTTTGCAGACGACGCACGCCAGTGATTGGATCTTCGCGCTCTTCTGGGCGCACTTCGACGATAGCTTCAACATCTTTTAGCTCATCAGGCGATAATTGCAATTCGCCATCAGCGGCGATGCCAAGCGCCTGAAGGACAAACTTTACGCGCGGCAACCCCCGTTCTGACCAATGAAGGCTATCCCAGCAGGCTGTGCGCCCCTGAAATTCGCCTTTTATGACTTCCCAGCGGATACCCCAGCGTGTGTGACCAGCAGGAGACTGACTTTCGCGTACTTCCGCCACTTTACAGCGATAATCGCCAGGTGGAACAGAGCGCATATCTTCGATGTTTTCAATTGTAGAGAGATTTATCTTCATGTTACAAGCTAGACGGATACTGCATAGCAGCGATACATCTTTTATACTAGCTACCCATGACTACCCTCCTACAAGCCCAAGAAGCTGTTGCCGAAGCAGGCACGTTTGACTTTATCGATGCTGGTGCCGGCCACTTAGTTGAATTCCTCGGCGGAATTTTCTTCACTCCAATCCCTTTACCGTTCACAGATGAAAAAACAGCACCACTGGTGGTGCTTTGGCTTATACTCGGCGCGATTTTCTTCACTTTTCGCATGGGGTTCATCAACCTGCGCGGTCTCGGCCACTCAATCAGAGTTGTCAGAGGTCATTACACCGACCCGAATTCGCATAGCGCTGGCGAAGTTACTCACTTTCAAGCATTAGCATCCGCATTATCGGCGACAGTAGGGCTCGGCAACATTGCCGGCGTGGCAATTGCTGTTTCGATGGGCGGACCAGGCGCAATTTTCTGGATGGTGATGGCCGGCTTCCTAGGAATGTCGTCCAAATTTGTTGAATGCACTTTGGGACAAAAATACCGTGAAGTCCGCCCCGACGGCAAAGTGATGGGTGGCGCAATGTTCTACCTATCTAAAGGTCTCAAAGAAATGAACATGCCTATCTTGGGCAAAGTGCTGGCAGTTATGTTCGCAATCTTGTGCATTGGCGGGTCATTCGGCGGCGGTAACACTTTTCAGGTAAACCAGTCATTAAATGCGCTGCAAGAAACCGTGCCATTCCTTGCCGATCACCGTTGGGTTTACGGATTAATCATGACCACCGTTGTAGGCGTGGTAATCATCGGTGGCATTAAACGCATCGCTTCGACTGCTGAAAAAATCGTTCCCGCCATGTGCGGAGTGTACGTTGCAGCATGTTTAGGTGTGCTGTTTAACAATTTTGATCAGATTCTGCCGGCATTCAACACCATATGGGATAGCGCCATTAACCCCGACGCCGCTTACGGTGGATTTATCGGTGTACTTGTAATGGGCTTCAAACGTGCAGCTTTCTCTAACGAGGCTGGTGTTGGCTCTGCTGCCATCGCGCACTCGGCAGCGAAAACCGATTATCCTGTTCGCGAAGGCATTGTGGCCTTACTCGAGCCATTTATTGACACAATCATTGTTTGCACGATGACTGGTTTAGTAATTGTAATTACTGGCGCGTACGATGCTAACACAATGGTCGACGGTGTCGCTGTTTACGCCCCATACTTAAGTGACGCCAACGGCGCTGGCTTGACATCGCAAGCCTTTGCAAGCCAATTCAGTTGGTTCCCGATGATTCTCGGTGTCGCGGTCACCCTTTTCGCCTTCTCAACCATGATTTCATGGTCTTACTACGGCGAGCGCTGTTGGGCTTACCTCTTCGGCGACAAGGCATCAATGTCTTACAAAATTACTTTCCTGACTTTCACATTCTTAGGTTCAGTAATCACTTCGCAAAACGTTTTAGACTTTGGTGACTTAATGATTCTCGGCATGGCGTTTCCAAACGTATTAGGAGTGGTGTTGCTTAGCGGAAAAGTTAAGCGCGACCTAAATACTTATTGGAAGCTCTTGAAATCAGGTGCCTTTCAAGAGTACAAATAAGGGGCGGGTCGCGTAGACCCCCCTCCACTCTTGCTCAACCTCCTACTTAGCGGCTCAACAGACTCCACTAGCGAATTAGTCGAATTAAACACATTCGGCTTTTCGGTTAGCCTGTTGGTATGGTTTTCGCTACTGGCAATCAACGGTTACTGCTTTTATCGCATTTGCCGTAAGTCACCTGGCGCAAACGAGTTAGAGGTGTAAATATTTTACTAAAGAAACTGCGGATGGCGTCCGCAAATGGTGTAGCTCAATACCTACATCATGAACCAACAACCATCATTTGACCACCAACGCATTAACTCTTTAACTGAGTTGTTTGGCGACGCCGAGTGCGTGCGCGAATTGTATATCGAGTTTCTCGAAACTTGTCCCGAACGTATGGCCGTTATTAAGCAGGGGTTGACTGAACATCGAGCCGACTTAATCGAATTTGCAGCTCATGCAATTCACGGCACTAGTGCTAACATCGGTGTGCTGAACATCGAAGAAACTTCATTGGCGATAGAACATATCGCTCACCAAAACCAATTTGAATTAGTCGGGGCTTACTTAACCGAGCTCGAAGAACAAGTCGCTGGACTACGCGAACACATAGACTTGCGAGCAGCGATTTAAGCGGTCGCGCCATTAGGCGAATCAAGAGTCCAACTGCTTAGCTTGAACAATTCTGTCAAGCTAAGCAGTTCTCGTTTTACTGTCTCTGCAAAATCCTCGCCCAGCTCAATCACTTCTGTGGATTTCATGCGATGCACTATTTCTACTGAATGCTCTCCCGGGCCTACTGTACCCGCAATATCTCGCCAATCACGGTTCGTCATTTGCGATAGCGAACGCGCGCCGCCATCATTGAGCTCAAAATCGAAATTCTGCGCTTGCTGGCAAGCCGTGACAATTCCATCACGGGAAGAGTCTTCTTCGGCGCGCTTGATTAACACATTTAAATCGTACCAAGCAGACTTATCAATGCGGATACCCCACCAACACTGCTTATCGTCGATGCAAATTTGCATATGAATATTATTGCGAGCAGAATCTAAATCTTTACCAAGATCTTTTCCGAGGAATGCTTGTAATTTTTTGCGTGACTTCTTATCGCGAAAAATCATAGTGCGCTGGCGACGTACACGCTTGCGATTAGTGTGATGCGGATGATGTAGCGATTCACGGCGATCTAAAGCCACGCCGGCATTTGCAAAATCCGCGCACACATCGTTACCCAACTTCTGCAAGCGGTGGCGTACATCTAGTCGGCGTCCATTCCATTCTTCGTCGCCTTGGTAGCGAGAAGTAAACAGTTCAAAGTCGGCTGCAAAAAACATGGTGCATATCATAAAAAATGCGGCCCTAGTTTTCACTAAGACCGCAACTCCATCCCCTCAGATGGCACCTTTCGGTGTTACATGAATTCTAAGGCCTTGTCTAAACAACACAAATAACATTCTTCCAAAAATTATTTATTTGTGAAAAATTGTTCCAAAAGCCACATCCTACAAAAGTGTGCTATTCAAGCCCGAGCTTCTTCTCTACGGCTACCTCGTGCTCTCGGTCGCCCTGGGCGCCGGCGCGGCGACTTTCGAGAGTGCGCAACATCGCCAATTTTCCGTAGATGATCAGCTCATCGCCGTCGTGAATTTGCGCGCTACCTTTTGGCGCGCCAACGTAGGTACCATCGCTCCGCTTGATACCAAGTATCATCACACCTTCGTCTCCTAAGCGTAAATCCATCAATGTGCGGTCAGACATCCAGTCTCCTTGGCGAACCATGAATTCAGCAACTGAGTAATCGTGTTCTAGATGCAGCATTTCTGAGTAATCAACTGCATCGAGACGTGTGAAGCGGCGCAAGGCCCATGTCACTAGTGGCGACAAACGACGGTTGACCCACTTTGAGTAACCAATCACGACTACCAAGGAAATGCCAATAATAATCACTAACCAGCGAAACCAAATTTGGGAAAGTAAGCCTTCGTCAGGAACCTGAACAAAGGTAACTACCAAAGAACCAATCATTGTGATTACACCGGCATTACCAAGTAGCATGAGCGTGAGCGTGATTTCGCGTCGCACCGGATTATTAATCACCTTTTCTGATTCGAGAGTAGTAAAGCCAACGCCGAAGTAAGTAGAACGCGCCTGAAACCTCGCTATTTGTGGTGACAAACCAGTAAGCACTAATGCCATTGTGCCTATTCTTACTATCAGCAGTGACAGCGAAAGCACTAGCAGGACGGCGAGCAGTGAAAGCATGTTCGGTATGGTAAACTCCCCGCGGTGAAAACCCAATCCCAACTTCTAAAAGGACTCAATCCGGAGCAACGCCGCGCGGTGCTGACTACTGATGGGCCAGTGTTGGTGTTGGCAGGTGCTGGTACCGGCAAGACCAGGGTGATTACTATTCGCACTGTTCATTTGATGAATGAGGGCACTGCCCCCGAGAATATTTTGCTAGTGACCTTCACCAACAAAGCTGCGCGAGAAATGCGCGAGCGCCTAAGCAAACTGTGTGGCGACAAATCTAAAGAGGTTATGTGCGGCACATTTCACAGTTTTTGTATTCGCTTAATTCGCGAGCATCACGAGAAGTTAGGTTTGCCAAAATCATTTGGCATCTGCGATTCTTCTGACCAGTTAAGTGCGATTAAGGCACAATTGCGCGAATTACGCATCGCCGAAACCTCGGTGAATCCGCGTGCTGCTCAGTCGCGAATTTCGTTGTACAAGAATTCTTTGATGCTCCCAGAAGACGCTTTCAAAGAGGCCGAAGACGATTACGACATCATAATCGCACGGTGCTATGAAAAGTACCAAGAGTATTTACGGCGCTCACGAGTGCTCGACTTCGACGATTTCTTACTTTACACACACGAGTTGCTGCGCGACAACGAAGATGTGCGCACGCAGCTTGAGAAGCAATTTAAGTATGTAATGATCGACGAGTATCAAGACACGAATACTCCGCAATACGAAATAATTCGTGCCATCGTAAAGAACCATCGCAACATTTGTGTGGTTGGTGATGACGACCAATCAATTTATGGTTGGCGCGGTGCTGATATACGAAAAATATTAGGCTTCGAAAAAGATTTTCCTGGAGCTAAAAAAGTTTATCTAGGCACCAACTACCGTTCGACTCAAGAAATTATTGATGCCGCCAACATGATCATCAAAAACAATAGTTCGCGGCATGAAAAAGAGTTGCGCTCGGCTTATGGTCCCGGAGAAAGTGTTGCCATTTTGCGAGTCGAAGACGAAATGCATGAGGCAAGTCATATCTGCGGCGATATTCGCCACCAAGTTAGTCGAGAACAAGCCCACTACCGCGATTTCGCGATTCTGTGTCGCACTGCGCAGCAGCCTAGAGCTTTTGAAAGTGAATTGCGCTCGGCAAATATCCCTTACAAGTTGGTGGGTGGGCAAAGTTTTTTTGACCGAAAAGAAGTGCGCGACATCTTGTCTTATTTGCGAGTAATTGACAACCCTGCTGACGAAACTTCCTTTTTAAGGATTGTTAACACACCACCGCGCGGCATTGGCAAAAGCACCGTTGACAAAGCCTTGGCTAAAGCTACCGAGCAAGGGGCGGGTGCTTATGCTGTTTTTAAAGACATGCACAAGGAGAATGAGCTGCCGTCAGCGGCGACGAAGGGCTTTGGGAAGTTAAGTGAGGCCTTGCGAACTGCTTACACAAGTGTTCAAGCGAACGATGACTTAGTTTCTACTTTACGCAAACTAGTTACCGACATCGCCTATCATGAAGAAGTGGCGCGCTGTTATCCAGACCCCGACACCGCTCAGGTGCGGTGGGCAACAGTAGACGAACTGCTTAACTTCGCCGAAAATTACCAGCGTAAAAATGAAACTGCCGATTTAAACGGATTCTTACAAGAGCTGATGCTGGAGGAAAGCGATAAAGACGATGACGATAACTCAAATGCCGTCACTTTAATGACGCTTCATGCGGCAAAAGGATTAGAGTTTAGAAACGTTTACCTCGTTGGCGTCGAAGAAGGCATTTTGCCGCATAAACGATCGGCTGTCGAAGGCACTATCGAAGAAGAGCGACGCTTGATGTACGTAGGTGTGACTCGAGCACAGCGCCTACTACTAATGACTTTCTGCACAGCGCGCGCAAAATTCGGCAAACTACAAGGGTGCCACCCGTCGCGATTTTTGTTTGAAATGAAGGGTAGGACTCCGCCAGACGATTGGGTGCCAGCTAGCGAAGTGTAGGCGGCTCATCATTGCCGTTGTAATCTACATCAACCACGCTGACATCAGGTCCTTCATGGGAGATGCTATGTGTCCAGTCTGCGTCACTACCAAAATCGCGGCGGAGCAAGTAACGCAAGCGAGCGAGCCCTCCACCGTATGTCCGGAGGTCTACCATTGGACCAACTGCTCCGTCTGGCAAGTGTCCAATAAGCCACGATTCGCTGTTCACAGTCGTTGCGATTTGTTCGGCTAACTCTGCGACTGCAAGGTCATTGCGCGTTTTATATGGCTCGGCAATGTCTTTGGCGATACCGCCTACAATCATCAACGACATAAGGCAGGCAAAAATCGGCAGCGCTTTTTTATGGTCCAGCAATTTGGCAAGCCCAACTCCAGCACAAATGCAAATTGCTGGAGCCAAAAATATCGATACTCTGACACTGCCCCCATATGGATAAGCTTGCATTGATGAAGCTATAAATAAGAAAGGCAAGCTGCCCCATAAAATCCATAAATATTGCTTCTGTGATTTGCGCCATAAAACAACAACGCCAATTATTTGCAATAACAATGTCGCTGCAGAGCCGAAGTTGCGCCCGCCTGTTGGATAGGCTGACATATACCCTGCATGCCGTTCAACGAGCCAGACAGGTGTCGTCCACCATTCTGTTAATGGCGGAAATGCGGTGACCCACATTTCCATTTCTGCGAGCCAAGAAGCTGCCGCAGAGTGAACTGAAGTAAAGTTAATTGTCATCCACGAATACTCTGTGATTAGCAGAATGCCTCCGAGCAACAAATACTTTCGTGCAGATTTTAATTGGTGAAACAGGGAAAGCCCGCAAGCTGCTGCAACAAACATAGATGGTAAGCTAAAGAAGCTGCCTAGTGCCGCAACGACGACAAACTTGACTGGGGCCTTATCAAGCGCGCACTCGATTAACAACAATGCAATAAGTAAATCAAAAGCATAAGGCTTTACCTCAATGCTGTAACGCATTGGATAATACGATGCGCAAAAAATCGCTAAGGCAAATAATGCTGCACGCTGCTCAACTATTCGCTGCGCGATTTTCCAAAACAATAGAACACTTACAATCCCGGCGATAACTGAGGGTAAACGCAATAGCAGCATGTTGCCATTACCCAAATCGAACATTAGCTTTTCGAGCCACAGCCAACCAAGTGGAGCGATTTGCCCGTATTCCAGCGGCGAGAATAAATCGCCGTAGCTGGTGTCAAAAAAATTGATGGCGAGCATTGCCTCGTCTCCCCATATCGGGAAATCGAGGGCGAAACGTGTAAGTCGCCACACAAGGCACAGCCCTATTAAAGCAAATGCCCAACGGTTTTTTACCATAAGATGCGCGCACCAGACCAAGTTAGCCCAGCACCAAATGCACCCAGCACCAAATACTTATCTTTTTCGAACAGGCCTTTATGGTAACCCTCTGACAACAACAATGGCACTGAAGCTGATGAAGTATTGCCGTACTTTGCAATGTTGTGCAAAACTTTATGAGGCGGAATGCCTAAATGAGCCGTCGCCTGCTCGAGGATGCGGCGATTCATCTGATGCGGAATCATCCAGCCCAGTTTGCTTGAGTCTTGTTCATGCATCGCCCAATCGAGCAGCCAAATCATTTTAGAAGCGGCAAAGCGATAGACC
>Ga0233427_10001124_pt1 | contig 30292 bp, 33 predicted proteins | sample SI_118_April2016_5_FD_179885 | JGI IMG/M metagenome (GOLD analysis project Ga0233427, IMG submission 179885) | Seawater microbial communities from Saanich Inlet, British Columbia, Canada - SI_118_April2016_100_MG | ecosystem: Environmental > Aquatic > Marine > Inlet | place: Canada: British...
CTTCATTATAAAATTTTGTATGTATGCTCTTATCCACCATACTCCATAGGAAATTAATCTATATCTCTTTGTCGGATCAAATTTAGTAACTGCTTGCATAAGGCCAAGGTTTCCCTCTTGTATAACGTCCATTAAATTGAGACCATAGTTTTTATATTCCATAGCAATTTTTACTACAAATTTAAGGTTTGCAGTTATTAGCTTCCTAGCGGATTCTAGGTTACCCGAGTCCCTATATTCCTGAGCATATTTTGCTTCTTCTTCACGTGATAAGATTTTATAATTACTTATTTCTGTCAGATATTTCTCCAGTGAATTTGCTGGTACTGGCAGATTCTTATTATTATTCTTTAGCTTATTATTATTTTTCCTCATTAATATTTAGTAATCATTATACTTTTATAGGTTTATCTTGCCAATAAGAAGTGATAATGCTTGACTGTTATAAGCATTTACATTAAATTGTTAGTTTTATAGCTTAACATTCCGGAGTAGCTCAGCTGGCAGAGCAGGTGACTGTTAATCACTTTGTCGGGGGTTCAAATCCCTCCTCCGGAGCGATAGTAATCGTAAACTATCATTAATTGGTTATAATTTACATTATAATTATGAGAAATTTTCTTTGCTCTTTCTTTATACTGTTCTTTTTCTCTCGTACCGCTTTTGCATATATAGACCCAGCGTCTGGAAGTACTATAATATCGCTTATTATTGGAGGCACAGTGTTAATAGGAGTCTTTCTGAAGACTTTTTGGTATAAGCTTAAATCGTTAGTTGGGATTAAAGATGTAAACAATAAACCTGTTAGGACAACTGAAAACAATAAGAACCTGTAATGGATACTCCTAATGTCTTCATTCTTGGTGCATCCTATCCAATAGCCGGGAAACAACCATCGAGTCTTCAAAGTATCACTGAAAAAACTAAAGTGCTCGATTGGCAGCTTGATAGTTTTAAGTCGATTAATTGGAAGAAGATTAATTTTCTAGGTGGTTACAATATAGAAGATATTATAAAACATTACCCAGAAGTTAATTATATTTTAGTTGAAAATTGGGAATCAAATTCTTTACTAGATACTTTTTTTCAATGTCCTATGGAAGATTCTCCCGCTATTTTCACTTATGCAGATACGATTTTTCGTCCGGAGATTTTAAAGAAAATATCAAAAAGCAAAGCAGATATTGCTGTTGCGATAGATATTAACTATGAAACTCGTTATGATAATCGTTCGAAAGCTGATATAGGAATTGCAGAGATAATTATTCCTAATCACGGAGAATTTAAAGGTCAGAATTCTGAATTTACTGGTCTCTTTGGCATGCAACCTCATGTTGCCAAAATAGTAAGGACAATAAAGGGTAAGATTCCAGGGGTAAACCTCTTGGACCTTCTTTCTTATTTTGAGAAAAGTGGATTACATATTGATTATATTGACGTTGGAACTAATTGGGCTGAATTGAACGAGCCACAAGATATAGCAAGGTTTATATTGGGGAATAAAGCTCAGACATTGTCAAGATTAGCCCCTATGGTTAGGAAGAGTAAAATTGGAAAGCAGATTAGCTTTACTGTTAATGAGTGGTTCAACAAGAAGGATTTAATTATTTCAGAGATTCAAGAATTTTTTCATGAGAAGAGATTAATCATAAGAAGTAGTGCGTTAGATGAAGATGGATGGAGCAACTCCCTTGCCGGCCAATACAAAAGTATCCCAAATGTAGATAGTGGTTCAATTAAGTCGATAATTAAAGTCGTTAAGGAAGTTATATCGTCTTATGGTGGAAGTAGAAATGATAGCAATGACGAAGTCTTAATTCAGGAATTTCTTGATGATATAAGTATTTCTGGCGTAGTATTTACATGTCAGTTAGAAACAGGTGCGCCTTATCATACTTTTAATTTTCAAGATACTGAAGGTTCAATAGAAGCGATAACCTCAGGCACATCTCAAGATGACAGAACTATTGTATTACATAGAAGGGAAATTGCAGAATTAAAGAAGTTGGAACCAAAGCTTGAACCAGTCAGAAAGGCGATAGACGAATTAAAAGACTTGCTGTCTTTTGATAAATTAGATATCGAGTTTGCAATAGACAAGAAAGGACTAGTTCATATTCTTCAGGTTCGACCAATTGCAGTAGACCACAGAGAGTACGACGATGTAACTAATTTATTTGAGGACAAACTAGATGAGGCAGCTGCTTTATTTGTTTCTTTCCAAGATCAATCAGATGTCCTCTTAGGTAGCACAACATCTTTTAGTAATATGTCAGATTGGAATCCTGCGGAAATTATTGGAATTCATCCTAATCCTTTAGCTTTTAGCCTCTATAGGTTTTTGATAACTGATGATGTTTGGGCTGAACAACGTTCAGAGTTTGGTTATCGTAAAATTAAGGAATGCCCATTAATCATTGCATTTTGTGGTCAGCCCTATGTCGATTTACGAGCTAGCTTCAATTCCTTTATCCCAGCCAACATTGATAGCACATTAGCAAAGAAGTTAATTACAGCCTATCTAGGCAACCTATCTTCCAGACCTCAGTATCATGATAAAATTGAGTTTGATATTGCGATGACTTCATGGACGCCAACTTTTAGAAGGGATGCAGAGGAAAGATTGATTTCTTGGGGTATAAATTCTAAAGAAATTAATAAACTTGAAGAAGGATTAAAGCTAATAACCTCAAGGGCCATAATAAATTTTGAGAAAAATACTTCTATTGAAACTTTGACAAAAAATCGCGACAAAATTTTACAAAATAAAATGGGATTGTTAAACAAAGGACTTTCTTTGCTTGTTGATTGTAAGAAGAATGGGACGCTAGCCTTCGCACATTCTGCACGACATAGCTTTGTTGCCATAAGTTTTCTTAAGAGTTTTATAGAAATTGATATATTCACTAAAGACGAAGTAGACTTGCTATTATCTTCCATCGAGGGTGTTTCTACTAGTATGCGAAAGAACCAAATTGCTTTACTCGATCGTAAAATTACCTTGGATGAGATGATTCTAAAATACGGCCACCTGCGCCCAGGTACATACGACGCTACGGCTCCTGCCTATTGGGAAGACTCTCAGTATTATTTAAAAGCAGAAAATAGTAATATGAATATAAAGTCCTCAAATTTTGATTTATCTAAAAAACAGGAAAACTCGATAGTGGAATTTATGAAGGATCTTGGTGTAAGTATTGCTCCCAATAAGCTAATTAATTATATGAAAAGTGCAATTGTAGCTCGAGAGGAAACAAAGCTAGAATTTACTCGTAATTTAAGCCTGGCGTTAGACTGTTTCGTAGAATTTGGCAAAGAGATTGGGTTAAGTCGTAAGGAGGTTGTTTATTTAGAATATAAGGATTTTGAACAACTTAGTTTAGATGGTTTAGATTTTAATGAAGTTAAACAAATTATTAGTTCTCGTATGACTCAAGACAAGCTGAATCATATGTTTGAGATTCCGCCATTTATAAAAAGTAAAGAAGATTTTTATTGTTTTGAGCATTATGATGCTCAAATAAATTATATTACCAATAAGAAGATTATTGGTAAATTAAAGAATTTAAATACAAGAGTTCACGACAATTTAGAAGGCAAGATTATTTTGACACATCAGGCCGATCCTGGGTACGATTGGGTTTTTAGTCGTAATATTGTTGGATTGATAACTGAACATGGTGGCGCTAACTCTCACATGGCGATTAGAGCAGCTGAACTAGGATTACCCGCCGCTATAGGTATAGGTAGCAAGTTGTTCAATAAATTAGCCAAAAGTAATAAAATTAAATTAGATTGTGGTAACCATAATATTATAATTATTAATTGAGGTACAATTTATAATTATGAAGATATTAGCTATAAGCCAAAGAGTAGAAAATATTTATGAATACTCTGAGAAACGCGATTGCTTAGATCAAAGGTGGACCAGCCTGATTCATAGGCTTGGTTTTTTGCCTCTTCCTTTATCTAATCTTGCTTCACCCTCAGAGTTTATAGAAAATATAACCCCTTCAGCCATTATCTTAAGTGGAGGAAACAATATAGCCAAAGTAGATAAATTAGCTTTAGATGTTTCAACTGAGCGAGATAAATTTGAAGAAAGATTAATCAAGATTGCAATAAAGAAAAATATCCCAATTATAGGTGTGTGTAGGGGGATGCAAATGATCAACTTGTTCTTTGATGGATCAATGTCGCAGGTTGTGAATCACACAGGCGTCAAACACGAGATTACTTTTGTAGGTAAATATTTAGAAGAAGAATCTAGAGAAGTTAATAGTTACCATAGATGGTGTATTCAGGAGCCAGGTCTCGGAAGGTCGTTAGTTCCATTAGCTATAGCGAACGACGGAACAGTCGAGTCTTTTTATCATGAAAAGTATCCAATTCTTGGTATTATGTGGCACCCTGAACGAGAGGAGCCACACGTGCAGGACGATTTAAATCTTATTAAAAAGTTTGTTCAATCATGAGGGCACTAATTCTAGCCGCTGGTGAAGGCTCAAGATTAAGGCCATTAACTAAAGATAAACCTAAAGCTTTAGTAGAACTTTGTGATAAGACTTTACTTGAAAGACAAGTCTCAATCTTACAAAAAGCTGGTATTACCGATATTGCGATAGCAACCGGCTACAAAGGAGAGCAAATACAAGAGTTGGGTTTTAATTGTTATCATAATCCTGATTATGCCACTAGCAATATGGTTTATAGTCTTTTTAATGCTTTGCCGTTTTTGGAAAGAGAAGGAGATTTAATAATATCTTATGGTGATATTGTTTACGAGTTAGACAATTTAAAAAAAATAATTACGTCAGATGCAGCTGTAAATGTAATGGTAGATAAGGAGTGGTTTAAATATTGGAAGATGAGATTTGTAGATCCTTTAACAGATGCAGAGAGTCTAATATTAAATGATGATGGAACAATAAAGGAGCTGGGTTTAAAAACAGAGAGCTATAACGATATTCAAGGTCAGTATATTGGGTTAATAAAAGTAAGACGTGATAAGTTGAAAGCTTTAATAAGTTTTTATCATAATCTAAAGATAAAAAAATCATCTAATATTAAAGATCTTAATAATATGTTTTTAACAGATTTTATACAATTGTTAATCAATGCAGACTGGGATATAAGGGCTATATTAATTAGTGGAGGATGGTTGGAGGTAGACTCTTTAAAAGATCTTAATCTTTATGAGGGATTAGCAAAAAGTAAGGAGCTAGATTCTTATTGTAGGTTAGATAAGTGAGAACTTTTTTTAAACAACTAAGTCAATTGATTAGCTTTACTCAGTTATCAAAAGCTGAGAAAAGTATAGTCTTTTATTCTGAAGGCAAAGATTCTTGGATACATTTAAAAGGACTTATAGAGGAATTTTTGAAAACTTCTAAAATACATATTTGCTATATAAGCTCTGAAGAGAATGACCCTGGTTTAAACTTAAAAGATCCTAAATATAAAGCTTTTTGTATAGGAAGTGGATATATGAGGGATTGGTTGTTTTCTAATATTCAGACAAACATAATGGTTATGACAATGCCTGACTTAAACTCTTTTCAGCTGAAGCAATCTAGCTATAATGTGCACTATGTTTATCTACAGCACTCGTTAGTTAGCCTTCATATGGCATACCGTAAAGGCGCCTTTGATTATTTTCAAACTATTTTTTGTGCTGGAGCACATCACGTTAAGGAGCTGAGACGTATTGAACAGATTCAGAATTTGAAGCCTAAGAATCTTGTTCAGCATGGTTATAGCCGTTTAGATCAGATTATAAAAGAAACCCCTAGAAATTTAAGAATTACCAGATCTCTTAAACCTATTAAGCATATATTGATTGCACCTTCGTGGGGGGAAAATACTATTATTGATATGATTGGCGAGGAATTAGTTAGCATATTGTTAACAGATGGGTTCAAAGTTACTTTGCGCCCTCATCCTCAGACTATCAAATTATCATGGCATAAAGTAGAGCAAATATTAAAAAAGCATGAAGCAAATTCTTTATTTAATTTAGAGGTTGAGATGTCTAGCCAAGTATCTCTAAGTGAATCTGATTTGATGGTTAGTGATTGGTCAGGCGCCGCGCTGGACTATGCGTTTGGTCTCAATAAGCCTGTATTATTTATCGATCTTCCAAAAAAAGTGAATAATTATGATTATAATGAACTAGAAATTGAACCTCTTGAGGTATCTATCCGTTCAAAAATAGGCGGGATTCTTGCTTTAGATGAGTTGCCTAATATAGCAACTTGTATTAACGCTTTATTAAAGAGTTATGATAATCAAAAGCTGATGCAGCTTTCTAATGATACGGTGTATAATTTAGGGTCTGCTGACAGTGTTGGCGTCCAAGCGTTAGAAGAATTAATTAATAATAATGTATGACGATGAGATATAAACAAGCAGTAAACTTATTAGCCTTCTTTAGCTTGGTAATCTTTGTAGTTATACCAGGCACTCTCTATTTGTTTAACCATAATCAATGGAACTATGATTATTGGCTTCTAATATATTTCTGTGGATTTGGTGCGATAAGTTTTATTGCTCTATATCTTGTTTACTATGCGATTAATAAATTCTCTAACAGGTATGCAGAAATATTCGCCTATATTATCTTTTCTATAGGCTTAATTACATTATTGAATGATACATTGTCCCCAGTCCAGCTTGGCTTGTTGGATGGAAGTAGGATTCATAGCAATGAGCCATTCTTCTATACATTAATTGAATCCATCATCACTTTTATAGCTATAGGATTTGTATGGTTTTCGGTTAAGAAAAATAAACAGTGGATATATATAATTATCAAACCCATATATTTCGTGAGTGCAGGACTGATTATCTTTAGCCTGGTACTTCAGGATGGCTTTCAAGAGAAAGAAGAGGCTAAGAATAAATTGCAAGTTCGAGAGTTGCCTAATATATACCACTTCCATATTGATGGTATGCAAACAGACTATTTTTTACGTTATATAAATAATCATCCAGAAGTTAAAAAGAAGCTTGAAGGTTTTACACTATTTGAAAAGAACATTGCTAATTATCATAGTACAATGTTGTCTTTACCTAGTTATATGACCAGTACAACACATTTAGAAGGTAGGTTTGATAAATGGCTGAAGAGTTATGACCAGGGCCTACTGAGAAAATTAAAAAAGCGAGGCTATAGATTAGTCCATAATAGCAACGCTCCTTATAGAAGTAATTATTTTGATAAGATAATCGCGATTCCAGAACTGTTAAAAAGATATAACGGTGCTCAACATCTATCTATAGTAGAATTTACCAGGATATGGCTGACTAAAATAATTCCTAATTTCTTAACAAATGAATCTTTATCCCTAGGAAAAGAAATTGGTAAACGTTTTTTTTATATACTCAATCCTAATCATGACACAGACATTGCGTTAACCATGGAAGATGGGACAGCGGCACTATCTGGGATTCTATTATTTAAAGACATGATGTCAGATATTGATTATTACTCGCGTCCTAATCAGTACGTATTCTCTCTTAATTCTATTCTACACGATAGCTATGTTAGTTCTCCAAGCTGTAAGATAGAAAAAAGACCTGATTTTCCGGTAGCCCAAAGATACTACCGACAGCTTGAGTGTGCAATGATGCTCATTGAAGAATTTGTGTACACACTAAAAAGCCTAGATCGCTATAATGATTCACTAATTGTGATTCATGGTGATCATGGGTCTGCCTATGCGGGTCAACTGCTAGATTTCCAAGATAGTTCCTTTCAAACAAACATGGATAACGCGGACATGTCACCTTTCGACACTGTAATTGGGAGTAAAAGCTTAAAAGTGCTTGAATCCAAGGCTAGGGCATTGTTAATGGTTAAGCCTATATTCGCCACTGGTGAAATGGTTATATCTAATCTTCCTACACATTTACTAGATGTGTATCCAACCATCATGGGACAGATTGGTGTTAATAATCTAGAGAACATTAAAGGCGTAGATTTATTCAGCAATAAAGATATACAAGACAGACAGCGTTATTTTTATTACATGGGTGGTAGTTCGCATCATGCTCAAATAACAAATTATCATACTATGATTCCGGATTATGATGGTAATTCGGGTATTTTATCGTTGGTTCCAAAGAGTACAGGTAAAACAACGGCAAAATCTTTCTTTAAGAATGCAAAAGATATAAAAGAATATAGAGATATTAAGTTCTATTACACAACTGTGAACGGGAAGCTTGAAAATAATAGAGCTTGGATATTCGTTGAAGGAATAGACCTTCCTCGAAATTGGGGATCCTGGACAAACAGTGACAAGGTTACCTTAGCCTTTGTGCCAGAGAATCCAAGCCCGTTAGAATATAGAGCATTAACTTTAAGGATATCTGATATATTCGTTAACTTTAAAAATCCACAGCTTAGCGCCAAGTTTTATTTAAATAAAAAATTAATTGGCTCACTAGTTTTTGGTATGCCTAAGAGCCAATACTCTTTTCCACAAGATGTTGAATTTGAACTCTCTAAGGATCTAATTATTTATGACCAGCCCAATGTGTTGGAGATATATATAGAAGGAGCTAATTCAGAAAGAGGTTTAGGAATAGGTGTAGATGATAGAAAACTAGGGCTGGCTCTAGTTGAGTTATCATTAAAAAAATATAAGTGATTTTTTCATATTTATTATTTATATTTACTACTATCTTGTAAACTAAAGGAGATTTTTATGGTTTTATTCACTAAAGTTACCGGATTAATTTTAATTTTTCTTGGAGGATTGGGATATTATTTATATGAAACTCGTACTGTATTAATTCCTATAATCTTGGGCTCGTTAATTCTCATTTTAGGATTGGTTGCAGATAATCTAAACAGAAAAAGAATGGCTATACACATCGCTGTAATGTTAACAGTAGTGGGTCTGGTTGTGTGCTGGAGCGGAATCAAAGAACTTCCGCTATTGTTATCTTGTGGTGGAATATTGACTTGTGATGCGGTAAATAGACCCGTTGCAGTTTTATTTAGGTCAACAATGTTCATCGTTCTTTTTCCTTACTTTATTGCTTCAATAATATTTTTTATTAAAGCAAGAATGAGTAAATAAATATTTGGTATAATATGATTAATGGGATTCCCAAAGATAAAATCTAATATATCAGAGATTAGCTCTTATACGGGTAGCAAAGAGAAGTATCCAATGTTCATAGCAAGAGTTCAGGCAGGCTTCCCTTCGCCAGGAGATGACTATATTGAAAAGAATCTTGATTTAAATGAGCTTTTAATAAAGAACCCCTCGGCAACTTTTTTTGTAAAAGTTGAAGGAGATTCTATGGTTAACGCTGGAATAAACTCGGGGGATACTTTAGTCGTAGATAAAGCGGTAGAGGCCAAAGACAAGAGTGTGGTAATTGCTTATATTAATGGAGAATTGACAGTTAAAAGGATTTGGCTTGGAAAGGGAAAGGTTTTTTTAAACCCTGAGAATGAAGATTTTAGCCCTATAGAAGTTACAGAAGAGACAGATTTTGATATATGGGGAGTCGTGACCTACGTAATACATAAGGTTTGATATGAGTAAGTATATAGCTTTAATTGATTGTAATAATTTCTATGCCTCATGTGAGCGCGTATTTGACCCATCATTACAAGATAAGCCAGTTGTTGTTCTCTCTAATAATGATGGATGTGTTATCGCGAGGTCTGCCGAAGCTAAGATGGTTGGAATAAAGATGGGAGAGCCATTGTTCAGGTGCAAAGATATTATTAAGAAAGAGTCGGTAAGAGTTTTTTCATCTAACTATACTTTATATGCGGACATGTCTAATAGGGTAATGAGCATCATTAAGAATCATTTTGAAGACGTAGAGATTTATTCTATAGATGAGGCATTTGTTTTTATTGAGACAATTTCAGTTGATAATTTATCTAAAGAGCTTGTAGCTTTAAGAAATAAAATCTTAAAATGGACTGGGATACCTGTATCTATAGGTGTGTCGACAACAAAGACTTTGGCAAAATTAGCAGGAAGAAAAGCAAAAAAGAATTTAGGCGTTTACTGCCTTTGTGCTCGTAAAGATTTTACCAATGTTTTGAGAGAAACACCGGTAGGATCAGTCTGGGGGATAGGACGTAGGTTAGAAAAAAGAATTCTTTTAAAGGGCATATCTAATGCTTACCAGTTAAGTTTTTTTGATCACAAAAAAGCCAGAAGTCTTGGTAGTATAAACCTTGTTCGCACCATTTTGGAGCTTAATGGGCTTTCATGTCTGGGTATTGATTCAGCACCTGAGAACAAAAGACAGATTACAACTTCTAGGGCTTTTGGAAGCCCCATATATACCTTAGATTTGCTTCAGGAGGCAGTTTCAGTGTATATGTCTCGCGCTGCCGAAAAGCTGAGATTTCAGGGTTCAAGTTGCTCTACTATTACTGTAGCTCTTTCTACAAATCGTTTTAGTCAAAGAGAAGATTATAAGTTCCTTGTTAAAACCCAATCATTAATTTCTTCGACAGACTCAACGTCTAAGCTGATTAGTGTAGGTAAAGAAATTTTAGAGTCTATATTTAAGAAAGGACTCGGCTATAAGAAGGCTCATATCTTTCTTTCCGGCCTGGAGAAATCTACCTCAAAACAATATTCGCTAGAAGATAATGTTGCTTCTATAGCCAAGGAGACGAACCTTATGAGAGTGCTGGATAGGCTAAATATTTTCTATGGTAGAGATACATTGAAATATGCTAGTACAGGGATTTCACGTGATTGGCTTATGAAAAGAGAGAAGAAATCTCAAAGCTATACAACTAATTGGAGCGAGATTCTTACAATACAACTATAATATTATATAAGTTATACAGATAACCTTGAGAAACCAAAGGAAAACTCTAATTATGTTTCCATTAATTAATTTATTGATTTCTAGGATTGATTTACCTGAAGAAAGTTTGTTATGGCTAGGGATTTGTAAAATAAATGTCGTAACCCAGATTAAAAAAACTATTAATAAATTAGCTAATGAGAATAGGGAGTAGTAAAAATAGCATATTAATATTGATGTAGTGGCCTCAATAATCATCAAAGGAAGGACAATGAAAGAAATATTTTTTACATGAAATTTATGAAATTCTATAAAATTAGCATCACTAATAAATTTGAAGGACTTATAGTGTACAAAGTGAATTATTAATATAAGGCCAAGTAATGCAGATGAGGTAATTAAATTAGAGTAAAAAAGAAGTACGTATTCCATTAATATAATGACACCACTAAGTTAGTGCCAGATTGAATAGAGCCATTTAAAGAAGGTTCTGATAAATAGTCACCAGCAAAATATATTTGATTAGAATATTCATAAAAACATTTATCTCTGAAGTTAAATAAATCCTTTGTTGAAGGAAGTGCATTAACAACTTTGATATCTTTTAAGAAATTGATTTCATCCATATTCTTAAAATAACTTAAAATTTCATTTTCTATAGTGTCTTTGTCGCTATTAATTGATAAAGAGGAGGCGGAAAGAATTAGTTGATCATTGTCCAGTCTGTTGAATGACATATTGGCAATATTCTTTGATTCAGGGAATAAGTATATTAAGCAATCATCAATATCCTTAATTTTAACTTTAAAGTAGAAGCACCTAGTACTGTTATATTCTAGATTTTTAAAAAATCCTTTATTTATTTTTTGGTCAATGGCACCCTCGATTTGAGGGTCAGTACATAATAGTTTTTTAAAATAAAAAGTTTCCCCACTATTTGTTGTTAAATAATTACTATAAATTTGCTCCACTTTGACATTTTGTTTGATTTTTCTATAATCAAGCTTTTCTGCAATTTTTTGGATTATCTGGTTTATTCCATATTGGGGTATGCAGACCTGACTAGTTGCAAAGAGATTGAATATGAAAAAAAAATACCTTAGAGGAACATTTAGTTTTTTATCTAAAAATACTCCTTGAAAAAAAGATATAAAGAAATCATTGATAAACGACTCTGTGAATCCAAAATCTTTAAGAAATTTTAACACCTTAATGTTTTGATTTTCATATCTATTGCTTAGCATGAAAAGCTTAATTAATAGATATTTATCTTTTATAGTAAAGCCTGGGAAAGTATTATTGAAAAATATAGCCTGAAAGTTTTTTAGAGGATTTAATACCTTGAATATCTTATCTTTTTTCTTTATAGCAAAGCCAGATTTAAACTTTTTATATGGAATATTATTAATTTCCGGAAATAATTTTAGTGTCGGATAATCTCTTAGTAGAATTTGAAAGCCTCTATCTAAATTATATTCAGATAGACTTATTGTTGAAATTTTTCCACCCATAGTAATGTTTTTATCTAAGATTAAATAACTAATGTTCTTGGCAGATAAAAGTTTAGCTATAGTAAGTCCTGTTATACCGCTTCCAATTATAATATTATCATATGAGTTGTTCATTCTGATGGCGGCAATATCCAGTTTCCAATTTTACCCGCATTACCATGGACCCCTTTAAATATGATTGATAAACTAAACGAAGCAAAGAAAATAATAATTCTGGAAATATTAGGCAGTCCAAAATTTTTTTCAATTTTTGAATTTAATCTTGATTGGGTTGAAGGTATTGGATAAAAAATTGATTCAACTGCTTTACTTCTATTGTAATTTTTGTCTTGATTTTCTTCATAAATATTCAAATTTTCTTTAAATAAATTTAAATCTTTCTTTTTCATAATATTGTCTATATTATAAATACCTCTTTGGCTTAATGTAGGCAAAATTAATATATATACAAATCCAATTATATTGAATATTAGTGAAACTTTAATAGTAAAAGCTACAGCAGAGATATTAGTATTTGAATAGTATGAATAAAGAATTATGAATAAAATAGTATTAATAACGATGCTAAATATGTAAGACCTAATATGATTTTTTTTCTTGATGTTTAACTTAAACCTCTCTAAATGGAATTTATAGTTTTTGAAGTTTTGCCTGGTCCAATGTTTAGGCACCACAATTATAGTGTCTTTAAAGGTTCTTAAGATATTCATTGTCATATATGAGGGTGCTTCTGGAATAATGATTAATGAAAATCCATCTATTTTATCGGACTTACCTTTCATGAATGTTTTTATTGATAATTCCTGAAGTGGTAACAACATTAATTGGGTTATTGTTGATAATAGAATACAAAGGGAGAGGCTTTGTTTATGGTAGCTATAAAAAATTATACTCCCATATAATATAAAAATTAAAAAGAGAATTATATTGGCCGAGATTATTTCTAGTATCTTTTTTTCTTCTTTAGGATTTAGTTTTATATGAGAAAAAATATCAAATGGTAAGGTGAATATTATTATAAAAAATATGTAGACATAAACTGTTTTTATAGTGTTACCAAAGTGTAAGATTATATGATTTTCTATTTGGAAATATAGAGCAATTATGGATGCAAGTACAATTACGCCTATATACAATATTCCAATTGATAATTTAGCATTATTAAATTTCATTTTTAAGATATTTAGTAGCAATAGATATACCTGAATTAATTGCTCCATCAAACCTACCATTAGTAAATATATCGCCACATAAACCAATAAAATTATTAGTTCCTATATTGATAGAATCACCTTCTGTGTAGAAATTTTTAGGGATAGAATATTTCCATTTATGGTTAGATAAAATTTCATATTCAGGACCGAATATATATTTTAGATTATCTTCTAACATTAGATTAATCGAAGCGTAATCCTTTTCAAAATTTATAGCGCTAAATTCAGGTGAACATATTAATGTATAGAAGTTTTGTTTTTTTGAAACATTTTTCTTAAAATTATCAGCGATGAAACTAATAGGTCCTTCAGGGTTTTCTTGATAGAACTTTTTATCTAGATTTAAGGGCGCAGTAGATTCGATCATTAAAATTATTGCTAAATAATATTCCAACCTTTCCAAGCTCTCAAGATGAATTTTATTATAATTAATATTACTTTTTTCTATAATCTCTAGGGATTGTTTGATCGGGGAAGATAAAATTATTGAATCAGTTAGAATCTTTTCGTTATTTTCAAAATTCATTTCAAGGGATCCATTGATTTCATTAATAGCTAATAGTTTGAATTCTTTTTTAACGTTCAGGTCTTTTGTTAAAAATTTGGCAATGTTCGTCATTCCATCTAAGCCAATAAAGATTCCAGGTTCTTCTGTTTCCGCAAGGGTCTTATTGTCAATCAAGGTTCTTATCTCTGGACGTTGTAATAAAGAATCAATTTTGATATATTGGATTCCATGATCAAATTTTCCATCGTTTGCTCTTCTGGTTGCCAACCTGCCCCCAACACCTCTAGATTTATCAAATAACTGAACATTCTCTATTCCAGCTTTTTTTAGCTCTAGGGCTGCAAATATTCCGCTTATTCCACAACCAATAATTGAAACTGAATTCTTACTATTCATTTTGTGATATATTTAACCTTGTTAAAAATTAATTATATATGATAACTAAATGTTTAAAAAAATCAGAAATAAATTAAGTTTACTAGGTCCAAGTCTTTTATGGGCTTCAGCTGCAATAGGGGTCTCACATATTGTTCAGTCAACTAGAGCAGGTGCAACTTATGGCTATGCTTTAATCGTAGTTGTTGTTCTTGCAAACGTTCTAAAGTACCCTTTCTTTGAATTTGCTACTAGATACACAGTGGTTAAAAACGAGACAGTCCTCGATGGATACAAGAAGATAGGAAATTGGGCTATATATTTATATATTGCTTTAACTCTCGGTACAATGTTTACAATTCAAGCCGGTGTAACTCTTGTAACCGCGGCTATATTTGAGAATTGGCTTAATTTGGATTTAGGGCTCTTTCTTTCATCGTTGATGATTTTATTGTCATGTATACTCATTATTAAATTAGTTAAAAGTAATTTCTTTATAAAATTTATAAAATCTTTAATCTTAGTCTTAATCTTGTCAACAGTTGCGTCAGCCATTCTAACAACTAATGTTGAAGCTGATGTTGCTAGTGATTTTTTGGCACCAGAGATTTTATCATATGTTGGTATCACTTTTGTAATAGCATTGGTAGGTTGGATGCCTTCACCAATTGACCTATCTGCTTGGTCATCAGTGTGGATAATGGAGAGAAGAAATGCGAATTCCAATTTTACCTTAAGAGATAATACTTTTGATTTCAATTTTTCTTATTTAACCACAACAATTCTAGCTGTTATCTTTCTTGTTCTAGGGGCAAATGTTTTTTATGGCTCTAATGTAGAATTTGGTGCAACCGCATCGGGCTTTGTTAATCAGCTTGTAGAATTATACTCTTCGTTGGGTTCAGGTGCGAGAAATCTTATTCTTTTGTCAGCATTTAGTGCAATGTTTAGTACCACTATTACTTGCCTGGATGCATTTCCGAAAGTCTTAAGTAAATGCTCAGAATTAGTACTTAATGAAAGAAAATCTAAAGATTTACTTTTAATTATAGTCGTTGTAGGAACCTTGCTCTTAATCCAATATTTTTCCACCGAGATGAGAAGACTAGTCGATCTTGCAACTATTCTTTCATTTTTAACGTCGCCTTTTTTAGCCTACCTTAATTATAGGCTTATATATGCCTCTGATTTTCCTGTGGATTCTAGGCCACATTTTTTAATTAAGACATTAGCCCTTTTGGGCATATGGTTTTTAGTAATATTTAGTTTTTTATTTGTAGCAAATAAGATTGGACTAATTTTTTAATTTATTCAACTTGGATATGAATAAGTTATAATATTAGAAGAATGAAAGAAAGTTATATTAAAGAAAAAATTGAAGATTCTATACCTGGCACTTCTGTTAAGATTACTGGAGATGGTGTTCATTTTGAGGCCGTCATTATCAGCGAAAGTTTTGAAGGATTATCAACACTTGAGCGACATAAAGTAGTATACTCTGCACTCGGTGATGATATGAAAGAAAAGATTCATGCATTGTCTATGAAGACATATACTCCTACAGAGAGTATGAAAGGAGAATTAAAATGAAAGAAGAAATCAAAGAGTTTATCGAGAACGCTATATCTAAAGATTTAGTTGTTCTTTTCATGAAAGGTAGTAGAGATATGCCAATGTGTGGTTTTTCTGCAAAAGTTATAGAGATATTAAATAATTTAAATGTCCCCTATCAGACCTACGATATATTGTCTGATGAAGATTTAAGATCAGGTATTAAAGAGTTTTCTAATTGGCCAACTATTCCTCAGCTTTATATAAATAAAGAATTTGTCGGTGGTTGCGACATTTGCATAGAGATGTCAGAGAATGGAGAGTTAGCTAAAAAGCTTAATAATTAATGAGCTCCAAAAGGATATTTCTATTAGATGCTAGCTCATATGTTTTTAGAGCCTATCATGCAGTTTCTTTTTTAACTAATTCTAAAAGTTTCCCAACCAATGCTATTTATGGTTTTGTGAATATGTTTAATAAACTTTTGAAGGATTTTAAGCCAGAATTCCTTGTAGCAGTCTTTGATTCTGGCGGTAGTTCTTTTAGAAATGACATTTATGATCAATATAAAGCAAACAGGGGGGAGGCGCCTGAAGATATCTCGTTGCAATTTCCAAAAATTATTGAGTATTTAGAAGCATCCGGGATTAAGACAATTAAAATGGACAATTATGAGGCTGATGATTTAATTGGCTCTATTGCAGAAAAGTTTAAAGATAAGAATAAGATTTCCATTATTTCTGGCGATAAAGATTTTGTTCAACTGATAGATAAGAACGTAAATATGATTGATACAATGAAGGGAAAGACTACTAATATTAAAGAGGTCCAAGAAAAATATGATTTAGATCCTGAGTGTATGATAGATTTTTTTGCTTTGGTTGGAGATTCAATAGACAATATTCCGGGAGTTAAGGGTATTGGACCTAAAACGGCCGCACCTCTTATAAAAGAATACGGATCGATTGAGAACTTATATAATAATTTAGAAAAGTTAGAGAAAGAAAGAATTAAAAATCTTTTAATTGAATATTCTGAAGATGCAAAGTTAAGTAAGATTCTAGTAACAATAAAGAAGAACCTGCCTGTTGATGATAAAATTGAAGATTTTAGAATTTCTGAACCTAATATTGTTTCTTTAAATAAATTATTTAAGGAATTAGAATTTGATTCTTTTATAAAAGAGGAGAAAATAGAAGTTGCTGATATATTATCTAATTATGAAACTATATTAAAAGAAGAAGATTTCAAAAATTTGTTAAAAATATTAAACAAACAACAGCATGTATCCTTAGACTTAGAAACAACTTCAGTTCTGGCTATCAGCGCTAAGATTATTGGCATATCTTTTTCTTTTGAACCAGGCAGTGGATATTATATACCCTTAGGGCACACAGAGGATATAGTTCAACTAGACATTAATCATGTGTTAAAAGAGCTTAAACCAATTCTAGAAAATAAAAAGATTAAGAAGATAGGTCAAAATCTTAAGTATGAGACTATAATCTTTAAAAACTACGGTATAGATCTTGATGGTATTTACTTTGACACAATGATTGCTGCCCACTCTATTGATAGTTCATTGCAAAGCTATAGTCTCGATAATCTAGCTAGAAGATTTCTAGATTATAAGATGATTTCTTATAAAGATGTGACAAAAGTGGATAAGAAGTCAATCCCGTTTGCTGATGTACCTATAGATAAAGCTTCAACTTATTCATGTGAAGACGCAGATATTACTTTAAAGCTCTACAGTTTCTTTTTGGAAAGATTAAAAAAGTACAATTTGCTAGAAAACTTCTTAGATTATGAAATTCCATTTATTAAAGTCTTGGCCGATATAGAGTTTGTAGGCGTTAATATTAATGTTAAAAGACTTGCTAAGCTATCAAAAGAGTTCCATAAGATAATCACAGATATTCAAGCCAGGATTTATAAGTTGATTGAAAAAGAGATCAACTTAAACTCTCCCATGCAACTAAGAGAGGTTCTTTTTAACGAATTAGGATTAAAGCCTAACAAGAAAACAAAGACAGGAGAGTTTTCTACTGATTCACAAACTTTACAAGGGATTGTTGATCAGCACGACGTGGTTGAATTAATCCTATTATATAGATTTTATTCTAAATTGCAGACAACTTATATAGATGCATTGCCCGATTTGATAGATGAAGGAACAAAAAGAATTCATACTTCATATAATCATGTAGGCACCTCAACAGGAAGGTTGTCTTCTAGTAGCCCTAATCTGCAGAATATACCAATAAAGACCAGCGAGGGTAAAAGAATTAGGGATTCATTTACTTCAGCTAATAAAAGCAAATTGATTATGTCCGCTGATTACTCTCAAATAGAATTGAGGCTTTTAGCACACTTCTCTTTGGATCCTTTAATGGTTGAGAGTTTCAATGCAAATGATGATATTCATTCAATTACTGCGGGGGAAATCTTTAATATTGAGAAAGGTAAAGTTAGCGAGGATCAAAGAAGATTAGCTAAAACGATTAATTTTGGAATTCTATATGGAATTGGATCAAAACGTTTGTCCCAACAGATTAAACAGGATTCAAAAACTGCAAAGTCATTTATAGAAAAATACTTCAACAAATACAACTCTGTACAAAGCTATTTCCAAAAAACTATTGATGATACAAGAAGCAAGGGTTATTCAGAGACAATTCTAAATAGAAGAAGATATCTACCAGATATTAATTCTAATAATTTCATGCTTCGTGCTGCTGGTGAAAGAGCCGCAATAAATAGCCCGATTCAAGGATCTGCTGCAGACATTATTAAGATGGCTATGATTTTAATTAATAAAGATAAAAATCTTTTGGAACACTGCTCCATGATAATGCAAGTTCATGATGAATTAGTCTTTGAAGTTGATCAAACGAAGATTAAGGAAGTATCGAAAAAGATTGAAAACCATATGATAAGTTGTATAACATTAAATGTACCTTTAGTTGTAGATATAGGTTTTGGTAACACATGGGCAGAGTCACACTAACCTTTTTATTATATTTGATTATTATCTTTGTCGGTACTTGTATCAATTCTTTCTCCTTAACAACGACTGAGATAATTAATAATCAATTAAAAATTAGTCCCAATTTAGGAATCTATATAAAGAATCTTACAAAAGGAAAAGTTATTTCTAGCCACAATTCTAACAAAAAATTTATTCCCGCTTCAAATCAAAAGATTATAACTACTCTATCTTCGTTAAACTACCTAAGTAGCAATTATAGATTTAATTCATATTTCTTTGTTAATAATATTGGCATAGATACTTTTAAACCTAATAAGCTTATCGAAGAAGGATCCGCGATAAATTTCTATATTGATACCAGAGGTGACCCAACTCTAAGCTCGGGAGATATAGTAAGAATAGTACGATTTTTTAAAAAGAAGAACTTAAGGTCTATCAAGGGCAATATTATCTTAGATAATACTTATTTTGAAGAACCTTATTTTAATAATAATTGGAAGAAGTCCTGGAAGGGTTTGGTTTGGGCCCCACATGTTTCTTCAGTTGCGGTAGATGAGAATCTATATAAAGCAAAGGGCAATAAGGATTTACTTATGACAGATAATCCATTGTATCTATTAGGAATCAAATTATTACGTGAGTTCAGGAAGCAGGGAATACAAGTTAAGGGTAAAGTTGTTTTGTCCAGAATACCTGTTAAAACAAAGATGAGGTTTAATAAAGTAATCTATAAACACTCATCTAAAGATTTAGGACGAATTGTTAAAGTTGTAAACAAAAAAAGTAATAATCTATATGCTGAACATTTATTTAAGAAGTTATCAGCTAATTTTTACAGAAGCGAAGGTTCTTGGAAAAGTTCCGCAGCATTTGTTAGCAGCTTTCTAGTAAAAAAGGTTGGTCTAAATAGTGGCAGTTTTTATATTAGTGATGGTTCTGGATTATCAAGAAAAAATAAGATTACCCCAAAGTCTATGGTTTTGTTGCTAGATTTTGCCAGAGAAACCGAGTATTTTCCTTATTTTTATGCCTCACTCCCCTTAGCCGGTGTTGATGGAACATTGTTAAAAAGATTTAAGTCTAAACCTTTATATAAAAACTTAAGAGCTAAAACAGGATATATAAATAAAGTAAGCTCGCTTTCTGGTTATTTTACGTCTAAAAACGGTGACTTGTATGCTTTTTCAATAATAGTTAATAATTATAATTATTCTGTCAGACCTTTTATAGATAGGTTGCTCACAAAGATTTATTATTTATAAGTTTGTTATATAAGAGCATGAAGGTTTCAACTTTAATATCTTGAGCCCTAATATTTTCATCTAATTTTAGTTCTTTTAACTTCTCGCAAACTAAATCTTTGGAATAGTGTTTTTGTAAGTTGTTTGTAAGTTTTTTTCTACGAACTGAGAATGAATTAAATAAAAATTTAGTAAAATCTTTATATTCAAAAGCATTAAGAAATTTTTTTTTCTTATTTTCAAGCCTTATTAATATAGATTTTATATTTGGCTGAGGCCAGAAGTCTGATTCATTTAAGTTTAAAACTCTTTTAACATTATAAAAGCTTTGTATTTTCACAACAAACCCGTTGTATAATTTCGTACTCCTGTTGGAAAGGATCTTCTCACCTACTTCTTTTTGAAGCATAAAAATTCCTGAAGTTGTATGGTCAGAATAAAAAGTATCTGTAAAGTTTTCAATAATTTTTGTTCCTATATTGTATGGCAAGTTTCCAAAGTAAAGTTTATTACCATTCCCTATTTCTTTAAGATTACATTTTAATATGTCTCTATTTAAAATTTGAATATTAGTTTTATCTAAAAACTCCTCTTTTAAGTAATTGTAAAGAGTTGTATCTTTTTCAATGCATATTATTTTGCTCTTGCTATCAATAATTTTTTTTGTTATTGAACCTAATCCAGGACCGATTTCAATTATCGAATCGTATACATCATTTTTTACTTCATCCGAGATTCTATTGATTTTTCGCTTGTTTATTAGGAAGTTCTGACCCAATCCTTTTTTTGGTCTTGCGTCTATATTTTTTAGTATATCTCTTATTTCCTTGGACATTTTCAATTACTAAATTTATATATTTTTTCGCCGTGTCTTATCATTCCAAGATTCTTTCTTGCTAGTATTGAGATGTATCTTGTATCGTTCTCTAGTAGCAAAAGTTCTGCTTTCAATAGCCTATTATGGTTTTTCTTATTCCTAATTTCCTCTTTTATATCAGCATTTTTATTTCTTAAGAATAGAATCTGTGTGGTTTCGCTTATCACTGATCCAACGAGCACGCAGACCATAAGATAGATTATTACTTTGGCTAAGTTTTTATCCACTAAACATTCCAGCTAGGAAAGGGTTTGATTCTCTTTCGATTTCGACTGTTGTTCGTGGGCCGTGTCCTGGAAATAGTATAGTACTTTCTTTTAGAGTTAAGATTTTTTCAGCTATATTCCCTAAAAGTTCTTCCATGTTTGTACCTCCCGTAAGATCTACTCTTCCAACACTTCCTGCAAAGACGGTGTCTCCGCATATCATTAAATCTTTGTCTAAACCTTCTTCTGGATTTAATTCTTTTGTAAAATGAAAGCATATGCTTCCAGGAGAGTGGCCGGGAACAAGTAACGTCTTAAAGTTTAAGCCTGCAACTTCATACTGTTTCTCTTCTTCGATAAAATTGTCTATCTCCGGTATAACAGCGTCGCTAAATTCAGGGATCCCAAATCTGCTGGCTGCAGTTGTCATTGCTTGCAGTATAGGTACTTCTTTCATATGAATATTAAAATCCGCCTTATATTTTTTCATAAAGTAATCAACTCCATATGCATGATCTAAATGACCATGGGTATTCCAAATATGAATAGAATTAAAGCTTAGTTCAGATAAGGATTCTTCAATCTCTAATGTTTGACTACCAGGATCTATTAATATTAATTCTTTGCTGTCTTTAGACTGAAGTATGTATGTGTTTTCAACAAATGCACCTCCAGGGACGATTTTTAATATCATTGTGTTCATAGATTACTATAACAACTTATTTAATGTCAATCTAAATAGGCTTTACTTCTATAGATACATTGCAAAAGACTTCATTATATAATTTAATTCTTACTTTAAAATCACCCAATGTATTTATTGGTTTTTTTAGTTCAATATTCCTCTTGTCAATTTTGTATCCAAGTTTAGCTAGCTTTTCATGTATGGATAAAGTAGTAATGGAACCAAAGAGCTTTCCAGAATTCTCTTTAACTTTAAAAATTACTAATTCTTTTTCAAGTTTATCAGAAACTTCCAAAGCAGACTGCTTATTTTGTAAATCATTTCTCTGAATAGATTGATTTCTTGTATTTAGAGCATTGAGGTTCTTCTTGTTAGCTTCTATAGCTAGGTTGTTTGGAATAAGATGATTTCTGGCTTGTCCATCTTTAACATCGATAACATCGCCCGTTTTTCCTAGCTTTTTTATATCTTCAACTAAGATTACTTTCATATTGTTTATTACTTATGGCTTACTACATATGGAAGTAAAGCCATATATCGAGCCTTCTTTATTTCTAATGCTACTTGTCTTTGTTGTAGGGATGTGCACCCGGTCATTCTTCTTGGGGCAATCTTCTTTCTTTCGGTAATAAAATTTGTAAGAAGTTCCACATTCTTATAATTAAGTTTTGTGTCCCCCTCTAATAGTTTAGCTGGCCTCTTTCTTGGTCGCCTCTCTCTTTTATCATAATCTTTTCTATCTGCCATTTTTTTCTCCTTTTGGGTCCTAAAGTTTATCAATTAGGAATCTGAGAACTTTAGTCTTTTCAAAACTAAGTATTCCTTCTATTTCCTTAATAGCCTCTGCTGAACATTTTGTCTCTAAAATATGATAAACCCCATTTTGATTATTGTTTATACTGTAAGCGAGTTTTCTTTCAGCCCATTTCTCAAATTTTGAGATTTCTGAAGAATGCTTTTTTTCAATGGTATCTTTTAATTTAGAAGATAATTCAGAGAAATCTTCCTCAGAAATTGTAGTTGGTACTATAAAAAGTACTTCATATAGATTTGTCATTTCTGACCTCCTGTTATGGTCTGCTGGTCAAATAAATTGACAACAGGTTATCAAACATTATACCTAAAGTGGATTATATCTCCATCTTTCACTAAATATTCTTTCCCTTCTGATCGCATTAAGCCGTTATTCTTTGATTCTTCTTCAGAGCCGGAATCTACGAAATCATTAAACTCAATAATTTCCGCTCTTATAAAACCTTTTTCAAAGTCTGTATGAATCTTTCCAGCTGCGCTTGGAGCTTTAGTATTATTTTCGATACTCCATGCTCTAGATTCTTCTGGACCTGCAGTGTAATAAGTTATTAAGTTTAATATGAAATACGATTTTTCAATTAGTTGAGATAGGCCAGCAACTTTGACATTGTATTCTTCTAAAAATAATTTTTTATCATTTTCATCTAAATCTTTAATCTCTTTTTCTAGTAGACCATAGATTTCCACAAATGATTCATTCCTTTTTTCTATTTCACTTTTAAGTTTTACAATTTCTTCAGAGTCGATAGATTCGTTACCAAAGTTTAATATATATATTGTTGGTTTTGTTGAAATAAGGTTCAATTCTTTAACAATCTTCTTTTCTTCAGGATCTAAATAATTTGACAAAGAAATTGGGACATTATTGTTGATTGATTCAATGAGTTCCTTTACAATTTCAAATTCTTTAATAGCTTTCTTGTCACCACTTCTTTTACCCTTCTCAAGTTTCAGAACTTTCTTCTCTAATATTTGTATATCACTGATGGCTAACTCTAAATTTATTATTTCCAAGTCTCTTATTGGGTCTATAGTTTCCATTACATGAGTAGTGTCACCCTTAAAGCACCTTAAGACGTGAACAATTGAGTCAACTTCTCTGATATTCCCTAAAAACTTATTACCCAACCCTTCTCCTTTGCTGGCACCTTTTACTAAACCGGCAATATCTACGAATTTTAATGTTGTAAAAATTTTTTTCTTTGAACTTAATAGGGTAGCAAGCTTATCTAATCTTATATCAGGAACGTCTACAACTGCGACATTTGGTTCTATGGTAGTGAATGGATAATTTGCACTTTCTACTGCGGCATTTGTAAGAGCACAAAATATTGTAGATTTCCCAACATTTGGTAGTCCTACGATGCCGCAGCTTAAAGAACTCATCTTATAAAAAGATAGGCGCTACAACTAATGAAACAATTGTCATCAGTTTAATTAAAATGTTCATGGCTGGTCCAGATGTATCTTTAAATGGATCGCCAATTGTATCACCTACAACTGCTGCTTTATGTGCTTCAGAACCTTTTCCGCCTTGATTACCTTCTTCAATGTATTTTTTTGCATTATCCCATGCACCACCAGAATTAGACATCATTAATGCTAGTGCTACACCTGAGATAAGAGCTCCAGCTAAGAAGCCAGCTAAGCCGCTTGCTCCTAAAAGAACCCCTACAACTATAGGACATACAACAGCTAGAATTCCTGGAAGTATCATTTCTTTAAGAGAAGCCTCAGTGCTAATTCTAATACATGATTGATAGTCCGGTTCAGCTGTACCTTCCATAATCCCTGCAATTTCTTTAAATTGTCTTCTTACTTCTTGTACCATTTTCTCTGCAGATCTTCCCACAGCACCCATTGTTAAGGCACCAAAGAGATATGGAACCATTCCACCAAGTAAAAGGCCACAAACAACTTTAAACTCTAAAATATCAACACTCTTTAAACCAGTAGCTGCAGCAAATGCAACAAATAGCGCTAAAGAAGTTAGAGCAGCAGAACCAATAGCAAAACCTTTTCCTATTGCTGCTGTGGTATTACCTAATGAGTCAAGTTTGTCCGTGATTTTTCTTACTTCTGGACCTAGTTTGGCCATTTCTGCGATTCCACCAGCGTTATCAGCAATTGGACCGTATGCATCAACTGACATAGTAATACCAATCGTTGAGAGCATACTGACTGCAGCAATACCAATTCCGTAAAGACCGAAGCTCATATATGATAAATAAATTGCCAGAACTATAACAATAATAGGTAGTGCCGTACTCATCATTCCGACTGATAAACCACTTATGATATTGGTTGCTACGCCACCTCTGCTAGAAGCTTCTGCAATTTCGTGAACTGGTTTCCCAGCAGTATAGTATTCGGTTATTCCACCAATTAATGATCCAGAAAAAAGACCAATTATAGAACATGTAAAAATACTTAAGATTATAGAACTTGATAGTCCAACACTAGAGCCTACATAGTTCAGTGAAAAATATCCAAAAACTAAGAATAATATCCCAGCAGTTAGAGAAGCTTTTCTTAGAACACCAGAGGGTTCAGAATTTTGAATTACGTCAACTACTTTAGTTCCAATAAATGAAGCTAAGGTTCCAACAATTATTAAGATAATTGGAAAACCATATAGTGCGAATTTTTGTTCAGGACCATATGCCATGCTTGAAGCTATTACAATAGTTGCAATTACTCCACCAACATATGATTCGAACAAGTCAGCTCCCATTCCAGCAACATCACCGACGTTGTCACCAACGTTATCAGCAATCGTTGCAGGGTTTCTTGGGTCATCTTCGGGTATACCCGCTTCAACCTTTCCAACCAAATCTGCTCCTACATCAGCAGCCTTGGTATAAATTCCACCACCAACTCTAGCAAATAATGCTACTGAGCTTGCGCCCATAGCAAAACCACCAATGTTGGTTGCAAAAGCTATTAGTAATTCTTCTGTTATAGTTGCGTTATTAAAGTAGAGCGTAAAGGCAACTGCTAGCCCTAGGATTCCTAAACTTGCAACAGAAAAGCCCATGACACTTCCACCTTTGAAGGCAGTTACAAGAGCTGGTCCTTGGCCACCTGTTCTTGCAGACTCAGCTGTCCTACTATTAGCAATACATGCTGAAGTCATTCCTGCCCATCCACAAGTCATAGATAGTGCAGCTCCTCCAAAGTAAGCCAAAGCAGTAGGTATTCCAAGAAAATAAAACAGTGTTGTTCCAACAACAAATACAAATATAACAATATATTTATACTCTTCTTTAATGAAAGACATGGCGCCATTATAAATTGTAACTCCAAGTTTCTTTTGGATATCACTTCCTCTTGCCATTGATCTTATATTTACGTAAGTCACCTGTGCATATATTAATCCTATAACTGCAAGAATTATTCCGCCATAAGTGACAAACTGATTTGTTAAATCCATAGTCTCCTCCTAATATGTGATTTGGTTTGGATAATATTTATTGAATTTTACTGTTAAATGTGTTCATTGCAAATGAAATAGACTTAAAAACAATGGAGTAAATTATATTTTTAGCTAAATTATTGATATTGTTGACAATTTTTGACTCATCTTTAGTGAACTTTGATAGTACATATTTATTAGTCATTGATTTTTCTAATGGCTTTCCGATACCAATCCTAATTCTTATAAAATTATTATTCCCAATATTCTCAATTATTGAATTAATTCCGTTGTGTCCTCCCGATCCCCCAGTATCTTTTATTTTTATTTGACCAACTTGTAAATCTAGATCGTCATATATAACTATTGTTTGGTTAGAGCTAATTTTGAAGAAATCTTTTACTTTTTTAACAGCTACCCCGCTGTCGTTCATATAGGTCTGTGGCTTTAGTAAAAGTAATTTCTTACCATCTTTATTTACGTTGGAATATAGTGAATTAAATTTGGAGTCGGTAATAGGGGAATTAATTTGTTCTGAGAATTTATCTATGAAAGAAAAACCTATGTTGTGCCTGGTGGATTCGTATTTCTCACCAGGATTTCCTAACCCAACTATCAACGCTATGTTGTTATTTGTCACTTTCTTCTTTGGAAGCATCGGACTCATCTGAGCCTTCTTCTCCCTCTGCATCAGTTGTTTCTTCTGTCACGAGTCGAGGAGCAAGAATACTGATAGTTGTACTCTTCGGATTAGACAAGATGGTCACTCCATCTTTTGGAGGAAGATCCTCAACAAACAAAGTATCGCCTATCTCTAAATCGCTTATATCAACAGTAATCTCGTTAGGTATTTTTTCTGGAACACATTCAATTAATACTTGATTAGAAAGTGTCTGTATTACTCCACCATTTTTTACACCCTCAGGTTTACCAATAAAATTTAAAGGACAAACTAATTTTAATTTTTCACCGTCTGTAATTTCATAAAAATCAAAATGCAAAGGCGCACTTGTTAAAGTATCGAGATGAGCTTCTTTTAGTAGAACTTTTCTTTTCTCGTCTGTACCTTCAATTGATATTGAGATTATAGTGTTCTCTCTTGCCTCCGTGGCACTCAGAACTCTTTTTAGTTCCTTTCCATCTATACTGATATTTATATTTTTCTTATTTCTTCCGTAAACAACTGCAGGTACAAGGCCATTCTTCCTAATCTTGTTATTTGCCTGTTTTCCGAGTTCCTGTCTTTTTTCGGCATTCATTTCAACAACTATCATTTTTTTCTCCTAAGAAAATAACTGACTAATAGATTTATTGTTCCTAATTCTATCTATTGCTTCAGCAATTAGATTAGATACGGTCAAAACTTTAATTTTATTAGACTTTTTTAACTTTTCTTGATTATCTATTGTATCAGTAATTATCAGTTCATCAATACAAGAATTATCAATATTTTCGAGTGCGTCCCCGGAAAGTACTCCATGAGTACAGAACATTGAGACGCTTTTAGCTCCAGATTTGACTAAAGCTTCAGCAGATTTAGCCGCAGTTCCTGCCGTATCAATCAAATCGTCAATTAATACAACGTTTTTACCCTTGACGTCTCCTATTACATTTGTTATTTCCGCTATGTTTGGACCAGGCCTTCTCTTGTCAGTCATAGCTAGCCCGGCGTCATCAAGCTTCTTGGAGAAGAACCTTGCCCTTTCCATGCCACCTGCATCAGGTGATGCGATAACAAAATCTCTATATTTATTTTTTATATATTTTATAGCAATTGGTGAAGAATAAAGATGATCAACTGGAACATCAAAGAATCCTTGAATTTGTCCTGCGTGGAGGTCCATAGTTACAATCTTCTGTATTCCAGATTTAATCAACAAATCACATACAAGCCTTGCAGTTATAGGAGATCTATCAGTTACTTTTCTGTCTTGCCTTGAATATCCAAAGTACGGAATAACTGCAGTAATTTCATTTACCGCAGCTCTTTTTAATGCGTCAACTATTATAAATAGTTCCATTAAGTTTTCATTTACAGGTCCAGAAGTTGATTGAATTACATATGCATTACTACCCCTAACACTCTCGTCAACTTCTACAAAAATCTCACCATCACTGAATCGTCTTATATTTAACTTTCCTAGAGGAACTTTTAGTTTCTTGCAGATTGCTTTACTAAGTTTTACATTTGAAGTTCCAGAAAAAATTTTTATCTTGTTCATAGAAAAATTGTAAAATATATGTTCTATAAAGTAAATTAAAATGATATGTTGTTACTTAAGAAGGTTTATTCTAAAAAAACTAATTCAGAGCTAAATTTATTAATTTATAACAATAAATATCTTTTTTATTTCTCTTTACTTACTTGTGAATATAGGTATACAGAAAGTCCAGTTTGGTTAAGAAACTTTCTTAAAGCCCCTGCTTTAGTTCAGCATGAGTTGGAAGGTTATTCTAAGGGAGAGGTTGAATATCTGATCTCGATTGGAAGAAGGTCTCTGGTAAACAACAAAATGTTTCCTATTTATGATCAAGTTTATATTGATATCTTTACTAAATTAGTTCTTAAGAAAGCCTAGGCTTTTTTTATTCTTTCAAGGTATTTGCCATCTCGAGTGTCAACTTTGATGATATCGTCAATATTAATAAAAAGAGGGACAGCGATATCTGCACCTGTTTCTAGTTGGGCCGGTTTGCTTCCACCAGTAACAGAGTCACCTTTAAGCCCTGGTTCTGTTGTTGATATTCTGAGTTCAACGCTAGTAGGAAGGTCTATTCCAATTATTTCACCTTCATAATTGAGAAGCTGAACATTCAATTCTTCTTTCATAAAGTTGGATTTATCTCCCACTATATTCTTCGATACTTCTATTTGCTCATAAGATTCCAAGTCCATAAAAGTGAAGCTCTCTGTGTTAGAGTAAAGAAATTGAGCATTCTTGTTTAATAAATCAGGAAGTTGAAATATATCCCCTGATCTGAAGCTTTTTTCTTGTGTTAGCCCACTAATAATATTTTTTAATTTTGTCTTCACTATTGGTTTCCTGGCTTGCATAACACGATGTTGAAATTCAACTATTTCCCATATTTCATTTTCTACAAGTATCTTTTGGCCTCTATAAAATTTAGTTGTATCAGTTGATCCCATTTTTTAATTCCTTAGACTTTTAAAAATTTAAGAACTAAATTAGTAATTAATTATTGTATCTAATCCTTACTGTTATTCTATCAGTAAATTTTTATATTATCTTATACTTTTCTTTCTATTCTTGTACAGGCTGAGAATCTTACCCTTTAGGTTTTTTTCAAAATAAATTCTTAAGGTCTTCGTAAATGATGGATTTTTCCCATCTGTACTTAAATTGATTCTTATATCTCTATTTATATTTATAGTTGAAGTAAATGAGAATTCACTGTCATTTTTGTCTGAGGCATTTGATACTAATATTTTCTTTGATTTTGCAGTAGCTACTATATCCCTGTTAACTCTAACACTATCAGTGCAAGCTAATACAAAGTCCTGGTTTCCAATATCACTTTTCCTAAATTTCCTTTTAACTATCTTTAGATTCTTATTTTGAGACTCAATCTTAAGAAGTGGTTTGGATACTACAGGAGAAATGAGCCTTACATGCCCTTCTTCTTTAAGGATTTTTTTTACTCTTCTAGTGGCAACTGTACCTCCTCCTATTACAAGCCATTTCTTTGATTCTAAACTGATGTTTAAATTAAGCATTTATAACATTATAGAATAAAATAAATATTAGATATAGGATAGGAAGAATAATCCCGATAATAGAAATATAAATGTAAACTTTTAAGATTTTCTTTGCTTTATAGCCAGGAACTGCAATTGCCTGTTCCTTAACTTTATTGAGTAAATTCCTAACAATATTAATCATTGTCCACATTTAACTTTTCTATGAAATTATCTATATCTATTGCTGGTAAAGTTGTAATTTGCAATGTGCCACGAGAAGTAAGTTCAATGGAAAGTTTGCTTATTGCCTCATTGTTTGGTGCTTCTACAATATTTATGAAATCAAAAGGTCCTAGAGTTGCAAATTGACCAAGTATCTTAATCCCCATAGCTCTTATCTCATC
>Ga0233427_10001127_pt1 | contig 30221 bp, 34 predicted proteins | sample SI_118_April2016_5_FD_179885 | JGI IMG/M metagenome (GOLD analysis project Ga0233427, IMG submission 179885) | Seawater microbial communities from Saanich Inlet, British Columbia, Canada - SI_118_April2016_100_MG | ecosystem: Environmental > Aquatic > Marine > Inlet | place: Canada: British...
CGCTCGCCCACTTCGGCGAAGATATCGGCGAGCATGGTGTTGAGGGCCCGGTGCCCCACCTGGCGTATCTCGTCGTTGCGCACATGCATCAGGCGCAATAGCTCGGTCGAATACATTACCCCGTAATCGATGCCGGCGGCCTCCAGCCGCTCTGCATAGAGCTTCGGCAACATAGCGGTGGCCCGGTCCAGGCTGTGCGGCCCGGACGGCATGCCCCAAAAGGCGCCGCGCACTTTGTTGAAGCCGGGGCGGCGCACAGCATCGTTATAGCGCGCCGCCACGTCGGGTCCGGCCACCTGTTTGACGTAATCGAGGATAGTTGCCGGCGCCTCGACCAGATGGCCATCGCCGTCGATGACCGGATGGCCGATAGATATTCGAATTTCCGCCGCCCGCGTGGGCGCGCCGATTTTGGCGTCCATGATTTCCTCCCAATTGGTTGCCGGCCAGTATAGCCCGGCTGCAAGTCTGCGCCGAGTTCAATTTTTGCAGTTGAACGCGGCCCCAAGTTCCCGCAATATTTGTCCATAAAAATAATTAGGCGAATATTCAGGGAGACGGCTTCGATGGACAGTGAGATCAAATGGCCGCAAAAGTCGCGGGAGATTCTAAACTGGGCGATGGATTCCAGCTATTGGAATGATTTCGCCTTTCGCGACGACGACATCATCATCGGCACCTGGCAAAAGGCCGGCACCACCTGGGTGCAGCAGATCGTCGCCCAATTCATATTCGAGGGCGAGACCGAGGGCCTGCCCATCGGCGACATGTCGCCCTGGCTGGATTTCCGCCTGCCGCCCTTGCCGGAAAAACTGCCCGCCGTCGAGGCCCAGGAGCACCGGCGTTTCCTGAAGACCCACTTGCCCCTGGATGCCATGGTGTTCGAGCCCACGGTCAAATACATCTATATCGCCCGGGATGGCCGCGACTGCGCCTGGAGCCAGTATAATCACCATTTCGCCCTTAACGACCTAGCCTATGACAGCCTCAATGCGCTGCCCGAAGCTGGCCCCTATTTGCCGCGTCCGCGCACCACCGACACACGGGAATATTACCTTGACTGGTTCAACGGCGATGGCGCCCCGTTCTGGCCGTTCTGGGAAAACATCCGCACCTGGTGGGAAGCGCGCGATCTGCCCAACGTCTATTTCCTGCATTTCCAGAACCTGGTGGACGACATGGAAGGTACCATGCGCAAGATCGGTGAATTTCTGGAAATCCCGATTGCCGAAGGCAAATGGGAGCAGATGGTCCACCAATGCACCTTTGATTACATGAAAAATAACGCCACCCTGAGCACGCCCTTGGGCGGCATCCTGTTCGAGGGCGGCGCCAAGTCGTTCGTCAATAAGGGCACCAACGACCGCTGGCGGGACACACTGACCGCCGACGACATCGCCGCCTACGAAGCGCGCGCCATCGCAGAGGTCGGCGAAGAATGCGCCCACTGGCTGGAGACCGGAAAATTTCTGTAGATACCTGCTGTTTGGGCGGAAAATCCTCGATAAATTATGATTAAATAATAATCATAATTTATTTTTGCTTATTATTTAATCATAAATAAAGTAAATCCTCATCGGAATTTTTGCCGGTATTTTAGGCGATGTTCCGTGCAACCTATTGATTTTATGTAATTATTTTTATCCACATACCATAACCACGAAACTGGCACGCCCCTTGCCATTAACAGGGGGCAGCGACAACAACCTTTTTCGTGGAGAATCTCATGTTTACCAAATTTCGCATACTCGCCGGGGCAAGCGTAATCGCACTAGGAACGATGATCGCGGGCACGGTCCAAGCCGCCGAAACCATCAAGGTCGGCATTCTGCATTCCCTTTCCGGCACCATGGCCATCAGTGAAACCACACTGAAGGACACGATGCTTATGCTCATCGACGCCCAGAACAAGAAGGGCGGACTGTTGGGCAAAAAACTGGAAGCCGTGGTCGTCGATCCCGCTTCCAACTGGCCATTGTTCGCCGAAAAAATGCGCGAGCTTCTTTCGGTCCATAAAGTCGACGTGGTGTTCGGCAACTGGACATCGGTCAGCCGCAAATCCGTTTTGCCGGTGGTCGAGGAATTGAACGGGATGCTCTTCTACCCGGTTCAGTATGAAGGCGAGGAAAGCTCCCGCAACGTCTTCTACACCGGCGCCGCGCCGAACCAGCAAGCCATCCCGGCTGTCAAATATCTGATGGGCGAAGACGGCGGCGAAGCCAAGCGCTGGGTTCTGCTGGGCACCGATTATGTCTATCCCCGCACCACCAACAAGATCTTGCGCGCCTTCCTGCACGCCAAGGGCGTCAAGGATGCGGACATCATGGAAAACTATACGCCGTTCGGTCATTCCGATTGGCAGACCATCGTCGCCTCTGTAAAAAAGTTCGCCTCGGCCGGCAAAAAGACCGCCGTGATATCCACCATCAACGGCGACGCCAACGTGCCGTTCTATAAAGAACTCGCCAACCAGGGCATCAAGGCCGAAGACATTCCGGTCGTCGCCTTCTCCGTCGGCGAGGAAGAGCTGGCCGGTCTCGACACCAAGCCTCTGGTCGGTCATCTGGCTGCCTGGAACTATTTCATGAGCGTCGAGACGCCGGAAAATGCCGCCTTTATCAAGCAATGGCACGCCTTCATCAAAGACAAGAAGCGGGTCACCAACGATCCCATGGAAGCCCACTATATCGGCTTCAACATGTGGGTGCAGGCCGCCAAGCAAGCCGGCTCGGTCAATGTCGATGCGGTCCGCCAGGCGATGTACGGCCAGAGGGTCAAGAACCTGACCGGCGGCGTGGCGGTGATGAACACCAACCATCACCTGTCCAAGCCGGTTCTGATCGGTGAAGTGCAGGCCGACGGCCAGTTCGAAACCGTCTGGAAGACCGATGGCGTGGTCAAGGGCGATGCCTGGAGCAATTTTATCCCGGAAAGCGCCAAGCTGACCGCCGACTGGACCTATCCTTGGGTCTGCGGCAACTGCAAAAAGCCGAAGTTCATGAACTAGGACTTGGCTAATAAGACTTGGCTAACCGTTAAATACCGTCGATTATCGACGGTCCAAATGGCCCGCTGGCGCACCCCGAGTGTTCCGGCGGGCCAACACTTAAGACAAAATGCGTGGCAGCGTTGATCAAATTACAATCCATATTTACACCGGGCTTGAAGTCCGCCTTGCTGGTCCTGGCGATTCTCTTGGGCGGCATCACGGCAGCAACCACCGGCGCCCAGGCGGGCGAGTTTGAAGACGCCCTGGCGTCCCTCGCCAAAGCCAAGACCAAGGGCAAAATCGCCGCTATTAATGTGATTGCGGCAAGCGGCGATGAGCGCGCCGCCGACGCCTTGACCGCATTCCTCGGCGGCAATCTATATTTCCGTAAAGCCGACAAAAAAATCCTGGTCGCAGAAAAAAGCGGCGCCGTCTATGTGCTGACCGATCCTCTGACGTCCAAGGAAATCGGCCAGTCCAAGAAATCAAAAATCAAAAAAATTCGCGTCAACAACCGCCTCCGCAAGCTCCTGCGCGGCGTGCTCGGCGGGCTGACCTTGCTGGCCAAAGACCCGGACAAACGCCGGGCGGCGGCGGATGCGGTGTTCAAATCCCGCGCCCTTTCCGCCATTCCGGTGCTCGAGCAGGCCATAGAGCGCGAACAAGTGGCAGGTGTAAAAGAGCGCTTGGTTATGGCACGCGCCGCAATTGCCCTCGACAAATCCAATATTGAGGCCGAGCGTTTGGCCGCCATCGCGACCCTGGCCGCATTCGCCGTGCCCGAAGTCCGCTCGCTTCTGGGCAGTATCGCCAATTCCAAGGCGTCAGAAGCCGTGCGCGCCGCCGCCGCCAATGCGCTTGTCGATATCGAAAGCCGGCTGGCTTTCTGGAACGGCGTCGGCAATGTATTCCAGGGCATCAGCCTCGGCTCTGTATTGCTGCTGGCCGCCGTTGGCCTGGCGATCACCTTCGGCGTCATGGGCGTCATCAACATGGCGCATGGCGAATTGGTAATGATCGGCGCCTACACAACATTCATGGTCCAGGAAGTGTTCCGTAATTATTTTCCCGAAGCCTTCGATTGGTCGATCCTGGTCGCCATTCCGGCGGCGTTCCTGGTGGCCGGCGCCTTCGGCATCGCCATCGAGCGCGGCGTCATTCGCTATCTTTATGGGCGGCCCTTGGAAACCCTGCTGGCCACCTGGGGCCTGAGCCTGATTCTGCAGCAACTGATGCGCACCATATTCGGGCCCACCAATCAGGAGGTCGGAAATCCGTCCTGGATGAGCGGCGCCGTCGAAGTGACCGGCGGGCTGGTGCTGACCTACAACCGCATGTGGATCATCGCCTTTTCGCTTATGGTGCTGATCTCGCTGGTGATCGTATTGAAGAAAACCGCCTTCGGATTGCAGATGCGCGCCGTCACCCAGAACCGGGCAATGGCATCTTCCATGGGCATCCGCACCGGGCTGATCGACGCGCTGACTTTCGGGCTTGGCTCCGGCATCGCCGGCATGGCGGGCGTCGCCATCTCACAGATCGACAATGTCAGCCCCAATTTGGGCCAGAACTATATCATCGACAGCTTCATGGTGGTGGTCTTCGGCGGCGTTGGCAATCTTTGGGGCACCCTGGTCGGCGCCTTTTCTCTCGGCATCGTCAACAAGTTCATGGAGCCCTTTACCGGCACCGTGCTTGCAAAGATTTTCGTGCTGGTGGCGATCATCCTGTTTATCCAAAAGCGCCCGCGCGGGCTGTTCGCGCTCAAGGGCCGGGCCGTGGAGAACTAGATCATGGCCTCCAACATGCTTGCCCCGGAAAACCGCTCCGGCTTCGCATTCCTGCTGACCGATACCGGCGGCAAGGTGATGCTCGCCATCCTGTTGTTCGCGGTCATCATAGTGCCTGTCTTTAACCTTTGGGTGCCGGAGACCTCGCCATTTCATCTGTCCACCTTCTTCGTCGGGCTGTTCGGCAAGTATCTTACGTTTGCACTTCTGGCACTCAGCGTCGATCTGATCTGGGGCTATTGCGGCATTCTCAGCCTCGGCCACGGCGCTTTCTTTGCCCTCGGCGGCTACGCCATGGGCATGCATATGATGCGCGAGATCGGCACAAGGGGCGTCTACGGCAATGCGCTCTTGCCTGATTTTATGGTGTTCCTGAACTGGAAAGAGCTGCCCTGGTACTGGCTCGGCTTCGATCATTTCTGGTTTGCGGCCATCATGGTGTTTTTGGTGCCCGGCGCGCTGGCCTTTTTGTTCGGCTGGCTGGCCTTCCGGTCCCGCGTCACCGGAGTCTATCTTTCGATCATCACCCAGGCCATGACTTTTGCCCTGATGCTCGCCTTTTTCCGCAACGATATGGGTTTCGGCGGCAACAACGGGCTCACCGATTTCAAAGATCTGTTGGGCTTCAATTTACAAACCGACGGCACCCGGGTTGGACTGTTTATCGCCTCGGCGGTGGCCTTAGGCCTGGCCTATGTGCTTTGCCGTTACATCATATCGTCGCGCTTGGGCCGCGTGCTGGTGGCGGTTCGCGACGCCGAGAGCCGCACCCGTTTCCTCGGCTACCGGGTGGAATATTACCAACTCTTCGTGTTTACCATTTCGGCCATGCTGGCGGGCATCGCCGGCGCCCTCTACGTGCCCCAGGTGGGCATCATCAATCCGTCCGAATTTACGCCCGCCAATTCCATAGAGATCGTCATCTGGGTGGCCATCGGCGGGCGCGGCAGCCTCTACGGCGCGGCCTTAGGCGCGGTGCTGGTCAATTACGCGAAATCCTATTTCACCGGCGCTCTGCCGGAACTGTGGCTGTTCGCCCTCGGCGCATTGTTTATTCTTTCGACCATATTCCTGCCCAAAGGCATCGTCGGGACGCTACCGGCCTTTAACGCCGGTGCCGGAGCACGCGCTTTCGCGGCCCGCATCATCGGCCGGGTGCGCCAAAACCTGGGCGGCGCGCCATGACGCCCGCCGAAGCAGCCGGCCAAATGCCGGATCAATCGCCGGACACGATCCTCTATCTGGATGGCGTCACCGTCAGCTTCGACGGCTTCATGGCGCTCAATAACTTAAGCCTCTATGTGCTGGCTGGCGAGTTGCGCGCCATCATCGGGCCCAACGGCGCCGGCAAGACAACCATGATGGACGTGGTGACAGGCAAGACCCGGCCCGACCGAGGCAAGGTCCTGTTCAACGGCATCACTGACTTGACGCGCATGGACGAGGCGCGCATCGCCAATCTGGGCATCGGCCGCAAGTTTCAAAAACCCACCGTGTTTGAGCACCACACCGTGTTCGATAATCTGGAACTGGCCCTGGCCGGCGGGCGCGATGTGTTCCAATCGCTTCTGTTCAAGTTGTCGGGCGCTCAGAGCGACCGCATCGACGAGGTGATGGAGATTATCGCCCTCGAAGAGGCCCGCTTCGCCGAGGCAGGATCGCTCAGCCACGGCCAGAAGCAATGGTTGGAGATCGGCATGCTATTGATGCAGGAGCCCGATTTGTTGCTGGTCGATGAGCCCGCTGCCGGCATGACCGACGCCGAAACCGAACAGACGGCGATCCTGTTGAAACGCATTGCCGGCGATCATTCTGTGGTTGTTGTGGAGCACGATATGGAATTCGTGCGCGCCCTCGACTGCCGTGTTACCGTCCTCCACGAAGGCCGGGTGCTGGCCGAAGGCTCGCTCGAAAAAGTGCAGAACGACGAGACCGTGATCGAAGTTTATTTGGGGCGCTGATCGGATGCTGCAGGTAGAAAACATCGATCTTTATTACGGCGCCAGCCAGGCGCTGAAATCGGTCGCTATCCGCGCCGAGATCGGCAGGGTAAGCTGCGTGTTGGGCCGCAACGGCGTTGGTAAAACCAGCCTTCTTCGCGCCATCGCCGGCCACCAACCGATCCGTGCCGGCCGGGTGCTATGGGAAGAGGAAGACATATCTGGTTTCGCGCCCTATGACCGAGCGGCGCGCGGCATTGCCTATGTACCGCAAGGGCGCGAAATCTTTCCGCTGCTGACGGTGCTCGAAAATCTGCAAACAGGCTATGCGGCCCTGCCACGGGCGCTCCGCCACGTGCCCGACGAGATATTCGATCTGTTTCCGGTGTTGAAGGAAATGCTGACCCGGCGCGGCGGCGATCTTTCCGGCGGACAGCAGCAGCAACTGGCCATCGCCCGCGCCCTGGTGACCCGGCCACGCTTGTTGATATTGGACGAGCCCACCGAAGGCATCCAGCCATCAATCATCAAGGATATCGAACGGGTGATCCGGCTGCTGACCGAGCGTGGCGACATGGCTATCCTGTTGGTCGAGCAATATTTTGATTTTGCCCGCGCCCTTGCCGATATTTACGCTGTCATGGACCGGGGCGAGGTGGTGATGGACGGCGAGGCAGCCCAGATGGTGGAAGCCGATGTTAGACGCTACCTCACCGTTTGAGGCGCAAACGGCCAAGGTCGATGGCCGCGCCGAGATAAGCTTCGCCCATCGCGGCGGCCAGACCAGACTGGCCCATCTTTATCAGCACGAACCCTTGCGCGTCCTCTTTCCGGCGCCGGCCAACGGCGATATTCCACAAGCCGCCTTAGTAACCACGTCCGGCGGGCTGGTGGGCGGCGATCATTTGGCCATCACCATCACCAATGAAGCCGGCAGCTCCGCCATGGCCGTCGCCCAGGCCGCCGAGAAAGTCTATCGCTCCACCGGCGAAGACTGCGTCATTGACGTCGATTTGAACGCCGAGGACGGCGCTTGGTTGGAGTACCTTCCCCAGGAAACCATTTTGTTCGACGGCGCCCGGCTAAGGCGCCAGACCAACATCCATGCCCATCCGAATGCCCGTCTGCTGGCCGGCGAGATTTTGGTGTTCGGGCGTATCGGGCGCGGCGAGCGCATGCAATCTGGGCTAGTCCGCGACGCCTGGAAGGTATCCATCGGCGGCCGCCTCACCTGGGCCGATGCCTTGCGCCTGGACGGCGATATAGTTGCCCAACTGGACCATCCAGCAGGGCTCGGCGGCGCCGCATCCATGGCAACGGCGGTCTATGTGGGACCGGATGCAGCGGATCATCTGGACTATGGGCGGGCGTTTTTCAGCAACTGCGAAGATGGCGTCATCGGCGGCGCCAGCCTGGTCAATGGCGTGGCTACTGCTCGCTGGATCGGCGCGGATGCGCAAATTCTACGCAAATCATTTGCCGATTACTGGGCGGGCCTGCGCGCCCGCATCATGGGTTACCCGGCCAGACTTCCAAGACTCTGGCACGTATAAGGAGGCATGCTATGAATTTGACACCAAGGGAAAAAGACAAGCTGCTGGTGGCCATGGCCGCCGAAGTGGCTAGGAAGCGGCTTGGCCGGGGGGTCAAACTGAACTACCCCGAAGCCATCGCCCTGATCAGTGATTTCGTTGTCGAAGGCGCCCGCGACGGGCGCAGCGTCGCCGAGTTAATGCAGGCTGGAGCCGAAGTTTTGGAACGCGGCCAGGTCATGGACGGCATTGCCGAAATGATCCACGACATCCAGGTGGAAGCCACCTTCCCGGACGGCACCAAGCTGGTAACCGTTCACGAACCGATCCGCTAGGAGGGCGATATGATCCCAGGAGAAATTATCCCTGCCGAGGGAACCATCACTCTCAATGCGGGCCGCGAAGTCAGCGTCGTTGCCGTCACCAATACCGGCGACCGGCCGGTTCAAGTCGGCTCCCACTATCATTTCTATGAGACCAACGAAGCGCTGGAATTCAAGCGGGATGCGGCCAGAGGTATGCGCCTCGACATCCCCGCCGGCACCGCCGTCCGCTTCGAGCCGGGGCAAACAAGAGACGTGCAGTTGATCCCTTATGCAGGCAAGCGGGTGGTGCACGGCTTCAATGCAAAAATCAAAGGCGAGCTGGGGGATTGATCGATGGCATATGAAATTGAACGCCCGGCCTATGCGGCCATGTTCGGCCCCACGGTCGGTGACAAGGTGCGCCTCGCCGATACGGAATTGTTCCTCGAAGTGGAAGAAGACCGCACCATCTATGGCGAGGAGGTCAAGTTCGGCGGCGGCAAGGTGATCCGCGACGGCATGGGCCAATCCCAGGTTAGCCGCGCAGACGGCGCCGTCGATACGGTCATCACCAACGCGCTGATCGTCGATCACTGGGGCATCATCAAGGCTGATATCGGCATTCTGGACGGGCGTATCGCAGGCATCGGCAAGGCCGGCAATCCCGATATCCAGCCCGGCGTCGATATTATCATCGGCCCCGGCACCGAAGCCATCGCCGGCGAAGGCCGTATCCTGACCGCCGGCGGCATCGACGCCCACATCCATTGGATTTCACCGCAACAGGTGGACGACGCGCTCTATTCCGGCATCACCACCATGCTCGGCGGCGGCACCGGCCCGGCGGAAGGCACCAACGCCACCACCTGCACCCCCGGCCCCTGGCATCTGGGGCGCATGTTGCAGGCCGCTGAAGGCTTGCCCATGAATTTGGGCTTTTTCGGAAAGGGCAACGCGTCCTTGCCGGGCGCGCTCACCGAACAGGTGGACGCCGGCGCCTGCGGTCTGAAACTGCACGAAGATTGGGGCACGACGCCGTCGGCCATCGACAACTGCCTCAACGTCGCCGAAGACGCCGACGTACAGGTGGCCATTCATACCGATACCCTTAACGAGTCCGGCTTCGTTGAAAACACCATCGCCGCCTTCAAAGGCCGCACCATCCACGCCTTCCACACCGAAGGCGCCGGCGGCGGCCATGCACCCGATATTATCCGCCTCTGCGGCGAGGCCAATGTGCTGCCGTCTTCGACCAACCCGACGCGCCCGTTTACGATCAACACCATCGATGAGCATCTGGATATGTTGATGGTTTGCCATCATCTGGACGCGCGCATCCCCGAAGACGTGGCCTTCGCCGAAAGCCGCATCCGAAGGGAAACCATTGCGGCGGAAGATATCTTGCATGACCTCGGCGCCTTTTCGATGATCGCGTCGGACAGCCAGGCCATGGGCCGGGTTGGCGAGGTGATCATCCGCACCTGGCAGACCGCCGACAAGATGAAGCGCCAGCGGGGGCCGCTTGCCGATGAGGTGGGCGACAACGACAATTTCCGCATCAAGCGCTATATCGCCAAATACACCATCAACCCGGCTATCAGCCACGGCATCGCAAACCATGTGGGCTCGGTGGAGGTTGGCAAGCTGGCCGATCTGGTGTTGTGGAAGCCCATGTTCTTTGGTGCCAAACCGGACATTGTGTTGAAGTCGGGCACCATCGCCGCCGCTGCCATGGGTGATCCCAACGCCTCCATCCCGACGCCGCAGCCGGTGCATTACCGGCCCATGTTCGGCGCCTTCGGCAAGTCCCTGACCGCCAGCGCGGTTACATTCATGTCGGAAGCGGCGCTGGCCAACGGCACGGCGGCAAGCCTCGGCCTCGAAAAACCGGTGCTCGGCGTCTCAAACACCCGCAACGTGACCAAAAAAGACATGGTGCATAATGATCTGACGCCGAAAATCGAAGTGGACAGCGAGACCTACGAAGTGCGCGCCGACGGCGAATTGCTGACCTGCGAGCCCGCTCAGGAACTGGCCCTGGCGCAGCGGTATTTCTTGTTTTGAGGGGACATTGATGCGGCGCGTAACGGCAGTCAAACAGGCAAGCGAATGGCGCGGCGAAGAGGCCTCCGCCTCGGTTACCCTTGCCTTCGATGACCGCCACCGGCGGCGCATCAAATTGACCGATGATGACGGCCACGATTTCCTGCTCGATCTGGCCGAGGCCGCCCGCCTGGAAGACGGCGATGGGCTGGTGTTGGAATCGGGAAGCATCATCGCCGTTGCCGCCGCCGATGAAGACGTGCTCGACATCACTTGCGCCAACGCCGCCGAGGCAGCGCGCATCGCCTGGCATATCGGCAACCGGCACACGCCGGTTCAGGTGCTGGCGGACGGTGGCTTGCGTATCGCCTATGACCATGTGCTGGAAGCTATGATCAAAGGGCTCGGCGGGCGCCCCGAACGGAACCGCGCCGCCTTCGCTCCGGAACCCGGCGCCTATGCGGAAAGCGGCCATGAGCACTGAACCAATCACCGATGAGGCCCTTTACCGGCTGATGGCCTGGCTGTCGCCGGGCTTTCCGGTGGGCGCCTATGCCTATTCCCACGGGCTCGAATTCGCCGTCGAAGATGGCCGCGTTACCGATGAGAAAAGCCTTTGCACCTGGATCGAAGGAATTTTGAGCTTCGGCGCAGGCGCCACCGACGGGCCGCTGTTCGCCGCTGCCTGGCGGGCGAACGGCGATGCGGCGTTGCTGGAAATTGCCGAACTGGCTGATTGTTATCGCGCCACGGCGGAAATGGCGCTGGAGTCCGGCGCCCAAGGGGACGCCTTCCTGGGCACCGTTGCCGAGACCTGGACATCAGCGGACTTTGCCCATCATGCGGACATACTTCGCGGACAAGGCCGGCCCGTCGCCTACGCCATAGCCGTCGGGGTGGCGGCCGCCGATGCTGGCGTTCCTTTGCGCGCCACGCTGATCGCCTATTTCCATGCCTTCGCCGCCAACCTCACCTCGGCGGGGGTGCGTCTGATCCCGCTGGGCCAGGTGGCCGGGCAACGCATCATCGAAGCATTGCGCGGCCCGGTCAGCGCCGCCGCCAACGCAGCCATGCAAACGCCGCTGGACGAAATCGGTAGCGCCGGGGCGCTGATCGATTGGACCTCCATCGCCCACGAAACCCAATATACGAGGCTGTTCCGATCATGACCCAAAGCACCACGCCTTTACGCGTCGGCATCGGCGGGCCGGTGGGCACCGGCAAGACCGCCCTGCTTGACCGGCTTTGCAAGGCCTTGCGCGGCACCTATCAGTTGGCTGCCATCACCAACGATATCTACACCCGCGAAGACGCCGAGTTCCTGACCCGGTCGGGCGCGCTGGAGGCGGAGCGCATCACCGGCGTCGAGACCGGTGGCTGCCCGCACACCGCGATCCGCGAAGACGCGTCCATGAATTTGGCGGCGGTTGCTGATATGAGCCAGCGCTTTCCGGACCTGGATGTAATTTTTATCGAATCTGGCGGCGACAATCTGGCAGCCACATTTTCGCCGGAGCTGGCGGATATCACTATCTATGTCATCGACGTGTCGGCGGGCGACAAGATCCCCAGAAAAGGCGGGCCCGGCATCACCCGCTCGGATTTGTTGGTCATCAACAAGACAGATCTGGCTCCCTATGTAGGCGCCGATCTGGCGGTCATGGAGCGGGACGCCAAGAAAATGCGGGGAGCCAAGCCGTTCGTGTTCACCAATTTGAAGACCAATAGCGGCCTTGATGATGTGAGCCGTTTCCTCGTCGACGCCGGCGGGCTGGACCGTTGATCCAACGGCTGCCTCGTGTGGCCATGACCGAGGGTGCGGACATGGTGCGGAAAGAGATTTAAGGGCTCGCCGACTTCGCTTCCAGCCGGCGGATTTCCATGCGCCGATTGATGGCATGGGTGGGCCGGCGCTTATCGGCCAAGCGCTCTTCGCCGCGCCCGGTGGCTTGCAGGCGCGCCGGCTCTACCCCGAAATTGCGGATCAGATATTGGCGCACCGCCTCGGCGCGCTTTTGCGACAAGGCCTTGTTGGTAGCCGCCAGCCCGGACGCATCCGTATGGCCGATAATCTCGAATGCGCCCGCCGACAATTCCTTGGAGACAAGCGCATTGCCCAATTCGCGCATCTGGTCCTTGGCCCGGGGCGTCACGGAGGCATTGTTCACGCCGAATTGGATATTGAGATCGAGCGCCGCGACGTTACCCAAGCGCTCGATCAGCACATCCGTGGTGACGATACCCGCCGTCTGGGCGAAAGCCGGCGGAACGGTCGTTGCCGCCAAAATGGCGAGGGCTAGAGCCCAGCGCCATCCAAACTTCCTAATGCGGTCGGTATTCATGGCGTCGAATTTGACAGCTATTGGTCGACGGCACAATTAGGGAAGCTACGGCTTCCGCCGATCAGCGCCGAAACGCTGCCGGGGCTGGGCTGAAAACTGGCGGGTATCGGGGATGGTCATAGCAATGCGGCGCATGGCGTCATCGATCATCGAAGGCAGCCGGTCGCCGTCGCCCTGCACCCAGCCGGCACTGATCGCGGCGCCGCCAAGACCCAGAGGAGACAGCGGCAGCCCGCCATCGCCGCGCCGCGCCTTGTGCCGCGCATACCAAATCTGAAAGCCGTCGCCAGCGCGCTCGATGGTCAATTGCAGCTCCACATCCATCTGCGACCAGAAAACAACAAAGGTATTATCGATAGTTTTTACCGACGGCACGGCGAAATGCTTGCAGCCCGTGGCGGCAAGATAATGATTGCGATCGAACGCGCTGTTCATATCGACCACCAATTTGCGCACCAGATGGCGGCGCTCGGCGGGGCCGATGACCCGGCCCAGGCGCTGGCTGAGATGGCGCGCCGCCGCCAATTCCACCATGGCGCTGATTTTCGGGTTTTTGACACCCTTCGCCGGCATCACCGTCACGCATTCGGGCAGATCGGTGTAATAGGCGTCGGTAACTTTATAGAAGACCTCGCGCGCAAAAGGCAGCGACGAGGCGCTATCAGGATCGGCCTGGCTGTAGGTGGTGGTCATGCAGCCGGTCAGAACAAGCCCTAGCCCGGCCATCACTGCCAGCTTTTTGATCCGCTCAATTTTCATGCCGGGCACCTCCGGGTGATGGGCCGCAAATTTATTTCGCCGGCAACGGCACGGCCATCGGCACTGATCTCGCCGATGCTGACCCCCAATGGCGTCATCCGGTAGGTGGCGCGGATATGGCCCATGGAACGGTAGGACTTGCCCAGCAACTGGCCGAGTCCGCCCAGCAATCTGGCATCGACGGCGCGCGGGAAGATGCGCACCGAAGAAACCTTGGCGCGCCGGAGCCGTTGCAAGGCCCGCAATTCGGACGCCTCTTCCGGTGACAGGCGGCCCGAGACCTGGCGCACAAAACCGGAATAGCGGTCCAGATTGATGCGCCACGGACGGGCGCCGCCGTTGGCCGTATAAAGCTGGCCAGAGCCATCAATGACCGCCGTCTTCATGCCATAACAGGCGATGAAGCGCCGGTATAGCCGGTTGGAGGCGCGCACCGAGTTGGGCCAGGCGAGCTCGATCTCGGGGCCCTCGCCATGTTCGAGAATGCGTAACGCAACACGCCCCGATGTGGCCGCCTTAGCGCTGACTTCAATTTTCGCGGGCTTCGAGGTGGGCGCCGGTTTGGCGCGCTCTTGGGTTTGTTGTTGGGCGGCGCGCTGCGCCTTGAAGCGGGCCAGGGCATCGAACTTTTCTGGCTTCGTCGGCGCTTTACGAGCGCGAAAGGCCTGCATGTCCGGCGGCGGCGGGTTTTGCACGGCCGGCTCCGCGGGCGTGATCGGCTCGGGCTTTTGCACTTGCGGCGCCGGTTTAAGGACCGCCTTCATGACCGGCCTGGGAACCGCTTTGGCGGTGGGCTGCAACGGCTCGATCCTGGGCTCGGCTTTCGATGGCAACCGCATGGCTTTTATGGGTTGCGGCTTAGGCGCCGGAGCCGGTTTGGCTTGCGCTTCGGGGGCGGGAGCGGGGGCAGCCGGCGGCGGCGGCAGGAGTACTGCCTGAAGGTGGGGTTGAGCGGCCGTCTCGGCGGGCTTTTGCATCTGGCGCTCCGGCGCTTGGCGCGCTTTGACCGGCGCCGGCCGGCCCTCCGTCCATTGGAGGGCCAGCCAGGCGCCGATCAGGAGGCTAAGAGCGCAAGAGGTGCCGGCGATGATACGGTCGCGGCGCATTGGGCTAGTTCGCCAATTTGTCGGCGAAGAAGATTTCCATGTCCTGGACCAGACGGTTCAATTCCCGCGCCCTTTGCCGGGGGGTCATGAATTTTGGCGCCGGCGCGGGCTCCATCTTCTGGGCAGTGACGATGACCTTGCCAGTACCCACCGGGGCGGCAGGCGGCGGCGCCTTGTGCACGGCCACCACCGGGATCTCCTTGGCGGCGGTCAGCACCGGCGCTTTTTTCACCGGCGCTGGTCTAGGCGCGGGCGCGGCTTCTTGAGTGGCCGGCTTGGGCTCTGCGGCGACAATCGTATCGGTCTCGTCATCGGTAACTTCCTTATCCACCATGGAGAAGAATTTTTCCGCCTCGTTCATGCGCTCGGCATAGACTTGCTCGTAAAGTTCCTTGGCTTTGGCTGCGATATCTTCCTTTGAGACAACAGGCACCGGAACGGCTGTGTCGGTTTTGAAAAAATCGGCGCCGCCGGGACCGACCGCGAGGTAGGCCAGGGCGCCGATCACAACGACATTGAACATCAGGAATTTCATGATTGCTCTCCAATGCGAAGGGTTACAGGTGTGGATCTCAAATAGGTGTCGGTGATGTGGATGGCGGCGCGCAGGGCGGCGGACACTGGCAGGCCGATCACCGTGGTCATGAAGGCAAGGCTGAAGTGGGAAGTCAGCTCGCCAATAATCGTTTGCACGGTTTCGGCGTTGACCTCTTGCCCGGCCAGGGTACCGATGCCGAGGCTGATACCCAAGAGCGTATAGGTGAGAGCAACGGTGGCGACACCGCCGGCCAGATGCGATGCCGCTTCGAGCCAGACATCGCCGTTCAGGCCTACCCGCCGCCGTTCAACCATGCGCACCAAGCAATAGGCGAATCCGGCCAGCATGATGCCGAGGATGACCATGAAGGTAGCGGAGAAAACTTCCCGCGCCCAATCGGCAATCTCGCGAAGCTCCATCCCCATGAGGCCTGAGGCAACCGCGGCGATTAGCACCCCGGTGCCGAGGACCAGGCTGATACTCTTCGAGCCCGATCCGGCGATGGCTAGAATATTTCCCATCGATCCCAACTCCTAGCGACGGCGCGTGGTGGCCGACATGACCGTCTGGGTGGAAACGCCGATCTGTTCCAGCCACGCGTCGAGCACATTCAAATTCTTTTCCACGGACGCATGGATAAGGAAAGACAGGTCATAGTTTTCGAACAAGCGGCGGATATTGCGGGTGTTGCGGCCCTTGAGGCTGGGATCGCGCAAGGCCATGCGTTCGAGATCCACCAGGCGGCGCTTGAACAATTCCACCTTGGCGTGACGCTCGTCGGTTTTCAGTTCCGGGTTGAGCATGGTTTCGATAGCAATGGCACGCTCGCGTTCGAGGTTTTCAACGGTGCCCGCGATTGCGGAAGGCGCGAAGCTGATGGCCGCAACTGCTACGGCCATGGCGGCCGTCAGGGACAGGATTTTTTTGTTAAACGAATGGATCATGACGATAACTCCTTAAACGTGGTTCAGTTGCTGAGGAAAATATTGATGGCCTTGCCCACGGTGCTGATCCCGGGGCTGTCACTGTCGGCGAGGTCCGCATCCAGCGTCGTCTCGGAAAGAGCCAGCGCATCGAAGGCGACGTTTTTCGCCATATAACCGAGGATGGTGTCTTCCTGATTGAGGAGCGCCATGTCGGCTTGCGCTCCGGCAAGAAGGTGGCGCACATATTCGGACTTGGTCAGCGCCTGACCACCAACTTCGGCGGCTGTGTTCATCTTGTGGTTTTTGATGCGTGCATAAAGTTTTTCGATGTTGGCCATGTTCTCGGCGTACTTGACCGTGTATTTGCTTTCCGTGCCCGATGACGCCTTGAAGATGGCCACGTCCACATTGTCGAACGAAGACTTGAAGCGCGCGCGCGCCGCATCCTGGCGCTTGATCAAATCGCGCCGCCCGGGCGTTAACGAGGCTTGCCGCTCGCCCATGGTCTTCAGCATCCGCTCGAACAATTTCTGCTTGGTCAAAAGATGCTTTCTTTGCAGATCGTTCTTATTTGCGACCAGCTCGATATAGGCGCGCTTTTCGGCGAGCAATTGATGGCGAAGTTCGGTCCGGGTCTCGCCCTCGGCGGTATCGATGGCGTTCTTCAGATCGATCAGCGTGGCAATTTTCAGCCTTTCGTCGTCCGCCAAGGAACTAATGGCCAGGCCAAGACCAGATTCCCGGAAATCATGTTCGATGGATTTCTTAAACACGGTAGACGGCAGCTTGACCAATTTTTCCGAAGCCCGGGGGCTCCAGGTGGGATTGGCCACATCGGTTGCCGCATTTGCCGGGCCTGCCATGGCGACGGAGCCGGCGATCAGGGCCGCCAGGGCCACGCCATGCATAAGGTGGCTAAGCGGGGAGACGGTTGCGTTTGAATTGGACATTTGTACTCTCCTTTTGTCCCGATAAGACCTTAGTTGGTCTTCCAATAGCGGACCCGGCGCAGTTCCGACTTCACCGTGGAATTGACGTTGGCGACGGAAAACTCACCGAGCGCGGTGTAATCGCGAAGACCCAACAAAATCTCCATGGTATCGACGAAAGACGAGCCGTCGGCGTAATAGAGATCCTTGTCGGCGAAGGTGGCTTTGAATTTTTCAAGATTGGCGCGGGCCTGGACCACGTCGCCGCCCTTGAAATGGTTCTGCACGCCGAGGGCATAATTGCGCATGCGCTCTTCGACAGGCACCAAAGATGCGCGCTCGCCGAGACCGGCTTCGCACTTGGCAAGCAGTTGGGCGCTTTGGGTATAACGGGCCGGTGCGCTTTCGGTGCGGGCGCTTTGATCAGCCACCATTGCATCGTTGTTGCACTGGCGGTACTCACGGACGGCGCCAATATTTTCGAAATTTTGTACACGGCTGCCGATGGCCGGATAAAGATCCCCGGTAGCCATATTGCAGGCGCCGAGGCCGACAGCAGCGACGGCTATAATGGCGGTCCGGCGGGTCCGGGATTTCAGAGACTTGGAAACTTTGGTCATGGGATAAACCTCCTTGTTAAAAGCTCCACCCGTTATGGCGGGGCCAGGGAGGTTTTTTCGGGAGGCGGCGAAATTTAAATTATCGGGCGCTGACCCGGTGATTGTGGATAGCCAACTTGATCTGCTTTTTCGCCAACACCGAAAGGGCGGCCACGAGATCTTCTTGCCCTTGCAGACGCGCCAATTCAGCCCCGAGGGGCGTATCCGACGACAACACGGCGAGGTCATAGGCGAACGGCGCATCGGCTTTTTGCGGGAGCTGGATGGTCCAGGTTTGGGCTCCGCTGACCGGCAGGCTACCTGCCAGGGATGCCGGCTTTTTAGCGGCTTGCACGAAGCGGCCCGACTTCACACGCAAAAAAGCGGCCAGATATTTGCCGGTGCCATCGAATTCAAAGCGGAGGCCGCAGGTATCACCGCGCCCGCTTTCCCCGTGGTCGCCGCCCGTAATTTTCTGGACCGATTTCATAACCGGATCAGCGCCGCCGAAATGCACCTGCATACAGGTACCGCCGGCGGGCGGTGCCAGACGCTTGATGGCCACGGTGATTTTCGGCAGCGTTGGTTTTGGCTTAATGACGGCCACCGCAGGCGGCAGCACCGGTTTCACTATGGGAGCCGGTGGAGCGGGTTCTTCTTGGGCCACCTGGGCGCCGGCCACAAAAGCTTTAAGTTCTTCGCTCCATTCGGCGAATTCCTCCGGTTGCAGCGCCGCAAATACCGCGCCGCCAGCCAAAACCAAGATAAGAGTGGCCAAAGCGATGTTGCGCGCCGAGCCGGACTTTGCCTCTGTGCCACTGATAACGAGCGCCGAATTCGGCGCCCCGGCGAGGCCGAGAATTTCGCCCGCCTGGCCAGCATTTTCGGCGCCAAATACCTGCACGCCGTGATCGGCCGCTGCGGCGCGGGCGTCGCTTTCGTTGACGCCGGCGGCGGTGATCACAGCGACCGCCTTGCCCAAGCCCGCCCATTCGGCGAACAGATCAAGCGTGGCCTGAATTTTGGCGGCCACGTGATCCACCTCGGTCACGTTCAGATGATAATCAACGCAGCCGGTAGCCCAGATGATCTCGTCTGCGGCGGCAATATCTTCGACCAGGCGGTGCTCCGGCGATGCGTGCAAGGCATGCACCAGATACATGCCCAACTGCCAGCTATTGCCGGTATCGATGGGCCCGGAAACATCGACGCGGAACGAGGCGGCATCGAACGGGCCAAATTCCCGCTCGACGACGCCGCTGCCGGGTTTGACGAACTGATCATAAAGTTTGGAAACGGGCAGCACGTTGGTGGTCCGGTTTACACAGACCATTGATTGGGGCGCCCGTTCCGGCGTTAATTGCAGAACCTGAACAGGCCCGCCGGTAGTGGCGATAAATACGGCGCAGCTTTTCACTTCAAAAAGACTTCTGTATCCGGATCCTGTAACAACGTGATTATTTCGGATGTCACCTCGACGATCAACTGGGCAATGCCGTCGTAAAATTCGGGCAACTCGGTGCGGTGATAGACATCACCGGCACCCATCAGATGCATGACCTTGGGATCGTGCGAACCGGCCTGGGTCAATTCGACAATCACATAGACCTGACCCGGCGCCGCCTCGGACGGCTGGATCGAAATCCGGCAATCGGCGCCTTCGCGGACATCAATGTCATCGGATGCAGCAGCCATGGCGCGGGGCACATGAAAGTCGGAGGCGCAGCTTAACAAATCGTGGAAGGCGGCGCGGATCGGGGCGCTGGTCTTCAGCGCCGCTTCCACCTTGGACGCCGCCGGATCGGCATGGCCGAGGGCGAAGGCGTACAGATCCGCCGGCGCGACGGCGGCGACGTTATCGGTGCCGGTGGCTTCTTCCAGAACATCGTTCATGGCGGCGAGCCCACCGAAAATTTCGCGGGCATCATCGATCTGTTTATCGTCGGTTATTGTGTAGCTGGTCATTGAACGTCTCCGTAGAGGGTTTGAAACCGGGCGGCGAAGGTGGCCCGGTCGGAGGCAAAGCGCTCGGCCAAATCGGGCGGCGCATTATCGAAGGCGGCGGCGGTCTTGATATAGCGGCGCAGCAAGCCTTCCATGGCCACCAAGGCGCCGGCGCCGATGCGAAAACCTTCGATCTGATCGTCAGTCTCGAGCACGGATTCTTCGAAGCCCTTGCGCACGATTTTGCGAAACACCGCTTCGGCTTCGGCGCCGATCTCCGCCAAGGCGGCGGCGTCCACTTCGGCCAGCGCGTCGTTGTTTCGAGCCGCCTCAAACGAGGTTTCTGGCGCATCGCCGAACAGGGAAACCACGTTGCCAGCCTGGCCGGCCCCGCTGGTCAGCACATGATAGGCGGCCTTTTGCAGTTGTTTGACGTGGTCCAGGATGGCTTCGAAGCCGGCGACTTTGTCCCGGTATTCAAATGCGTCATCGCAAGTGATCCGGGTCTCGATGGAGGCGCGACCGCGCTTGACCTGAAGATCGTTGGTGATGCCGGCCTGAATGGGCCCGAAACTTTCCAGGCGCAAAAATGCCATGGCGAGGCGTTCCGCGTAGGGGCCGTACTGCATCAGCGCTTCGATCGGCTTTTGCTCGCTTTCTTTCTTGAAGAACTTGATATCAGCAGCGGCGCCCTCGGCCAAAACCGCCAGCGGCGATTGCCAGTCGGAAAGCGAAAATATATCGCCCGCCTGATCATCGGGCTCCACCTCGTGGGCTTCAAAATCAGTGCCGATTACGGCGGACCGCTCGACCGCGTCGGTGCGCCCGCCCATTTCGAAGGATTTCATAAACTCGACAAATCCCTCGAACACGGTTTTGTAGACGCGAAAATCGCCGGCATCATTGTTCGATACCCAGAAATCCAGGACCGTTTCGTCGTCCACGTGGATTTTATTGTCAACCGTGCGGGCGCGCAGGAATGTCAGGATGGCATTGAATTTATCATCATATTTGGAGCGCTGGATATGCTTGCGCCGATATTGGCGGACGATGGACGAAAGGGCGTTGGCGGAATCTTGGATATCGCGGACGCTCGCGGCGCCCTCATTCAAGCCATCGAACACATCGTTGATGGGCTGGTAATTTTCGAACCCGTCCGATGCGATGAGAAATTCATAAAGGGCCGCCAGCAACGGCATGCGACCATAGCGGACGCCAAACTCTCCGTCGCCGTAAGTGGCGTTGACGCCGCCGTCATCGACGCTGATGCCATCGCCAGGATCGCCATAGCCGTGGATGGTGGCGCGAAAGATCGAAGCGGCGGCCTTGGTGATCCCTAAGAAGAACTCGGCGCGGGCGTCTGTGCCGGGGGCCATCCTGGCCAGGATGGCGATCAGGTGACACAGCTCGAACAGCTCAGAATCCTTGTTAGGCCCGCCCGATGCACCGGTGATAAAGCGGGCGAGGCCGTGCAAAACCGGCTTCGGCGCATATTTGGGTGCGCCGCCCATATCGGTGGCGTCGGAAAGCGCCCGGAACTCTGCGATCAGCGTTCCGGTGGCGCCCGAGCGGGAGATCATGGAAACGGGATCGTCCATCGTTAACAGGTCCAAATCCAATGCAATGAACATTATTGTTTGTCCAATCCCGTTTCGTTGCAAGCCTTAGAGTGGCTCATGATTGATAGGAAGCAATTTGATGGGAACAAATCGGTTTTCCGGGTAGGCGCGGTGCGCGGCGCGATGCCTTTGCATCGGGCAAGCGCCGGGGCGCGCCCGGCGAGCCGATTTGACCCACCGGAGGCCGGGTGCTTTTGACCCGTGGACATCGTCGCACATCTTTGCCGATGCAATGCATCGCCATACGAAGTGCTCCTCGCCACGGGGCAAAATCATCCCGGTCAAATGGTTCCTATCAATCATGATCCACTCTAGCCATTACGCCGATATTTCCGAGGGCCGAAATCGTCGAGCCGATGGCGATTACGCAAGCGCCGCTCGAAGACATTGGCCCAAGAATCTTCGGTGATGGTCTTGGCCTGGTAATCCTGGACCCAGCGGCGAGCGTTGCCGGTGTTCGGCCCCAACACGGCGGGCAAATTATCCCGGTAATAGGGCTGGCGCCGCCAGGGGCGGTCTCTTTCGAAATACTCCTTCCGGCGGGAAGCATCGGCAAAGCGCCGGGCCGTCCTGGTGGCGGGCTTCATATTGGAGGGCCGAGTGCGCGCGGCCCGCCAGCCATCGGTCCTTTCTTTTACGTTGGCGGCGACCATCCAGACCTGGCTCTGCTCCCGGTAGCGCTGGCGCCAATTGAGCACCATCTGCACGTATTTGCGCGTATATGGATGGGCAATCGCCTTGGCGCCGTGGCCGGCGAGCGTGCCGCCATTATAATGAGACAAGGCCAAATCCCAGCGCCCGCCATATTGCCGGTGCAGCCGGGCCAGGTAATCGATGCCCAATTGGACGTTGAGGCGCGCATTCCATAACTCGTCCTTGCCGACGCCGAAGACGCCGCGCGCCGTCGCCGGCATGATCTGCATCACGCCCCTTGCACCAGCGGTCGACAAAGCGCGGGTGTTGAAATCCGATTCGATCTTGGCCACCGCCAGCGCCAAGGACGGCGGCACCGGGCTGTTCATGGCTTCGGTGATGACGATCTGTTTGATCTCGGCGCGGCTGAGCGCCAGGGCATCGGTTGCGGTGGCGGCGATGCCGGCAAGCGCGGCGATGGCGGCGAGAATAGGCGTGGTGCGTAGACTTGTCATTTGATTTGCTCCTGCAAAGCCTTCAACCAGGTTTCATTGAGGGTGGTGACGATGAGTTTTTCGGCGGCGATGCCTTTTTGGGCACGGACCGCATCGGTGATCGATAGTTTGGGATCGACGGCCAGCACGACCTCCGCTTTACCGGCGAGGCTGGCGAGGCTGATAGATTTTAGCTTGGCGTCGTAATATTGGCCGGCGTAATAGATGACGATGTTTTCCGGCGCTGCCGATTTGACCGCATCGGCGCGCGCTGGTGTTTTGGCTTTAGCCAAGGCGCGCAAGGCCACCCCATCGGGGCTTGTGGCCTGGGCCGATTTGGCCGGCGCGTTGCCGGCGCCCATGGAGACCAAAGTCAGGATCATGATCGAAAAAAGCGCCATGGCCAGTGCCAATCCGATCTCGGCAAGGGCGTTTGATTGGGTATCGGTATGCATAAAATTATTCCCGTCGGGTTGTTCGATGGCCAGGTTATGCGGGGCCGAGAGGTGTTTTTTGGGAACGGCGTTATTTATTGATGTGCAATAGGAAAAGTCTAAAATCGCTCCCTGGTCCCGCCATAAGGAACAAACGTGCGAGTATCCAATCGGCAAGGGAATGCGTTATGAAGCGACTACCATCGACAATCTTTGCGGCGATCGCGCTGATCTCGGTCCTTACTGTGTCGGCGGCCGCCATCGCGGCGGAGCGACCGAATGTTCTGATCATGGGCGAGGATATCGACCGGGATTCGATCCGCCGCGGCAGCCAGGCCTTTAACCGCACCCTCAACGCCATCGCCACCGAAATGCAGAAGGCTGGCTACAAGGTCTATGACGAGACCGCGATCACAATGGAAGAGTTCAAGCAGGGCCGCATATTCCGGCGCAACGACGAGCTGATCGATATCGCCAAATCGGTACGCGCCGCGCCCATCGACGTGGTGGTCATCTTTTCCGTCTTTCCCGAGATTGACCGGCGCCGGCACACGACGCGCCTGTTCGCCAGCGTCACCGGGCGCATGGTCGATGTGAACAATGGCCGCCGGCTCGGCAACTTCACCGAAAAGACCCGCCAGCACCGCAACGTGGCGCCCGAATGCAGCCGCGAATGCCTGGTCCGCTATTTCAGCGCCATTTCCGAAGATTTCGGCCAAGAGGTTGGCCAGGTATTGTCCTTCAAATTGGCGGCTGCGGCTAGTCTAGCCGGCGCCTACAAGATGGAGTTCGTCGACTTCGCGCTAAAGGATATTACCGAGATCGAGGAATTCCTCACCGCTTTCAAAGGCTATCAGCGCCACCGGATGATGACCGGTTCCAGCGATGGCCGCCGCCTCTATTGGTATGAAACCTCCAGCGACAAGGCCCGGCTCAGCCGCAATTTGCGCCTGATGCTGGATCATATCGGGATCGAGGGGCGCACCAGGTTCGAGGCAAACAGCTTCATCGTGACCCGGCTCGGCGCCGTGAAATAGGGGCCTTCGGGCCCGGTTTGACGTTGAGAGGGATCAGCGGGCCTTGATGACGGTGACCGAAAGGCTGCTCTCGCTGACCGCGGCGCCGGGTATCTGGCGGAAGATGCGCGACAGGCGCGCCTGGGTATTGGGCCCGATGGGATCGAAACTGCGGCCCCGAAGCCCGGTAGGCAGATCGCGCAGCACATCGCGCGAGGTCGCGAAACAGCGCACCGATTCGGATCCGGCGGGCGCCGAAATATCGAAATTGAAGGGAAAAATATCTTCGCCGGGGATGGTGTGCAGAACACCGGCGGCGAATTTTGGCGTGATCAGCTTTTGCCGCGTATATCGGTTGGGCAGCATCTGGATCATGTCGCCATCGGCCTGGCGGTAGAAGCAATAGAGCCAAGCGTCCCGATCTAGTCGGATTTTCAAATGCATTTTTTCGCCAATCCGGTAGCGCGGGTTTTTGCCCCGATCAGACGTCAGTTGCAGCGATATGGGACCAAGCCCGGCATAGCCCGGCCGTGGGCTTGGGCGCGTTTTCGGATAAATCTCGACATTAGCGAAATCGGCCTTGGCGACGCGGCCTTTCCACGACACCGTCTGGCCGAGGCCATTGGCCAGATTGACGCGAATTTCCAAGGCCTTGCCCATATCCCAATAATCGCCTTTGAGAACATAGGACGTTGCAATGCCAGCCGAGGTATCGTCGCGCAAATCTTTGGCAGATATCTTCTTGCCCCTGCTCAACGCCTTGCCCACCGCCAACGGCTTCACCGTCAGTTTTCGCCCCGTCAGGGGATTGGCAAACGCATTGGCCAGGGCATCGGCTAGCCGGCGTTCCAAGAATGCGCCGACCGGCGGCTTGAAGCCTGTATCTTCGAAGCTGATGCCCCCGATGCGCAATTCGGCCATATCAAAGGCGAGATCACGAAAAGTGCGGGCGGCCTGATCGATGGCGGCATCGATGGGCATCACATTGCCCAGATCATCGCCCAGAATACGCACTTGCACCGGTTCGGTTTCGCCGGCCAGCGCGCCGGTCATCTTGACGGCGGCGTAAGACAGGAATAGATCGCGCCCAGATTTTCTAAGGCTGCCGCGCACCAGAATATCGGCGCGCAGTTTGGCGTCGAACAAAGCGGCGATGGCGTTTTCGTCCTTGTCGCCGAGCACCCCGAACTTGCGCAAGCTGGCCACCGTGTCGGCCATAACTGCCGGAGCCACAAATTCATAACGCTCTCCGGCACGGGCGATCATGGCTGAACGGAGGCGCGCGTTATATTCCCCGGCGATGGCAACCGCGATGCGGATTTTATCCCTTTCGAATGGCCAGATGGCGATCCGGGGCTTCTTGCCCTTTTCTGATTGGAAGGTTTTGCGGAGCCAATCGGCAGCGGCATCGGGATTCTGGCCGCCGGCTCGATGCCGGGCGGAGGATTTGTCGATTTGCACAATCAGGGTTTCGGCCAGGCCATCGAACAGCTTGTCCTGGCCGGGGACGGATTGAGACCAGACGGGCGCGGGCACCGCCGCCAACAGTGCCGCCGCCGCGCATCCAGCCGCCAGCCGATATTTGTTCAAATGAGCCATGCTCTATCTATATTCAATTTCAGACCATGGAATATGGCCGGGTCAGAGGGCTGTTTTGTCTGTGGGCCGGAGTTTAGTTGAGTTTCCGGCCCGGGTGAAGGCGCGAAATTTTGGGCGGAAATTAACCGGCGTCAATGACTTAAATGGCCATTGCGCCTAGAGCTATCAATGGACGTAGGCGCAAACGGCAAAAAGGAGATGACAGATGTTACAGACAATCCTGGTGCCGACCGACGGCTCGGAACACGCCAACAAAGCCGTCGACCTGGCCGCCGATCTGGCCGGTAAATATGATGGCCGCATGGTCATCCTGCACATCCTCCTAAGGCACGCTTCGGCGATGGAGCTGAAGGCGCTGGCGCAAGAACTGGGCGCCTCAGATGCTTTGTTGCAACGCATTGCCAAGGCCGAGGATGCCTACGCCGAAACCGCCATGGCAGCCTATGGACCGGTGCCGCTGATGGTGCCGGACAATATCCTGATCGAGATGGGTGAGCTGATCACCGAAGCCGCCGAAAAGCGTGCCAAGGCGCATGGTGCCAGGGACTTCACCGTTCGCGTCACCGACGGCGCGCCGGCCGAGGTTATCTTGAAGGCGGCAGACCACGAGCAGGCCGATGCCATCGTCATGGGTAGCCGCGGGCTTGGCAACCTAACTGGATTGCTGATGGGCAGTGTGTCCCACAAAGTCGCCAACCACGCGGTCGCCACCTGCATCGCGGTCAAATAGAAGCCGCCGATTTTGTCTTAAACGGATTTCTCTGATATGAGCGGAGGGCGGGAGGCCGCGAATAACAGGGGGAGCCTAGATCATGGGACAGATGGATGCCAAGGTCTGCATCGTCACCGGCGCGGCGGGGAGCATTGGCTTTGCCAGCACCCGCGCCATGTTGGCTCAAGGCGCATCGGTTTTGCTGGTGGATATGGACGAGGCCGCCCTCGCCGCCCGCGTGGCCGAAGCCAGTGAATTTGGCGACCGCGTCGCCAGCATCACCGCCGACGTCGCCGATACGAAAAGCACCCAGGCCTATATCGCCGCCGCCCGGGAACGCTGGGGCAAGATCGATGTGATCTTCTCCAACGCCGGGGCCTCGGGCGAAATCGCGCCGATCACCGAATATCCGGAAGAGGTGTTCGATCGGGTCATGGCGATCAATGTGCGCGCCTCGTTCCTGGCCTGCAAATATGGACTGCCCCAAATGAACGATGGCGGCTCAATCATTATCACGTCTTCGATCATGGGCGTGCAGGCCAATCCCAATATCGTCGCCTACGCCACATCCAAACACGCCGTGATCGGGCTGATGCGCACCGTCGCCAAGGAAGCGGCGCCCAGGAATATCCGCGTCAACGTGATCGCGCCGGGCCCCGTGGACAATGAATTTCAGACCGATATCGAAGACAGACTGGGCGAGCGCGTTGGCATCGATGCGACCGAAATGATCAATCAGGCGATCCCGCTAAAGCGCCACGCCAGCGCCGACGAGATTGCCGGCACAGTGTTGTTCCTGGCCTCGGACCAAAGCAGCTTTTCCACCGGCTCGGTGTTCATGGCCGATGGCGGATTGAACGCTTAAAGGCCCGGCTATCCAAGGAGACGATCCCGATGGACGGCAAAGAGCGCCGCAGATGGAGGCGGCACCGCTTGCGCAGTACCGCCAAGATCAAAATCCGCGAACGGATATTGTTCTCCAAAATCCAGGACGTATCGGGCGGCGGCGCGGCCTTCGAAGGGCCGCCCGCGTTCGAGGTCGGCGAGGCGTTGGAGATCGAGATGGAGGAATTTGGTTCGGTTCCCGGCTCATTGGTCCGGAAATGGGACGATGGCTTTTCCGTCGCTTTCGATCTAGATGACGACGACCGCAATTCCTTGCAGGAAGATATGGAATCCTTCATGCGCGAGAACGACTTGCGCAAAGGCTAGAGCATTTCCGGATAGCTGATACTGGCGCCCTTGATGCGTTCCAGCGACGCCTGGCGGGCGATCTGCATGCCGGGCACCTTTGACAAACCCCATTGCATGCGCCGGACGTGGCGCAAAAGCCTGAATATGCATAGGATGGGTCCATGATGACCAATTTGAACATGGATTTCGATAAACGGGTGGTGATCGCGCCGGAAGATATGCACTGGGTAGAATCGCGCCTGGCCGGGGTAGAGCGCAAAATGCTGGAGCGCGAAGGCGCCGAAGCGGGGCGCGCGACGACCATCGTCCGCTATGCGCCGGGCAGCGCCTTTTCGTCCCACCGCCATGACGGCGGCGAGGAGTTTATCGTCCTGGACGGCGTCTTCTCCGACCAATTCGGTGATTTCGGGCCGGGCATGTATATCCGCAATCCCATCGGCTCCGAGCACCAGCCATCCAGCAAGGACGGCTGTACGATTTTCGTCAAACTAAGCCAGTTCGATCCCGAGGATCAGGCCTTCGTGCGCCTGGATACCGCCACCGGAACCTGGAAGCCCGGCCAGGCGGAGGGATTGTCGGTCTTGCCCCTGCACGAATATGGGCCAGAACGAATTGCCCTCGTCAAATGGCAGCCAGGCACGCGTTTTCAGGAACACGCCCATCCCGGCGGCGAGGAGATTTTGGTTCTGGATGGGGTCTTTGAAGACGAGTTCGGAACCTACGAACAAGGCACCTGGCTTCGCAATCCGCCGGAAAGCCACCATACGCCGTTCAGCCGGCAGGGTTGCACCATCTACGTCAAAACCGGGCACCACATGCCCTGAGGCGTGCTTGGGTTTGCAGGAGGTTAAGAACATGTCGGTGTCAGCGCCGGTGCAGGCGTACGGGCTGGCATCAGCGAGCCGGCGGCAAGCAATCAATCTTTGGTGACGCTTGCGCCCCATGGCTTTCAGAGGAGCAGCAATATTGGTATAAGCGCCTTCGCTGGGGGGCGGTCACGGGAGAACGGCGCCATGGTCACCACTTACAACTATAAACGCTACAAAATGTCCGAATATGAGCTCGGCAAGTTTCCCGGTGCCAAGGCTGGCGAGACCGCCGATGACTTCACCATTCGCGATCAGGGCGGCAACGATGTTTCGCTTGAAGATTACAAAGGCAAGTGGGTGGTCCTGGAAACCGGCTCGCTGACCTGTTCGATGTATGTGAAAAACATTCCCGGCATGCGCAATCTACAAAGTAAATATCCGGATGTAGAGTTCCTGTTGATCTATGTGCGCGAGGCTCATCCCGGCGCCCGTCTCGGCCCACACGAAAGCGACGCGCAAAAATTGGAAATGTCGAAGCAACTTCAAGACATCTACCGCGAGCCGCGCAAAATTCTGATCGACAGCGTAGATGGCGGCATGCACCGCAAATTTGGCGGATTGCCGAACATGACCTATGTGATCGATCCGGACGGCAAGGTCATCTATCGTTGCGACTGGGCCTTTCCGAAATTGATCGAGAAGGTGCTGGCAGACCGTAGCCACATCCACACCGACGAGCATGTACAGATCATCACCGCCGCGCCCTGGATCATGATACCGGTGGTGCTGCGCGGCGGCTGGGACGCCTTATGGGACCTGGCCATCGCATTGCCCTTCATCACCATCGCCCACGTAAAGGCGGACTGGGCGAACTTCAAGGCGAAACTAGCATCGTGAAGCCTAGCGCAGATTGATACCCTGTTCCTTGCTTTGCAGCTTGGCCGTGATGGCTTTCAAGGGTTTGCCGTCACGCACCCGGCTGAAATTCAATTCCATGCCACCGGGCACCAGGGTGCGTTCATAAGTCTGCACCTCGTGCTTGCCGTCATCGGTGATCAACACCGCATAGACGGTCATGGTCTTGCCATTGATTTTGGCCCAAACTTGCGGATCGCCAGCCAGCGGATCGATGGGAATGCGCACACCGAGCCGGTTGATGCGGTCGGTGGCGGCGTAAAAGCCGGGCCGCTTGGCGGGCGCGAAGGCGACGAAATGTTCGGCCCGTTTCAATTTGCCGCTGGATTTTTGCGAAATGGTTGTCCATTTCAACGAGAAGCCGCCCCGTTCGCGCCGGACCGAGACTTCCAGATCGCGCTTGGCCAGCCCGGCCGGGCCGGCATACACCACCTGGCCGACAAAATCGCCCAGGAAAGCCTGAAAGTCACCGGTGGTTTGCGCCAATGCGGCGCGCCACGGTGCAAGAACAAGCAACCCGATAAAGAAAACAACCTTGAATGCCCGCATCCCGGCTCCGTTCGTTTGATTATCCAATCCCGCCAGCATAAGCGATTCGCTCGCTCCTGAAAATGGCTCTATCTACCATTGACCTTGCGCCCGCATTTGTAGGAACATGCCAAGCACCATTGATCCAGTCATCGATTTTAAGAGACGGAACAACGCCATGACCACACAAGCCGAAAATGACATTCTGACCCAGACCGGACCGGGCACGCCGCTCGGCGAGTTGGCCCGCCATTACTGGCACCCAGCGCTGAAATCCGAAGAGCTTGTCGCCGATGGCGATCCGGTGCGCTTCATGCTGATGTCGGAGAAACTGATCGCCTTCCGGGATTCGTCGGGCCGTATCGGCGTCATGGATCATCGCTGTCCGCACCGCTGCGCGTCCTTGTTCTTTGGCCGCAACGAAGAAAATGGCATCCGCTGCGTCTATCACGGCTGGAAGTTTGATGTCGAGGGCAATTGCCTCGACATGGCCAACGTGCCGCCGCACCAGGATTTCAAACAAAAA